>Ga0272444_10000731_pt1 | contig 33770 bp, 33 predicted proteins | sample SSMForm13_FD_201033 | JGI IMG/M metagenome (GOLD analysis project Ga0272444, IMG submission 201033) | Marine sediment archaeal communities from Little Sippewissett salt marsh, Falmouth, MA, United States - SSM-Form-13 | ecosystem: Environmental > Aquatic > Marine > Wetlands > Sediment ...
GCACTGGCGTTATCCGCATTCAGCACGAAGTTGGCGTGCTTGGTCGACACCTCGGCGCCGCCGATGCGATAGCCCTTGAGGCCGCAGGCCTCGATCAGACGTGCTGCGTAGTCGCCCTCGGGATTGCGGAAGGTCGAACCGCCGCTCGGCTTGCCGGTCGGCTGGGTCGCCGCGCGCCTGTCCAGCAGGGCGCGGATCGCTGCCTGTTCCTGCTGTACATCGCCGTGCTGCAGCGCCAGGGTGCAGCCGCTGAACCACTCCTCTGCCGGCCGCTCGACATGCCGGTAGCCGACCTTGAATTCATCTGCCCGGCGCACGCGGACCTCGCCATCCCGGTCAACCGTGCGTACGCTCTCGACCTGCCGCCAGGTCTCGCCGCCAAAGGCCCCGGCGTTCATCGCCAGCGCGCCGCCCATGGTGCCGGGGATGCCCGCCAGGAAGGCCGCACCGGTCAGCCCGGCGCGCGCGCATTCACGCGCCACCTTGGCACAGGCGGCACCGGCACCGACATGCACATGGGTGCCGTCGATCTCGATCACGGCCAGACGCCCCTGCAGCGCAATCACCGTGCCGTCGAAGCCGCCGTCGCGCACCAGCAGGTTGCTGCCCAGGCCCAGCCACAGCAGCGGCTCGCCCTGCGGCAGCTGCGCCAGGAAGTTCGCCAGGTCCTGCTCGTCGGCCGGGCGATAGAAATCGCGCGCCGGCCCACCCACGCGCCAGGTGGTGTAACGCGCCAGCGGCTCGTCATGGCGCAACTCGCCGCGCAAGGCCTGTTGGCTGATCGCCGCCATCATTCGCCGCGCCTCCGTTGCACCGGGGTGGTGGCGGATGCCGGCTTGTCGGCAAGGCCGCTGCGCACATCATTCTGGCCGCGCAGCTGTAGGGCACTGCTCAGCGACAGCTGTTCGCCGCATCCCATACGCAGGCCATGTGGCTGGCCATGCAGCGCCGGCTTGATCATCACTGACATAGCGTCTCTCCCAGGGCGGCGGCCACCGCACCGATGTTGCCCGCCCCCATGGTGAGCACGATGTCGCCATCGCACACCACGCCCTGCAGCACCGACGGCAGTTCCTCGATGTCTTCGATGAAGATCGGATCGACCTTGCCGCGTGCGCGTACCGCGCGGCTCAGCGCACGTCCGTCGGCACCGGCGATCGGCGCCTCGCCGGCGGCGAACACCTCGCTGAGGATCAGCACGTCGGTCTCGCTGAGCACGCTGGCGAAATCGTCGAAGGCATCGCGCGTGCGGCTGTAGCGATGCGGCTGGAAGGCCAGCACCAGGCGCCGCTCCGGCCAGCCCTCGCGCACCGCGTCGAGGGTGGCGGCCAGCTCGCGCGGGTGATGGCCATAGTCGTCGACCAGCATCACCTCGCCCTCGCCGACGCGGCAGGTGCCGCGCACCTGGAAACGCCGGCCGATCCCCTGGAACTGGTGCAGGGTGCGCTGCATGCTCTGCACATCCACCCCCAGCTCCAGGGCCACGCTGATCGCCGCCAGGGCGTTCAGGGCGTTGTGGCGACCGGGCATGGACAGCTCGACGGTGAAGGGTTCGGCGTTTTCCGTGATCACATCGAACAGGGTCACCCCGGCCTGCTGGCGCAGATTGCTGCCGCGCACGTCGGCACCCTCGCTGAAGCCGTAGCTGCACACGCGGCGCGTCACATCCGGCAACAGCTCGCGCGCATTGTCGTCGTCGATACAGATCACCGCCAGGCCGTAGAAAGGCAGGTGATGCAGGAACTCCAGGAAGGTCTCGCGCAGGCGCTCGAAGCTGCCGCCGTAGGTGGACATGTGGTCCTCGTCCACATTGGTGACCACCGCGATCATCGGCTGCAGGTACAGGAAGGAGGCATCGCTCTCGTCCGCCTCGGCGACCAGCACCTCGCCCTCGCCCAGGTGCGCATAGCTGCCGGCGGCATTCAGCTTGCCGCCGATCACGTAGGTCGGGTCCAGGCCGCCGTCGATCAGCAGGCTGGCGACCAGGCTGGTGGTGGTGGTCTTGCCGTGGGTGCCGGCCACTGCGACCCCATAACGGAAGCGCATGATCTCGGCCAGCATCTCGGCGCGCGGCACCACCGGGATACGGCGCTCGCGCGCCGCCATCACTTCCGGGTTGTCCTCGCCGACCGCGCTGGAGATGACGATCGCATCCGCGGCCGCCACCTGCTCGGCGGCATGGCCGATGTAGATGGTCGCGCCCTGCTCCGCCAGGCGGTCGGTGGCGGCATTCGCCTTGATGTCCGAACCGCTCACCGCGTAACCGAGATTGAGCATCACCTGCGCGATGCCGTTCATACCGGCCCCGCCGATACCGACGAAGTGCAGACAGCGCATGCGCCCCATGGTCTCGGCTGCATAACGCGGGGATTTACGCATATCGGTCATGCGGCCACCTCCAGGCAGGCATCGGCCACGCAGCTGGTCGCATCGGGACGTGCCTGGGCACGTGCCGCGACCGCCATCTGCAGCAAGGTCCGGGGAGAGCCGCAAAGCTCCTCGATGACCGCCGCCAGCCGTTGCGGGTCCAGCTCGCGTTGCTGGATCAGCCGCGCCGCACCGGCGTCGACCAGGAACTGCGCGTTGCGCGTCTGGTGATCGTCGACCGCGTGCGGAAACGGCACCAGCAGGGCAGCCACGCCGACCGCAGCCAGTTCGGATACGGTCAGCGCACCGGAGCGGCATACCACCAGGTCGGCCTGGCTGTAGGCCGCCGGCATGTCGTCCAGGAACTCGCGCACCTCGGCCTCGACCCCCGCCTCCGCATAGTGCTGCAGGGTCGCCTGGTACTTGCCGCGTCCTGCCTGGTGCAGCACCTGCGGCCGCTGCGCGGCAGGCAGCAAGGCCAAGGCCTGCGGCAATAGCTCGTTGAGCGCCTGCGCGCCGAGCGAACCGCCGACCACCAGCAGCCGCAGCGGCGTATCGGCACGCGCCTGGCGGCGTTGTTGAGGATCCGGCAGCGCAACGATCTCGGCACGCACCGGGTTGCCGCATACCCTGGCATTCGCCGACTCGGGGAAGCTGCCGGGAAATGCCTGCAGGGTCAGCGTGGCGATGCGCGCCAGCCAGCGATTGGTCAGCCCAGGCACGGTGTTCTGTTCGTGGATCACCAGCGGCAGGCGCAACAGCCGACCGACCAACCCACCCGGACCGGAAGCAAACCCTCCCATACCCAGCAGCACATTGGGACGACGCGAGCGCAGCACCCGACCGGCCTGCAGCATGGCACGCAGCAGGTGCAGCGGTGCCAGCAGCTTGCCGAGCAGGCCCTGACCGCGCAGGCGATGCGCGGCGATGGTATCCAGCGGAATGTCGTGCTGCGGTACGGTGCGCGACTCGAAGCTGTCCGGGGTGCCCAGCCAGCTCACCTCGCAGCCGCGCGCGCGCAACTCTTCGGCCACCGCCAGCGCGGGGAACACATGCCCACCGGTGCCGCCCGCCATGATCATCACGCGCGCTGCCATGCACCCTCCTTGTCCAGCACATCGGTCTGGCCGTTTTCCTGGTGGATGCGCAGCAGCATGCCGACCGCCAGGCAGCACACGATCAGGCTGTTGCTGCCGTAGCTGATGAACGGCAGAGTCAGACCCTTGGTCGGCAACAGCCCCATGTTGACGCCGATATTGATGAACGCCTGCATCCCCAGCCACAGGCCGAGGCCGTAGGCCACATAGGCGGCATAGCGGGCACCACGCTGCTCGGCCTGCGCACCGATGCTAAAGGCACGCCAGATCACCAGGCTGAACAGCACGATTACCAGCAGGGTGCCCATCAGGCCGAACTCCTCGCCGATCACCGCCATCACGAAATCGGTGTGCGCCTCGGGCAGATAGAACTGTTTCTGGATGCCGTTGCCCAGGCCCACCCCGGTCCATTCGCCGCGGCCGAAGGCGATCAGCGCGTTGAGCAACTGGTAGCCGGCGCCCTGCGGGTCGGCCCAGGGGTTGAGGAAGGAGGTCACGCGGGAGATGCGCTCCTCATTCATCAACACCAGTCCACCCAAGGCGCCGGCCGCCAGCAGGATCAGCAGGGCGAACTGCCACAGCGGCGCACCGGCCAGGAACAGCATGCCGAAGGCGGTCGCCAGCAACACCGTGGTGGTGCCGAAGTCCGGCTGCAGCATCAACAGCACACAGGCAGCGAGCAGCACGATCAGCGGCTTGATGAAGCCCCACACGGTATGCGCCACCTCCAGCTGACGCCGCACCACGTAGCCGGCCATGTACAGCACGATGAACAGCTTCATGAACTCCGAGGCCTGGAAGGTGAAGGGACCGACCGCGACCCAGCGCGTGGCACCTTTCGCCCCCAGCCCCAGGCCCGGGATGAACACCAGCAGCAGCAGGCCCAGGCCGATGACATACAGCCAGGTGCTGGCCTTTTCCCACCAGCGCACCGGGGTGAAATACAGTGCCAGGGCACCCATGCCGCCAAGGAACAGCGCCAGCAGGTGGCGATTGACATAACGCATCGGCTCGCCCTTGGACGCCACCAGCGGCAGGGACGCGGAGGCGACCATGATGATGCCGATACCGAGCAGCAGGCCGACCGAGAGCAGCAACACGCCGTCCTGGTTCAGGCGCGCCTGTTCCACCGCGCCCTTGAGGCGCGCCATGCCCATGCCCTGCGGCTGGCGCTGCTGACGCTTGCGCTTGCTCATGCCTTTAGCGCTCATGCGAGAAACCGCCTTACCGTGGCGCGGAACACTTCACCGCGCTCGATGTAGTTGCGGAAGCGATCGAAGCTGGCACAGGCCGGCGAAAACAACACATGGTCGCCCGGCCGCGCCATCTCGGCGGCGCGCGCCACCACCTCGTCCATGTCGGCGGCATCCGCCACCTGGCAGGAAGCGGGGATCACCGGGCGGATCTGCGGCGCGTCGCGACCGAACAACACCACCCCGCGCGCGCACTCGGCCAGGGTGGCGGTGAGTTCGCTGAACTCACCATCCTTGCAGTCACCACCGAGCACGATAACCGCCCGGCTGCCGTCGCCCTTGTGCATGCCGCGCAGCGCCGCCAGCGCAGCGCCGACATTGGTCGCCTTGCTGTCGTTGTACCAGCGCACGCCGTTGATCTCGGCGACGAACTCGCTGCGGTGCGGCAGCCCCGGGAAGGTGCGCAGCACCTGCGTCATGTCGTCCACAGCAAAGCCCAGGGCAGTACCGATGGCCAGCGCCGCCAGTGCATTCGCCTGGTTGTGACGACCGGGGATCAACAGCTGATCCGCGGCGATCAGCACCTGCTCACCGCGGCACAGCCAGTCATCGCCGTCGATGGCACGCACGCCGAAGGTCTTCTCGCCATGCGGCTGGCCGAGGGTGAAGAACCAGGCATCGTCCGAGCCCTGCATGCCCATCACCCGCTCGTCGTCGGCGTTGAACACGCCCAGGCCGGCGCCGTGCATGACCACGGCCTTGGCTTCGGCATACGCCTCGATGCTCGGGTAGCGATCCATGTGATCGGCCTGCACATTCAGCACACAGGCCACCGCGGCCTGCAGAGATTGGGTGGTCTCCAGCTGGAAACTGGACAGTTCCAGCACGTACAGCTCGATAGCCTCGTCCAGCAGGTCCAGCGCCGGGGTACCCAGGTTGCCGCCGACCGCCACCCGCCGGCCCGCGGCCTTGGCCATCTCGCCGACCAGGGTGGTCACGGTGCTCTTGCCGTTGGAACCGGTGATCGCCACCACCGGCGCGCGCGCGGCACGCACGAACAGTTCGATATCGCCGATCACCGGCACGCCGCGCGCCTGGGCACGGGCGATCTGCGGGGTGCTCAGCGGCACGCCCGGGCTGACCACCAGCAGGTCGGCCTGCTCGAACACCTGCTCGTCGAAGCCGCCGAGGAACACCGCCACATCCGAGTACTCGTCCTGCAGCTGCTGCAGCCCCGGCGGTTGCTCGCGGCTGTCGGTGATCGCCACCTTTGCGCCCTGGCCCATCAGGTAGCGCGCCACCGACAGCCCGGTCGCGCCCAGGCCCACCACCAGGGTGCGCACTTGCTGATCGTTGCTGGGTGCGGTTGCGCTCATGCCGGCCATCTCAGCGGATCTTCAGGCTGGCCAGACCGACCAGCACCAGGATGACGGTGATGATCCAGAAGCGCACGATCACGCGCGGCTCCGGCCATCCCTTGAGTTCGAAATGATGATGCAGCGGCGCCATGCGGAAGATGCGCCGGCCGGTCAGCTTGAACGAGGCCACCTGCATGATCACCGACACGGTCTCGACCACGAACACCCCACCCATGATGAACAGCGCCACTTCCTGGCGCACCGCGACCGCCAGCACACCCAGCGCCGCGCCCAGTGCCAGCGCGCCGACATCGCCCATGAACACCTGCGCCGGGTAGGCGTTGAACCACAGAAAGCCCAGCCCGGCACCGACCAGCGCACCGCAGAACACCGCCAGTTCGCCCACCCCGGACAGGTGCGGGATCAACAGGTAATCGGAGATCTGCGCATGTCCCGAGACATAGGCGAACACCCCCAGGGCGCCGGCCACCAGCACGGTCGGCAGGATCGCCAGGCCGTCCAGGCCGTCGGTCAGGTTGACCGCGTTGGAAGAGCCGACGATCACGAAATAGGTCAGCAACATGAACCAGGGGCCGAGATCGATCACGAAATCCTTGACGAAGGGGATCATCAGCTGGGTCTCGGCCGGCGAGACCGCGCTGCTGTACAGCGCATAGGCGGCGGCGATACCGAACAGCGACTGCCAGAAATACTTCCAGCGCGCCGCCAGGCCACGCGCGTCTTTCAGCACCAGCTTCTTGTAGTCGTCGTACATACCGACCGCGCCGTAGGCCAGGGTGGTCAGCAGCACGATCCACACATAGCGGTTGGACAGGTCCGCCCACAGCAGGGTCGAGATCGCCACCGCCACCAGGATCAGCGCGCCGCCCATGGTCGGCGTGCCCGCCTTGGACAGGTGCGACTGCGGGCCGTCGTCGCGCACCGTCTGGCCGATCTTGTAGGCACTGAGGCGGCGGATCATGCCGGGGCCGACCACGAAGGAGATCACCAGCGCGGTCAGCACCGCGAGAATGGTGCGCAGGGTGATGTAACGGAACACGCCGAAGCCTGCGTGGTATTGCGCCAGGTACTCTGCCAGTTCGATCAGCATGCTGCCTCCTGTGCGCGCAAGGCGTTGACCACACGTTCCATCGCGCTTGCGCGCGAACCCTTGATCAGCACGCTGTCATCGCTGCCCAGGCGACCGGCGAGAAAGCCGATCAGCTCAGCCTGGTCGGCAAAGTGCCGTGACTCTCCGTCGAACGCGCCGCTCGCGTGCGCACTCAGCTCGCCGCAGCTGAACAGGCAGTCGATGCCGACCTGCGCGGCCTGCCGACCCAGCTCGGCATGCAGTTGCACGCTGTCCGCCCCCAGCTCGCCGAGATCGCCGAGCACCAGGGTGCGCCGCCCGGGTGCGGCATGCAGCACCTGCAGCGCGGCGATCACCGATTCGGGATTGGCGTTGTAGCTGTCGTCGATGATGCGTGCGCCGTTGCTGCCGGCGACCGGACACAGGCGCCCCGCCACCGGTTGCAGCGCGGCCAGCCCGGCCTGCATCTGCTCCGCGTCCGTACCGACCGCGTGACAGGCGGCGATCGCTGCCAGCGCGTTCATGCGATTGTGCTCGCCGGCCAGCTGCAGGCGCACCTCGAAGCTGTGCTGCGGCGTACTCACCTCGAACACCGTGACGAAGCCGTCGGCCAGCCACTCCACGCGGTAGCTGTCGACACGGCTGCTGACGTCCGCCGCCTGCTGCACGCCGAAGCTCAGCTGCGGCCGCCCCTGCGCCAGCGAGCGCCACAGATCGGCGAAACGGTCATCGGCGTTGAACACGAACACCCCGTCATCCGCCAGGCCCTGCATGATCTCCGCCTTGGCGCGCGCCACGCCTTCCAGGGAACCGAAACCCTCCAGGTGGGCCCGCCCGGCATTGTTCAGCACCGCCACGTCGGGGCGGCAGATGTGGCTCAGGTAGGCGATCTCGCCGGCGTGGTTGGCGCCCATCTCGATCACCGCGAAGGCGTGCTGCTGCAGGCGCGTCAGGGTCAGCGGCATGCCGATGTCGTTGTTCAGGTTGCCGCGCGTCGCCAGCACCTCGTGCCGCTGGCCGAGGATCGCCGCGGTCATCTCCTTGAGGGTGGTCTTGCCGTTGCTGCCGGTCACCCCGATCACCTGCGCCGGCGACTTGTCGCGCCAGGCTGCGGCCAGGCCGCCGAGTGCGGCGATCACGTCGGACACCTGGATGGTCGGCAGATCAGTCTTGATTTCGCGCCCGACCAGCGCGGCCACCGCGCCGCGCTGCCGCGCGATCTCGACGAAGTCGTTGCCGTCGAAGTGCTCGCCGGAGATCGCCACGAACAGGTCGCCGGGCTGCAGGGTGCGGGTATCGCTGCCCACCGAGCTGAACCAGGCATCGCCGCCACGCAGGGTGCCGTCGAGCAGCGCGGCCGCTTCGGAAAGCTGAAAGCCGATCATGCCGCACGCTCCCGCAGGGCACGCTCGACCTGCTCGCGATCGGAAAACGGCAGCTTCAGATCGCCGACCAGCTGATAGTCCTCGTGACCCTTGCCGGCGATCAGCACCAGGTCGTCCTGCCCCGCCTGTGCGATCGCCTCGGCAATCGCGGTGGCGCGGTCGCGCTGCACGCCGACCGCGGCGCTGTCGCGCATGCCGGCGAGGATCTGCTCGATGATCGCGTCACCATCCTCACCACGCGGATTGTCGTCGGTGATCAGCACGCGGTCGGCCAGGCGCTGTGCCAGCGCACCCATCAGCGGGCGCTTGCCCTGATCACGCTCACCGCCACAGCCGAACACGCATACCAGGCTGCCACGCACGTGTTCACGCAGCGAGGACAGCACCTTCTCCAGCGCATCCGGGGTGTGCGCGTAATCGACCACCACGCGCGGCTGGCTGCCGCCGCCAAAGACCCGCATGCGACCATCCACCGGCTGCAGCCGCTGCAGCGCCTCGATGGCCGTGGCCAGCGGCATGTCCCAGGCAAGCAACACGCCGAGCGCGAGCAGCAGGTTCTCGGCGTTGAAGCGACCCAGCAGCGGGCTGCGGATATCGCCCTGCCCCCAGCTGGACTCGAAACTGATATGCAATCCCTTGTCGTCGGCAACCACCTTGCGCGCACGCACGAAGCGGTCGGCCAGCAGGTGCGCATCGGGACGACTGCCGCAGGCCACGCTCATTACCCGGCCATGCACCTCCGCCAGCAGACGCGCGCCGACCGTATCGTCGACATTGACCACCGCCAGCATCAGGCCGGTGCGACGCAACAGGCGCGCCTTGGCATCCGCATAGGCCTGCATATTGCCGTGGTAGTCCTGGTGGTCGCGCGACAGGTTGGTGAACACCGCGGTATGGAAAGGCACGCCGTTGACCCGCCCCTGGTCGAGCGCATGCGAGGACACCTCCATCGCCACCGCCTTCACGCCCAGGCCGAGCTGGCGCGCCAGCTCCGCCTGCACCCCGACCGCATCCGGCGTGGTGTGCGTGCTGCTGCGCAGGTCGCCAGGCAGCCCATTGCCCAGGGTGCCGACGATCCCGGCGCGCACCCGCGCACCCAGCGCCTGCGCCAGAAAATGCGTGACACTGGTCTTGCCGTTGGTACCGGTGACGCCGATCACGCGCAGCGCCTGCGCCGGCTGACCGAAGAAGCGCGCGGCGATCACCCCGGCCTTCTGCGCAAGCCCGCCGACCATCAGCAGTGGCACCGGGCAGGTGGCCGCGGCCTCGGCCAGGCGCACCCGCTCCCAGTCGCCGCCGGGTTCGGCCAGCACCGCCACCGCACCGCGATCGACGGCCTGTTGCAGATGCTGCATGCCATGCGAGCGGCTACCGCACTGCGCCAGGAACACGCTCCCCGGGGTCACCTCGCGACTGTCGATGGCGATGCCGTGCACCAGCAGGCGGGCGTATTCGCCGACATCCACCAGGCCGGCGAGCAGGTCGCCGAGCAGCAGGCCCTTGGCATCGATGCGCTGCGCCATCATTGCAGCCCCCCGGCCTCGGCCAGGCGCGCCTGCGGACTGGTGAGTGCATCCGGCTTGATGTTCATCAGGCGCAGCGCCTCGCCCATCACCTTGGCGAACACAGGCCCGGCAACCGATCCGCCGTAGTAGTGCTTGCCGCGCGGCTCGTCGACCATCACCACCATCACCAGGCGCGGATCGGACAACGGCGCCATGCCGGCGAACACCGCCACATAGCGATCATCGCTGTAACCGTTGGCACCGAGCTTTTTCACCGTGCCGGTCTTGCCGGCGACCCGGTAGCCGGGCACCGCCGCCTGCGGTGCAGTACCGCCGTCGAGCACCACCGATTCGAGCATGTGGCGCACGTCCACCGCAGTGCGCTCACTGATCACACGCTGCGCCTCGGGCGGCTGCGCCACCTTGAGCAGGGACACCGGCACGCTCAGTCCGTCATTGGCCAGCACCGCGTAGGCGCGCGCCAGCTGCAGCGCGGTCACCGACACGCCATAGCCGAACGACAGGGTCGCCTGGTCGATCTCCGCCCAGTTGCGCCAGGAGATCAGCTGGCCACCCGCCTCGGCAGGAAAGGCGGTCGCGGTGGACTGGCCGAAACCGAAGCCGTCGAGCACCCGCCAGTAGTCTTCGCTGTCCATCGCCATCGCCAGCTTGGCCGCACCGACATTGCTGGACTTGCCCAGCAGGGTCTGCAGATCGATCTGCCCGAGGTTGTGGTGATCCTTGACCCGGCCGCCACGCACCTTGAAGTAACCCGGCGCGGTATCGACCAGCGAGCCCGGCCCGACCACGCCCAGTTCGAGCGCGGCAGCGACCGCGAACGGCTTCATGGTGGAACCCGGCTCGAACACATCGGTGAGGGCGCGGTTGCGCAGACGGCCGCCCTTGCTGGAGCGGCTGCCATTGGGATTGAAGCCGGGCTGGTTGACCATCGCCAGCACCTCGCCGGTGCGCGCATCCAGCATCACCGCGGCGCCGCTGATGGCACGATTGCGTTTCACCGCGGCCTTGAGCTCGCGATAGGCGATGTACTGCAGGCGACCATCCAGACTCAGCGCCAGGTTCTTGCCGTCGCGTGGCGACTGGATATTCTCCACATCATCCACCGCACGGCGTCGCCCGTCGCGCAGCACCAGCTTGCTGCCCGGGGTGCCGGCGAGCGCGGTGTTATAGGCGCGCTCCAGCCCTTCCTGGCCCAGATCCTGGTAGTCGGTGAAACCGAGCACGTGCGAGAACACCTCGCCGGTCGGGTAGTAGCGACGATATTCGCGCTCCAGGTGCACACCGCCGAGTTCGTAGGCGCGCGCCACCTCCATCACGTAGGCCGCCTCGGCCGGCGGCATGCGCCGCTTGAGATAGACGAAACGCCGCTGGCTGTAACGGGCCAGTTTCTGCCGCAGGTCGGCCAGCGGCATCTGCAGCGCCTCGGCCAAGGGAGCCAGTGCGGCGCTGTCGGCGCGCAACACGCGCGGATTGGCCGCCACCGAATCCACCGGGGTACTGAGCGCCAGCACCGCGCCGCGACGGTCGGTGATCAGGCCGCGGTGCGCCACCATCTCGACCCGGTCGAGGTAACGATCGGCACCCTCGGACTGCAAAAAATCCTTCTCCAGGATCTGCTGGTCGACCGCCCGCCACACCAGCACCGAGGCCGCCAGGGCAAAGATGCCCAGCACCCCATAACGACGCGCGGCGAAGCTGGGTAGCTTCGCCTGCTCGCGCTCGACCTTCTTGGCCCGCCTGTCGCGCCTGCCCGCCATCACTCGACCACCACCACGTTCGCCGCCTCCGGGGCGTGCATCTTCAGTCGCCCGCCGGCGATGCGCATCACGTCTTCGAGACTGCCCTCGCTGGCCAGTTCCAGCTGCAGGCGCCCCCATTCCATGGCCGCCATGTCGGTGGCCGCGCGCACCTTCTGCAGCTGCACGAACAGCGCGCGCGACTGGTTCTTGGCATACACCACGCCGATGCCACTGGAGATCACCGCCAGCACCAGCACGATCAGCCAGACCAGGCGTGAGCGGGTCATGCCAGCACCTCCGCCACGCGCATCACCGCGCTGCGGGCACGCGGATTGTCCGCGACCTCCGCCTCGCCCGGCTTGATCGCCTTGCCGATCAGGCGCAGCGCGCCCTGGGTCTGCACGTGCGCCACCGGCAGGCGCTTGGGCAGCTGCGGGCCGCGCGCCTGATCGCGCATGAAACGCTTGACGATACGGTCCTCCAGGGAATGGAAACTGATCACCACCAGGCGCGCACCGCCGGCCAGCACCTTGAGCGAGTCGCGCAGACAATCCTGCAGATCGTCCAACTCACGATTGATGAAGATGCGGATCGCCTGGAAGGTGCGGGTAGCCGGATGCTTGTGCTTCTCCTTGACCGGCGCGGCACGCTCGATCAGCGCGGCCAGCTGGGCAGTGGTCTGCAACGGGGACTGCGCGCGCTCGCGCACGATCGCGCGTGCGATCCGCCGCGCAAAACGCTCCTCACCGTATTCCTTGATCACTGCCGCCATCTCATCCTCTTCCGCCACACTCAACCAATCCGCGGCACTCTGGCCGCGCGAACGATCCATACGCATATCCAGTGGACCGTCCTGCATGAAACTGAAACCGCGCTGCGCCTCGTCCAGCTGCGGGGAAGACACCCCCAGGTCGAGCAACAGACCATCGACACGGCGTGTCAGCCCCATCTCACCGACCACTGCTGCAATCTGCGTAAAGCTGCCGTGCACCATGCGGAATCGCTCATCTGCGCCGAACCGTTCGCGCGCCGCGGCCACCGCCACCTCGTCCTTGTCGAAACCGATCAGGCGCCCGGAACGCCCGAGCCGCTCCAGGATCAGGGCGCTATGACCGCCGCGCCCGAAGGTGCCATCTATATAGGTGCCGTCGGGCCGCACATTCAGCGCATCGACCGCCTCTTGCAGCAGCACCGTGCGATGCCCGAGCGCCTCCATCAGAAAACCATCTCACCCAACTGCTCCGACAATTCCGAGCCGCTATCACTGGCCTCGGCCAGCCAGTCCTCGCGGCTGCCGGTCCAGGTGGACTCGTCCCAGATCTCGAACTTGTTGCCCTGTCCCACCAGCGACACCTTCTTGTCCAGCCCGGCGTACTTGCGCAGCTCCGGTGACAGCAGGATCCGACCCTGCCCATCCATCTCCAGTTCCGAGGCATGACCGAGCAACAGGCGCTGCAGCAACTGGTTCTGCCGCACCATGGTCGGCAGGCGCATCAGCTTGCGCGCGATCTCGTGCCACTCGTTCTCGGGGTAGAGCCAAAGGCAGTGTTCCTGGGGATGCACGGTGACCACCACGCGCGACGCACAGCAGTCCGCCAGCGCATCCCGGTGCTTGGACGGAATCGCCATGCGGCCCTTGGCATCCAGATTGAGTGTGTTGACACCCAGAAACACGTGACTCCCCTCCCCCCTTATGTGTGGGCCACTTCCCCTCTTTGCCCCACTTTTCTCCACTTAGAGTGCAATCTTAGGTCCCCAACCCCACCCGGTCAAGGCAAAAAAGCGAAAAAAGTCTTATGCCTCAGACACTTACGCGCTCAAGCACAGAAACCAAGAAAGGATTGAAAAACAGAGGACTAAAGCCCTAACTTAAAGTTGATTCTTAAGTTGGGGGTCAAAATGACGACCAATTGGGAATTAAACGCCCATGGAGAACAGAAATCCCGTGAACCAGGTCCACCCGCCGCCGGCGAGCGCCGGCGCGAGCAGCAGAAACAATGGAGCCGGCCGGTAAGCCGGGTTCTGTCGCGGGCGATCATTCATCTGGGACGCCCGTCACCGGACGCCTCGTGCGACCTACCCGGAAACACCTGCGGGCCGCAGGCTGCCGAAGCGCGTTTCCCTATTTGGTCTTGCTCCGAGAGGGGTTTGCCCTGCCACCGCTGTTGCCAGCGGCGCGGTGCGCTCTTACCGCACCATTTCACCCTTACCGGCCCGAAGGCTTGGGCGGTGTATTTTCTGTGGCACTTTCCGTCGGCTCGCGCCGCCCAGACGTTATCTGGCTCTCTGCCCTGTGGAGCCCGGACTTTCCTCCATTGCCGCAGCAACAGCGATCGCCTGGCCGACTCCGCGAACAATTGTACCACCGACATCGCGCGCTAAGACTCTCCGTCCCGCAGTTCGAGCGCCCGCTGGTAGGCCTGGTTCTTCTTGATGCCGACCAGCCTGGCCGCCAGCCCCGCCGCCTGTTTCACCGGCAGCTCTTCCAGCAGCAGCTTCAGGCAACGGTCGAGTTCGGCCGAATGGTCCGGCTGCTGCGGCGGCGCGCCGGCCAGCATCAGCACGAACTCGCCCTTGCGCTGGTTCTCATCCGCCTGCACCGTCTCCAGCACGTCCTCCAGAGGACCGGACAGCACCGTCTCGTGCAGCTTGGTCAGCTCGCGTGCCAGCACCGCGTAGCGCGTCGGGCCGAACACCCCGCACATGTCCTGCAAGGCATCGACCACCCGGTGCGAGGACTCGTAGAACACCAGGGTGGCGGTCTCGTCGGCCAGGGTCTGCAACAGCTCGCGGCGTGCCTGCGACTTGCGCGGCAGAAAGCCCTCGAAACGGAAGCGGTCGGTCGGCAGCCCGGCCACCGACAGCGCGCTGATCAGCGCACTGGCACCCGGCACCGGTATCACCGCCACCCCCGCCTCGCGACAGGCACGCACCAGCGGGAAGCCGGGATCGCTGATCAGCGGCGTGCCGGCATCCGAGACCAGGGCAATGCGCTGCCCGGCGCGCAGGCGCTCGACCAGCTGCGGCGCCTGCACGTCCTCGTTGTGATCATGCAGCGCCAGCATTGGCGTATCGATGCCGAAATGCTGCAGCAGCTTGCGCGTGTGCCGCGTGTCCTCCGCCGCCACCACGTGCACCTCGGCGAGCACCGCCAGCGCACGCGCACTGATGTCCTGCAGATTGCCGATCGGCGTGGCCACCACGTACAGACAACCCGGCCGGGCCTGGTTTGACACCTCAATACCTACCTCTGATACTCAACGCCCCATCGTCGCTGTACTGGTCGCTTCATGCAACTTCACCGTCTCTCAATCCGCCTTGCCGCCATCGCCGTCGTCTGCCTCGGCCTGGTCGCCTGTGGCCCGACCAGGGACGACACGCGCCCGCCGGTCGACCCGGATATCGCGCGTGCCGCCGGGCTGCTGGAGCAGCAGGACTACCTCGGCGCCAGCGCCCTGTACCGCGAGCTGGCGGCCCGCAACAGCGGCAGCGAGGCCATCGACTTTCTGCTGAGCGCCGCCGACGCCGCGCTCAAGGGGCGCGATCCGAGCAGTGCCGGGCTGTTGCTGCAGCAGGCCGAACAGTCCGCGCTCACACCGCGCCAGGATCTGCTGCGCCAGCTGCTGCTGGCGGAGCTGGCGATGGCGCAGAGCCGCGCCGACATCGCCCTGCAGACCCTGCTGCAGCACCCGCCTTCTGCGCAGACCCTGCCCGACCTGCTGCAACGTTATTACCGCGACCTCGGCGACGCCTACCGTCTCAACGGCAACCTGCTCGAATCCGCCAATGCCCTGCAGCAGCTGGACGCCCTGCTGAGTGACCGGCAGCAGCGCCTCGAGGTGCAGACCGAAATCCTGCGCTCGCTGGCGCTGCTCAACGAATTGGTGCTGAACAACCTGCAGCCCTCGCCGCCCGGCATCGCCGGCGGCTGGATGCAGTTGGCGCTGCTGGTCAAGCAGCATGGCGACGACCCCCAGGCCATGCAGACCCTGATCGAGCAGTGGCGCGAACGTTTTCCGCAGCACCCGGCACTGCCGGAACTGCTGGCCAACTACCAGGCACGCCTGCAGGCACAGATCCAGCGCGCCGCGCACATCGCGGTATTGCTGCCGAAGAGCGGCCCTTTCGCAGCGGCCGCCGCGGCACTGCGCGACGGCATCATGGTCAGCCTGTACGACATTCCCACGGACAAGCGCCCGCAGCTGCGTTTCTATGATTCGAGCGACATCAACAACACCTGGCCGCTGTACAGCCAGGCGATCACCGAGGGCGCCGAATTCATCGTCGGCCCGCTGCAGAAAGACGCGGTGACCCAGCTGGCGCGCGCCGGCGACCTGCCGGTGCCGGTACTGGCACTCAACCAGGTGCAGACAGACAGTATCCCGCCCGCCAATCTGTACATGTTCGCCCTGTCGCCGGAGGACGAGGCACGCCAGGCCGCCGAACGCATCTGGCTGGACGGGCTGCGTCGGCCGGTACTGCTGGTGCCGCAGGGCGAATGGGGCGAGCGCATCGCCAATGCCTTCGACATGCGCTGGCACGGCCTGTCCGGCGAAGCGGTCGAACATCGCGGCTACGATGCGAGCAGCAGTGACTACTCGGCCGCCATCACCAGCCTGCTGCACCTGGACCAGAGCGAGGCACGCCACCGCGAGCTGCAGCGCTGGCTGGGCCAGAGCCTGGAATTCGAACCGCGCCGCCGCGCCGACATCGACGCCATCTTCGTCGCCGCCCAGCCGCGCCAGGCGCAGAGCTTCCCGCCACAGCTGCAGTTCCATCGCGCCGGCGACCTGCCGCTGTACGCCACCTCGCACGCCTGGACCGGCTCGCTCAACCAGCAGCAACTGGCGGACATGCGCGGCATGATGCTGGCGGACATGCCGCTGCTGGTGGCCGGTAGCGAGCGCGAACAACTGGCGCGCGCACTGCCCGACATCGCCGGCCCGCTGGTGCGCCTGCACGCCATGGGCATGGATGCGCTGAAGCTGGTACCGCACCTCAGGCGCCTGCACAGCAGCACCTACGAATCGCTCGACGGCCACACCGGCAACCTGTTCATGGACGCCGGGAACCGCATCCTGCGCCAGAGCGTGTGGCTCAGGCTGGATGCGCCGCCGCACATCCTCGGCTACGCCGCGCGCCTGGACCTGAACAACGCCGGCCTGCAGGCAGCGCCGCCGCATGCGGAAAACATCGAGCCGCCTGTCAGCACCACACCTGTCACGGCACCGCCACCGAACGGCTGAGTCGATGGCAGGGACGCAACAGCGCGGCAAGGATGCCGAGAACCAGGCCAGCCGTTACCTGCAACGGCATGGCATGACCCTGCTGAGCCGCAACCATCGCTGCCGCGGCGGCGAGATCGACCTGGTGATGCGCGACCGTGACACCCTGGTTTTCGTCGAGGTGCGACTGCGCTCGCACCGCGCCTTCGGCGGCGCCCTGGCCAGCGTCGACCGGCGCAAGCAGCAACGCCTGATCATCGCCGCCCAGCATTACCTGCAACAGCAGCCTTGGTCCGGGCCGTGCCGCTTCGACGTGGTCGGCATCGACGCCGGCGGCCGCTGCGACTGGATTCGCGACGCCTTTCCCGGTGGCTGAACAACCTCAGGGCATGCGACACTTGCAGCCCCGTTCGTAACCGCCGGTGCCGCATGGACCTCGAAGACCGAATCGCCAATCAGTTTGCTGCCAACATCGAGGCGACCTCCACCGCGGCCACCCTGCTCGGCGAGCCTGTCATCCAGGCGTCCACGCGGATCGTCGAAACCCTGCTGCGCGGCGGCAAGGTGATCAGCTGCGGCAACGGCGGCTCGGAGGCCGCCTCGCAGCACTTCATCGCCAAGATGGTCAACCGCTTCGAACGCGAACGCCCGGGCCTGCCGGCGATCGCCCTGAGTTCGGCCACCTCGACCCTGACCTCGGTGGCCGACGAACTGAGTTTCGAGCACATCTTCAGCAAACAACTGGGCGCACTCGGCCACCCCGGCGACGTACTGCTGGCGATCAGCTGCAGCGGCAACTCGGCCAACATCCTGCGCGCGGTCGAAGCCGCGGAAGAGCGGCAGATGACGGTGATCGCCCTGACCGGCTGCGACGGCGGCCAGCTCAGCGGCATGCTGCGGGAACAGGACGTGGAAATCCGTGTCCCAGCAGAAGCGATTCCCCGCATCCAGGAAGTGCAGCTGCTGGTGATCCACTGCCTGTGCGACCTGATCGACGCCCAGTTACTCGGAAGTTAGGAACACTTATGAAATACCGCATCTCCCTGCCTGTTTCCCTGCTGCTGATCGCCATCAGTAGCGGCCTGCTCAGCGGCTGCACCGCGGTGGTGGTCGGGGGTGCCGCGACCGGCGCCACCATCGCCCACGACCGCCGCACCACCGGCACCTTCATCGAGGACAAGGAGATCCTCATCGAGGCGATGCGCATCCGCAACGCCGACGAGGACCTGAAGCAGCGCAGCAACATCCAGATCGACGTGTACAACATGCAGGTGCTGCTCACCGGCCAGGCCGAGGACAGCGCACTGGTCGGCCGCTACAGCGACCAGGTTGCGCGCATCGCGCGCGTGCGCAAGGTGCTCAACGAGGTCAGCATCGGTGCCGAGGGCACCTGGAGCGAGGCCACTTCCGACGCCTACCTGACCAGCAAGGTGAAACTCGCGCTGTTCGATGTCGGCATCGACGGCTTCGACCCCTTGCGGGTGAAGGTCACCACCTCGCAGGGCACCGTGTACCTGATGGGCCTGCTGACCCCGGCCGAGGCGGACGCGGTCACCGACAAGGTGCGCTACCTCAGTGGCGTGAAACGCGTGGTGCGGCTGTTTGAATACATCTGATCCGGATACCTCTGAGCGCCCGCCCCTGGCCAAGGCGTTTCTCAAGGCGCTGCAAGGACTCTATGCCGATCAGGACCTGCTCACCGGCCCCGGCAACTGCTGGGCCTACGGCTACGACAACAGCCGCCAGCAGGCCATGCCGGACGCGGTGTGCTTCGCCCGCAGCCACCAGCAGGTGCTCGACACCCTGCGCCTGTGCCACCAGCACCGGGTGCCGCTGATCGCGCGCGGCAAGGGCACCGGCACCACCGGCGCCACGGTGCCGGCCGAGGGTGGCATCGTGCTTTCCACCGAGCGCCTGCGCGAACGCCTGGAGATCGACCCGGCCAATCGCCTGGCGGTGGTCTCGCCCGGTTTCACCAACCAGGAGGTGCAGGACGCGGCGGCCGAGCACGGCTTCTTCTGGCCGCCCGACCCGACCAGCGCCGCTGTGTGCACGGTCGGCGGCAACCTCGCCTACAACTCCGCCGGGCCGCGTGCGGTCAAGTACGGCACGCCGCGCGAGAACACCCTGGGACTGCTGGCGGTGACCGGCAGCGGCGACAGTCTGCGCACCGGCGTGCGCACCACCAAGGGCGTGGTCGGCTACGACCTGACCCGCCTGCTGATCGGCTCCGAGGGCACCCTGGCGGTGATCACCGAGGCGACCCTCAGGCTCACCCCGCTGGCCCAGGCCAAGCGCACCCTGCAGGCCACCTACCGCAGCATCGATGCCGCGGCACGCGCCGTCTCCAGCCTGATGGCGCAGCCGGTCACCCCGTGCGCACTGGAGTTCATGGACGGCCAGGCGATCGCCATGGTGCGCGATTATTCCGACCTGGGCCTGCCCGCCGAGGCACAGGCGATGCTGATGATCGAGGTCGACGGCTCCAAGGCCTCGATCGACGCGGATGCCGAACAGCTGCGCGAGACCGCGCGCAACGACGGCTGCCTGGAGGTAGTACTGGCGCGCAGCGACGAGGAGATCGCCACCCTGTGGCGCACCCGCAAGGCCCTATCACCGGCGCTGCGCAATGTCGCGCCGAAGAAGATCAACGAGGACGTGGTGGTGCCGGTCTCCGAACTCCCCAGGCTGATCAATGGCCTTGGCGAGCTATCGCACAAGCACGCCATCACCATCGTCAACTTCGGCCACGCCGGCAACGGCAACATCCACGTCAACCTGCTGCTCGACCCGGACGACCCGCAGCAGGCAGCGGCGGCAAACGCCTGCCTGGACGAGGTGTTCGCGCTGGTACTGGGACTCGGCGGCACCCTCTCCGGCGAACACGGCATCGGCCGGGTCAAACGCGAGTTCGTCGCGCGCGAGCTCGACGCCACCGCCCTAGCATTGATGCACGCAATAAAACAACAGTTCGATCCGCACAACATCCTCAACCCCGGGGTCGGATTCCCCTCCGCTTGACCGGGGTCACCCGGCCCCGCCGCGCCCGCTCCTGGGCTTGCGCCGGTGTGGTATAGTCGCCGAAATTTTTTCCCTCGGTATGCCGGCGAACGGATGCCGTGACAGATTTTCCAAGAAAGTGTTTATAGGGGGCATCAATGTCTAAGAAGCATCCAGTCGTGGCCGTCACCGGCTCTTCCGGCGCAGGCACCACCACCGTCAAGCGTGCTTTCGAGCACATCTTCCTGCGCGAAGGCATCAAGGCGGCGGTCATCGAGGGCGACAGCTTCCACCGCTACGACCGTGCTGAAATGCGCGAAAAAATGAAAGGCGGCATGAGCCACTTCGGCCCCGAGGCCAACGAGTTCGGCAAGCTGGCCGAGCTGTTCAAGACCTACGGCGAGACCGGCAGCGGCGAGAAGCGCTACTACCTGCACAGCGACGAAGAGGCCGCCGAGCACAATGCACGCCTGGGCATCGACAAGAAGCCGGGCGAGTTCACCCCCTGGGAGCCGGTACCGGAAGGCACCGACCTGATGTTCTACGAAGGCCTGCACGGCCTGGTCCAGGCCGACGGTATCGATGTCGCCCAGCACGTCGACCTGGGTATCGGCGTGGTGCCGGTGGTCAACCTGGAGTGGATCCAGAAGATCGCCCGCGACAATGCCGAGCGCGGCCACTCCGAGGAGGCCATCGTCGACACCATCCTGCGTCGCATGCCGGACTACATCAACCACATCACCCCGCAGTTCTCGCGCACCGACATCAACTTCCAGCGTGTGGCCACCGTGGACACCTCCAACCCGTTCATCGCGCGCGACATCCCGACCCCGGACGAAAGCTTCGTGGTCATCCGTTTTGCAGATCCGAAGAAGTTCGACACCGACTTCCCGTACCTGACCAGCATGATCCCGAACTCCTTCATGTCGCGCCGCAACACCATCGTGGTGCCGGGCGGCAAGATGGGCTTCGCCATGGAGATCATCCTGGCGCCGATCATCGACCGCATGATGGACCAGGCCAGCTGATCGCCCGCACATAACAGTGCAAAAAAGGCGGCCTTCGGGCCGCCTTTTGCGTTTGTGTAGCGCGCGCGAGCGCCTACAATCAAACCACCACCGGCAAAACCGCGAGCCCATCTTGTCCGTCACGACCTTTCCCTACGCCCACTGCAGCGGCAGCGACTGGCGCAGCATCTGCGACCAACTGCTCGGCGAACTGCCCGAGCGGCCACCCGGCAGCCTGGCGTTCATCTATATCGCCGACGCCCTGGCCGCCGACAGCGACCGCATCGTCGACTACCTGCGCTCGCGCAGCGGGGTGCTCAACTGGGTCGGCAGCGTCGCCCAGGGCATCTGCAGCAGCGGCCGCGAGACCTACGAGGAGCCGGCCATCGCGGTCATGCTGACCGACCTGGGCAAGGACGATTACCGCATCATGCCGCCGATCCACGAAGACCCGGGCGAGTGGCTGCAGAGCATCGACAGCTGGCGCCAGTCGAACATGGCCAGCGTCGCCGTGGTGCATGGCGATCCCAGCCATCAGCCGATTCCCGAGCTGATCGAGAAACTCGCCGACCAGCTGCAGGGCTTCCTGGTCGGCGGACTGACCTCGGCAGACTCGCTGCAGGTACAGATCGCCGACAAGGCGGTCGGTGGCGGCCTGTCCGGCGTGCTGCTCAGCGGCCGCGTCTCACTCAGCACCGGACTGAGCCAGGGCTGCAGCCTGATCGGCCACAAGCACGTGATCAGCGAGGCGGAACGCAACATCATCGTCACCCTCGACGAGCGGCCCGCGCTGGAGGTGTTCAAGGAGGAGATCGGCGAGCAGCTGGCGCGCAACCTGATGCAGGTGGCCGGCGTCATCTTCGCCGCCCTGCCGGTGCCCGGCTCGGATACCGGCGATTACCTGGTGCGCAACCTGGTCGGCGTGGACCCGGACAACCAGTTGCTGGCGATCGGCGATATCGCCGAGCAGGGCCACGAGATCCAGTTTGCCCGGCGCGATGCACAGACCGCCCGCGACGACCTGGTCCACATGGTCGAATCGCTCAAGGCGCGCCTGCCCGGGCCGCCCAAGGGCGCGCTGTACCACACCTGCCTGGGGCGCGGCCGCCACCAGTTCGGCGAGGATTCGGCGGAACTGAAACTCATCCGGGAACATCTCGGCGAGGTGCCGCTGATCGGCTTTTACGCCAACGGCGAGATCTCGCATCGTCGCCTGTATGGCTATACCGGCGTGCTGAGCATTTTCTGCTAGGGAAGCCCCATCCCAGCCCTTCCCACGAGCGGGGAGGGGACGCATTTGTAGGTGAGGGGTCGGAGTCGGCCTGCCGCGAGGCCAGCTAACTCATAGTGCTCCCAAGGGCCGACCCCGACCCCTGAGGCTAAGCAAATAGCCGCCCCGCCCCCGCTTACGGGGCAGGCTGGGAGGGGGCCTGAGCGCAGGATGCAAACAGCGAAGCGCCGCCGTCAGCTGTCGACCGAGGCCAGCCGCTGGGTGCTCCCCGGCAGATGCCGGCGAATCTCCTTGAGCATCTGGGCCGGCGTCAGCCCGGCCTGCTCGAGCTGTTCATCCTGTGTCGCCTGCTCGATATAGGCATCCGGCAGACCGAAGTGCAGCATGCGCGCGTCCACGCCCTGCTGCGCCAGGAACTCGCCGACCGCGGCACCGGCACCGCCGGCGACAACGTTTTCCTCGAGCGTCACCAGCAGCGTGTGGCGCTCGGCCAGCTGCAGGATCAGCGCCTGGTCGAGCGGTTTGACGAAGCGCATATTGGCGACCGTGGCGCCCAGTTCCTCGCCCACCTGCAGGGCGCGATCGAGCAGGGTGCCGAAGGACAGGATCGCCACGCCCGCACCTTCACGGCGGATTTCGCCCTTGCCCCAGGGCAGGGTCGGCAGGTCGCTCGCCGGCTCGGCACCGATGCCGACACCGCGCGGGTAACGCACCATCGCCGGACCGGCATGTTCGTAGGCGGTCTGCAGCAGGGCGCGGCACTCGGCCTCGTCGGCAGGCGCCAGCAGCGCCATGTTGGGAATGCAGCGCGCGTAGCTCAGATCGAAACTGCCGGCATGGGTGGCGCCGTCGGCGCCGACCTGGCCGGCACGGTCGACGGCGAAGGTCACGTCCAGGTTCTGCAGCGCCACGTCGTGGATCAGCTGGTCGTAGGCACGCTGCAGAAAGGTCGAGTAGATCGCCACCACCGGCTTCATGCCCTCGCAGGCCAGGCCCGCGGCAAAGGTCACAGCGTGCTGCTCGGCGATGCCGACATCGTGGTAGCGCTGCGGGTACCGGGCGGCGAAATCCACCAGGCCCGAGCCCTCGCACATCGCCGGGGTGATGGCGAACAGGCGCTGATCCTGCGCGGCCAGGTCGCAGATCCAGTCGGAGAACACCGCGGTATAGCTCTTGCCGCCGCCCTTCTTCTCCATCTTGCCGGTCTCGGGGTTGAACGGCGTTACCCCATGGTAGACACACGGGTCGCCCTCGGCCGGGGCATAACCGCGCCCTTTCTGCGTGACCACGTGCAGGAAACGCGGGCCACGCATCGCCTTCATGTTGTCCAGGGTTTCCAGCAGCAGCGGCAGGTCGTGGCCGTCGATCGGGCCGATGTAGTTGAAGCCCAGTTCCTCGAACAGGGTGCCGGGCATCACCATGCCCTTCATGTGTTCTTCCCAGCGGTGTGCCAGGTCCTTCATGCCGACCTTGCTGAGCACGTGCTTGCTGCCGTCGCGCACCCGGTTGTAGAAACGGCTGGACAGCACCCGCGCCAGGTAGTTGCTGATCGCACCCACCGGGTTGGAAATCGACATGTCGTTGTCGTTGAGGATCACCAGCAGGTCCATGTCCAGCACCCCGGCATGGTTGAGTGCCTCGAAGGCCATGCCGGCGGACAGGGCACCGTCGCCGATCACCGCGATGTGCTCGCGCTCGACACCCTGCGCCTGGGCAGCCACCGCCATCCCCAGCGCGGCACTGATCGAGGTACTGGAATGACCGGCGCCGAAGGCGTCGTACACGGATTCGTCACGCTTGCAGAAGCCGGACAGGCCATCCTTGGTGCGCAAGGTCGACATGCGCTCACGGCGCCCGGTGAGGATCTTGTGCGGGTAGGCCTGGTGGCTGACGTCCCAGATCAGGCGATCGTTGGGCGTGTCGAAGATGTAATGCAGGGCAACCGTCAGCTCGACCACGCCGAGGCCGGCGGCCAGGTGACCACCGGTACGCGAGACCGACTCGACCAGGAAATCGCGCACCGCCCGGGCGACTTCCGGCAACTGCTCGCGATCGAATTGTCTCAGCGCGTCGGGGGTGTCGGCCTGGCGCAACAGCGCCGCAGCTGCCGAGTATGCATCCTGGGTCATGGATCAGGGCCTTGAAGGACAAGGGTTGGTATTCTACTCCCCTTCAACCCGCTTCTCACGCGCTGCCGGCGTGGATTGAAACAGCCAATGCATGCGCGATCGCCTTTTCCTGGAAAATCCCCGTGACCGAACACACCGAACCCGCCGTCACCCGCTCGCAACGCAAGGCCGAGCGCGAGGCGCGGCTGAAGCAGATCGAACAGCGCTATCACAAGAACCGGCAGCGCAACGTGATGGCGCAACCGGGGGTGCACGACTTCGTGATGGTGCTGGACAATCTCAAGGCCGGCTACAACGTGCCCAAGATCTTTCGCAGCGTGCAGGCCTTCGGCGGCGCGGCGGTGCACCTGGTGAACATCGGGGTGTTCGACCCGGCCCCGTCGAAAGGGGCCTTCCGCAAGGTGCCGGCGCGTTTTCACGACACCATCGAGCAGGCCCTCGCGGAACTGAGCGATGCCGGCTACACCCTGTATGCGCTGGCCGCCGGAGGCGATAAAATGCTGCCCGAGACGCAACTGGCTGACAAAAGCGCCTTTATCGTCGGCCACGAGGAACTCGGCCTGAGTTTCGACCCGGCCGATTATGCGCAGCTGCAGACGCTCTCCATCCCGCTGTACGGCGACATGGAAAGTCTCAACGCCAGCGTTGCCGCGTCCGTCGTGATGTATGAATACGTGCGCCAGCACGGCAGGCCGCACAGCGGGGAATCAGGCAATGAAAATGCACACCAGGCAGACTGAAACATTCGCTTCACAAGCTTGTCGGATAGTTGTCACGACTGATTCATAAGATTGCTCGATCAAGATATGCAAAAGGATTCGTTCGAGATGAGCGCTCTTCTCAATGTCGCGGCCAACCGCCGCAAGAATCGCCTGTACGTGGAACTGGCCAGCACCATCGATGACATCCGTGCCTCGCAGGCACTGCGCTACCGCGTGTTCGCCGGCGAACTCGGGGCCGAGGTGAAAGGCTCCGCAGGACTCGACGAAGACCACTTCGACCCCTACTGCCAGCACCTGTTGGTCAAGGAAAGCGCCACCGGCAAGGTCATCGCCTCCACCCGCCTGCTGCTCGGCGAGCAGGCGCTCAAGGCCGGCGGCTTCTACTCGGAAAGCGAATTCGAGATGGAGCGCCTGTACGACCTGCCGGGACGCAGCGTCGAGGTCGGCCGTACCTGTGTCGATCCGAGCTTCCGCCAAGGCGCGGCGATCGCCGTGCTGTGGTCGGGTCTTGCCGATTTCATCAAGCAGTTCGAGATCAGCCACCTGTTCGGCTGCGCCAGCATCGAGATGGACGACGGCGGCGTGGTCGCGCAGGCCATCATGAACAATGTGCGCCAGCACGCGATGACCGACCAGCAGTGGCGGGTCGCCCCGAAAAACCCGCTGCCGGCGCTGCCGGCAGGCGCCGAGCAGGTGGTCTCCGCACCCCTGCCGCCGCTGCTCAAGGCCTACTTCCGCCTCGGCGCCAAGGCCTGCGGCGAGCCCTGCTTCGATCCGCATTTCAACTGCGCCGACATCCTGGTGCTGGTGGACGTGGCGAAGATGGATGCCTCCTATACCCGCCATTTCCTGGACCGCGTGTCCAAGGGGTAAAGCTTGAGGGGATTGCGAATTGTCTGGCGCGCGTTGCGCCTGATCCTGCACATCCTGCTGGGGATGATCCTCACCCCACTGGTCACCCAGCGCAATCCGCGATCCGGCGAGCGCCGCACCAACCCCTACGTCACCGCCTGGTGGCACGGCAGAGTGTTACGCATCCTGGACATGGAGGTCACCACCTCCGGTTACCGCCCCCAACCACCGGCATTGATCGTGTCCAACCATATCTCGTGGCTGGACATCATCCTCATCGGCCACCTCACCCCTTCGTGTTTTCTGTCCAAGTCCGAGGTGCGCCAGTGGCCGCTGATAGGCTGGCTGGCGGCACGCGCCGGTACCCTGTTCATCAAGCGCGGCGCAGGCCAGGCCTCCGCAATCAGCCAGACGATCGGCGACCGCCTGGCCCAGGACGGCCTGCTGACCCTGTTTCCCGAAGGGACCACCACCGATGGCAGGGACGTACTCCCCTTCTTCTCGCGCATGTTCGGCGCGGCGATCGACACCGGCTCCCCGATAGTGCCGACCAGCATTCGCTACCACATCCAGGGCGCGCACGACCCGATCGCACCGTTCATCGACGACCAGTCGCTGGGGGAGAACATGCTCGGCCTGTTCGGCCGTCCGCGCAACCAGGTACATGTGCACTTCGGTGACCCCATCCATACCAAAGGCCTCAGCCGCAAAGCCCTCGCCACCGCAGCGCGCAAGGCGATCATCGATTCGCTGCAGGCCAGCCCGCCGCAGGCACAGGCGACCGCCAACAGCAGCGCCGGCCGGCCCTTCTGAGCAGCGCGCCAGCGGCATGGCCGGAACCGCGCCGCATGCCCCCGGGCAGCACGGGTCCGACGTAGAATGCGTGCATGCAGACACACACCCTCGACTATCTGATCATCGGCCAGGGACTGGCCGGCAGCATCCTCGCCTGGCAGCTGCTGCATGCCGGCAAGCAGGTGCTGGTGATCGACGACGGGCACCGCAGTTCCTCCTCGAAAGTGGCAGCCGGCCTGGTCAACCCGCTGGCCGGCATGCGCTTCAACTGCGCGCCGCGCACCACGCAGTGGCTGGCCAGCGCGCATGCCTTCTACGACACCCTCGGCGGCATCTACGGGCAGGCCTATTTTCATGCCGTCGACATGCAGCGGCTGTTCCGCTCGCCCGAACAGGTGCGTTTCTTCGAGCGCCAGCAACGGAATCCGGGCAGCGCGGATTATCTGGGCGCGCGCCTGCACAGTGAACAGATCGACCCGGGCATCCAGGCGCCGTACGGCGGGTTCCTGCAGTACCGCACCGGCTATCTCGACATGCCGCAGATCCTCGCCGACCTGCGCCACTGGCTGATCGGACAGAACGCCTATCGCGAGCAGGCGATCGACTACACCCAGATCGAGCTGATCGATCAGCAGGTGGCGATCGGCGACGTGCAGGCAACACAGCTGGTGTTCTGCGAGGGCTACCGCATGCTGCATAACCCCTGGTTCGACAAGCTGCCGCTGCAGCCGGACAAGGGCGAGTTCCTACTGCTGCACAGCGAGCGCCGCCTGTGCGAGCACATCGTCAACGGCGCGCACTGGATCATCCCGTTGGCCGATGGTGGCTACCGCTTCGGCGCCACCCACGAACACAAGGACATCACTACCGGGCCGACAGCGCAGGCACGCGAAAAACTCGAGGCCGGCTTGGCCGGACTATTCGAACAGACCGCAGACGTGCAGATCGTCGCCCAGGACGCGGGGGTGCGCCCGGCCACCTCGGACCGCCAGCCGTTCATCGGCACCCACCCGCGGCATGCGTCGCTGCATCTGTTCAACGGCTTCGGCGCGCGTGGCGCACTGACCATTCCCTGGTTTGCCGAGCAGTTCGCCGCACACCTGTTGCGCGGGGCACCACTGCCGCCCGAGGCCGACATCGCGCGCTACCGCGAAAGTCTATGAACGCACACCGCTCCCTCACCCAGCTGGCGCACCAGCGCCTGGCCGAACTGCTGCAGCCGGGGGACCTGGCGGTGGATGCTACCGCCGGCAACGGCCACGACACCCTGTTCCTGGCGCAGCGGGTCACAGAAACCGGCAAGGTGTATGCGTTCGACGTGCAGACCCGCGCCCTGGATGCCACCGCGCTGCGCCTCGAACAGGCCGGCCTGCGCGAGACGGTGGCACTGTGCCACTCCGGGCACGAGCGCATGCTCGTGCGCATCCCCGAAGACTGGCTGGGCAAGGTCAGCGCCGTGACCTTCAACCTCGGCTACCTGCCCGGCAGCGACAAGCAGACCACCACCGGGCCGGCCAGCACCCTGCCCGCGCTCGACCAGGCCCTGGCGCTGCTGCGCCGCGGCGGCATGCTGTCGGTGATGGCCTATCGGGGCCACGCGGGAGGAATGGACGAGGCTGATACGGTAGCCCGCTGGTGCGAATCGCATGCCGGGCAACTGGCCTGCGAGGCCCACGAATCACCCGGACCTGTGTGGCATTGCTGCATCAAGCGCTGAGACCGCTCAGCGGCGCTGCAGGCGATACTCGGCGTAATAGTCCGAATCCGCCTTGCCCTGCTGGAAGAACCAGCCATCCTGCAGGGGCAGGGTCAACTCGCCTTCCGGCGGCAGGGCCTTGACCTCGCGGATCACCGCCTCGCGGTGCGGCTCCTGCTCGCGCGTCTCCGCGTCCTGGCGCTTGCCTTCCTCGTTGCGCGAGCGCGTGGCGAACACGAACCAGTTGTGCGCCGCCGGCGCGTCCGACTGACAGCCAAAGCGGATCGCCAGGTAATTGCCGGGCGGCGCATAGCCGGGCGCGATGCGCAGCACGCCGTCTTCCAGGGCACCGACCACCGGGAACTTGGCAAAACGCACGCGCGGCATGCGCTGCATGTGCAGGCCGGCATCCAGGTAGCTGCCTTCCTCGAGGTGACACTCGATCCAGCCCTGCGGCCGCGAACCGCTGCTAACCTTGTCCAGCCAGCGCGCACTGCCGGCACCCGCCACAAAACTGCCGTCACTGGTGGTGAAATCGATGATCACCTGCCAGGGGATCTGCACATAGCCGTGCAGTACCCGGTCGCCGAACACGAAACGATGATGGCCATCGATGGTCAGGCGCCACTCGTGCTCGGCCGCCAGCACGGACGAGACACCGGACCACAGGATCAGCAGACACAGCAGTCGGATGAACATGCGGACAGAATACCACCTTCTTTCGCATCACCACCCACAGCGGCAGCCTGCTGGGCCGCTAATGCGCCATGGGGAATGGCCCGGCCGGCAAAAAGACGGCCGATGTACTGGACTTCCGACATTTTTCGGCTGAATCTGCATGCAGATGCAAGAGGGCATAAGCCGCCATCGGCCAGCCGTAGCGCCATGAAACGCAGCAACATCAGCAAATTTTGCGACATTCCCAATGTCGGCCCAGCGACCGAGAAAAAACTCCTCGCATTGGGACTGCGCAGCCCGCGCGAATTGATCGGTGAAAATCCGTACCAGTTGTACCGCAAACTGTGCTCGATCACACAAACCCGGCAAGACCCCTGCGTGCTGGACGTGTTCATTTCTGCGGTACGCTTTATGGAGGGTGGCCCACCGAGGAAATGGTGGGAATTCACCGCGCAACGCAAGCAGCATCTGCGCCACGCTTGATGGGCCCTGAGCAGTGACGCCACGCAAGCCGAAGAAATGGTCGCAACAGGTCACCCGCTCCAGCCATGCGCTGGACCTGGAAGCGGGCGTATTCAGCCTCGAGGACCCAAAACGCATTGCGGCATCCCTGAAGCGCTCCGCCGAACACAGCCGTCGGCGCAAGTCCGATCCGTTCCGCTCGGCGATGTCGATGCTCAACTTCTACATCAACCGTGCCGGACGGCGCCTGCCGAGCGCGCAGAAAAAACGCCTGGAACAGGCGAAAGACGAGCTGCGCGCACTGTTCGGCAGACCGCCGCGCACCCCGCCCGAATGATCAGCAGACATCCGCCCTCAGACTGCATGCTCTATTTCGCTTACGGTTCCAACATGTCGCACCGCAGGCTGCAGCAGCGGGTCCCTTCCGCCTGCTGCGTGTGCGTGGCAGACCTGGCCGAACACGCGCTGCGCTTTCACAAGCGCGGCAGAGACGACTCGGGCAAGTGCGATGCCTTTTTCACCGGTCGCCCCCATGACCGGGTGATCGGCGTGGTGTTCGAGATCGCCATCGAAGAGAAGGCAGGGCTGGACCGGGTCGAAGGCCTGGGCAAGGGCTATGAGCAAAAGAGCGTGAGCGTGATCTCCGCAACCCATGGCCCGCTGCAGGCCTTCACCTACTACGCCACCGCCATCGACCGCTCGCTCGCCCCGTATCACTGGTACAAGGAACACGTGCTACGCGGCTGCCGACAGAATCGCTTGCCGGCCGATTACCTGCAGGAAATCCTGACCATCCCTTCGGTCGAGGACCCGGACAGCGCCAGGTCGCAAATGGAGTCTGCCCTGTATCGCCGCTAGAATGGCCGGCAAGCCCGTCCCGTCCGCTGCACCAGCCACAGGACCGTCGCGGAAACAGCCGCTGCGCAGCGCAGTAAAGTCACCTGCCTTTAACCAGAAGTCCAAATGTCCGATTCCACCCTGCTCGATTACCTACGCCACGGCCAACCGGAAGGCGGCAGCAAATACCGCGGCCAAAATGTCGACGACCCGCTGAGCGAACGAGGCTGGCAACAGATGCGCGACACCGTCTCTGCGCTGCGCGGCTGGTCGCGCATCATCAGTTCACCGATGGCCCGCTGCCGCGACTTCGCCCATTGGCTGGGCGAGCAACGACAACTGCCGGTAAGCGTGATCGACGATCTCAAGGAGGTCGGCTTCGGTAGCTGGGAGGGCGCCACCCGCGCCGAACTGCTGGCGCAACGCGCGGACGAGTATCACGCCTTCTACGCGGACCCGGTCAACCAGCGCCCGCAGGGGGCCGAAGCGCTGCACGCCTTCGGCCAGCGGGTGGCCACGGTGTTCGAGCAGCTGCTCGCCGAGCACCCGGGTGAGCACCTGCTGGTGGTCGCGCATGCCGGGGTGATCCGCGCCACCCTCGGGCATGTCACCCAGGCGCCGCCTGCCAGCTGGTATCGGGCCGCGGTGGACAATGCCGCGATCAGCCGCTTCGCCCACGACCGCCACGGCAGTAAACTGGTCGTCCACAACTGGCGCCCGCAGCTCGACTGACGGGTCCGAACCCGACCGAGGAAACCCATGGCCTTTGCCCGACTGCTGATGCGCACCCTGCTCGCCCTGTTGATCCTGCTGGCAGTGATCGGCCTGCTGCTGCCTTCAAAGGCACGCGTCGAGCGCAGCATCGACATCGATGCCGCGCCCGCCGAGGTGTTTGCCCAGGTCAACAACCTGCGCGCCTTCCATGCCTGGTCGCCGTGGGCGGCGCTCGACCCCAACACCAGCTACAGCTTCGAGGGGCCGGAACAGGGCGTGGGTGCACGCATGCTCTGGCACAGCACGCAGCAGGAGAGCGGCAACGGCAGCATGCAGATCGTGCGCAGCGAGCCGCAGCGCGAGGTCGAGGCGACACTCGACTTCGGCGGCGAGGGCAACGGCGTGTCCACCTTCGTGCTGAACCCCACCGAGAGCGGCCAGACTCGGCTGCTGTGGCGCTTCGAGACCCACTTCGGCTGGGACCTGTTCGGACGCTACGTGGGCCTGATGCTGGACAGCATGATCGGCGCCAGCTACGAAAAAGGCCTGCAGACGCTCAAACAACGCGTCGAGAACAGCTAGCTATCAAGCGCTGGATTGAAACATCTGATTATTCCAGCGCCGCCGGGTTGCCTATGGTTGCGGGAACAATCGCAAAATAAAGTGATTCACCATGTCTGACACACAGTTTCCCCGAGGCCACCAGGACCTGGGCCACGCCACCCACCTGGTCGACATCGACCTGTACCGCCCGCACCTCGGCGCCTGTTACCTGCTGCGCGACGGCGAGCAGTTCGCACTGATCGACTGCGGCACCATGCACAGCGTGCCGCAGGTGATGCAGACCCTGGCCGCGGCCGGCGGCAGCCCCGAGCAGGTGCGCTGGATCATCCCCACGCACGTGCACCTGGACCATGCGGGCGGTGCCGGCCAGTTGATGCAGGCCTGCGCGAATGCGCAGCTGGTGGTGCACCCCAAGGGCTACCAGCACATGGTCGATCCCTCCAAGCTGCAGGCCGGGGCCAGCGCGGTATACGGCGAGGAGGCCTTCGCCGCGGATTTCGGCGAACTGCTCGCCGTGGAAGAAGCGCGCGCCATCGCTGCCGAGGACGGTCAGCAGTTCGCCCTCGGCGGGCGCACCCTCACCTTCATCCACACCCCGGGGCATGCCAATCACCACGGTTGCATCTTCGACTCGGCCAGTCGCTACCTGTTCACCGGCGACACCTTCGGCCTGGGCTACCAGGAGTTCGCCGAGCGCTCGCCCTACATCATCGCCACCACCTCGCCGGTGGCCTTCGACCCTGATGCCTGGATGGACAGCCTGGACCGCATGCTGGCGCTTGAGCCCGCCGCCGTGTGCCTGACCCATTTCAGCAGGCACGACAATCCCGCCGCGCTCGCGCCCATGTTGCGCGAGAGCATCCAGGCGCACGTGCAGATCGCACTGGCCGAGGAGCCGGACCAGAGTGACGGCCGCGAACAGCGGGTCAGGGACGCGGTCGACCGCCTGCTGGTCGGCGGCGCGGTCGCACACTGTGGCATGGCCGAAGACCGGGCGCGTGAGCTGCTGGCCGGCGATATCGAACTCAACGCGCAGGGGTTGGTCGTATGGCTGGCACGCCGCGCCAAAAAGCGCTTTACCGCCAGGCCACATTGAGTCACGCCGAAACTATCGACGCTATTGAAAACCTTGCAATGCTTCGGGCCGGCCGCACCGTTATAATGCGCGCTCCCGAGGAATAACATCATGTATCAGACAGACGACCTGCGCATCCGCAACATCACCGAAGTCGAACCGCCGTCGGCGGTCCACGAGCAGTATCCGATCACCGAGAAAGCGTCGCAGACCGTCGCCGAGACCCGCCAGGCGATCCACAACATCCTGCACGGCGAGGACGATCGCCTGCTGGTGGTGATCGGTCCGTGCTCGGTGCACGACCCGGAAGCCGCAATCGACTATGCGCACAAGCTGCTGGCGGTGCGCGAGCACCTGAAGGACGACCTGGTGATCGTGATGCGCGTGTACTTCGAAAAACCGCGCACCACCGTCGGCTGGAAAGGCCTGATCAACGACCCGCACCTGAACGAGACCTTCGACATCAACGAAGGCCTGAAGCGCGGCCGCAAGCTGCTGCTGGATGTCAACGAGCTGGGCCTGCCGGCCGGCACCGAGTTTCTCGACCTGATCAGCCCGCAGTACATCGCCGACCTGATCAGCTGGGGCGCCATCGGCGCGCGCACCACCGAGAGCCAGGGCCACCGCGAGCTGGCCTCCGGCCTGTCCTGCCCGGTGGGTTTCAAGAACGGCACCGACGGCACCACGCGCATCGCGGTGGACGCGATGCGCGCCGCCGAGCGCCCGCACGTGTTCATGTCGCTGACCAAGGCCGGGCATTCGGCCATCTTCAGCACCACCGGCAACGAGGACACCCACGTGATCCTGCGTGGCGGCAAGCGACCCAACTACGACCAGGAATCGGTGGCCGAGGCTGCGGACGATATGCGCAAGGCCGGCGTGCGCCCGAACCTGATGATCGACTTCAGCCACGCCAACAGCCGCAAGCAGCATGAAAAGCAGATCGACGTGGCGCGCGACGTGGCCGGGCAGATCAAGCGCGGCAACCGCAACATCATGGGCGCGATGATCGAGTCGCACCTGATCGG
>Ga0272444_10000732_pt1 | contig 33760 bp, 35 predicted proteins | sample SSMForm13_FD_201033 | JGI IMG/M metagenome (GOLD analysis project Ga0272444, IMG submission 201033) | Marine sediment archaeal communities from Little Sippewissett salt marsh, Falmouth, MA, United States - SSM-Form-13 | ecosystem: Environmental > Aquatic > Marine > Wetlands > Sediment ...
TCAAAAGACGAACTTGCAATACATAAGGAGTAATTAACCATGAGTCTAACAAAAGCCCGGATCGTAGAATCCATCCAGAATCAGACCGGCTTTTCAAAGAATAAATCATTGGAAATCGTGGAAAACTTACTTGAAATCATCAAAAGCACACTGGCATCAGGGGAAGACGTTTTGATAAGCAACTTTGGAAAATTCTGTGTCAGGGAAAAAAAGGAACGTAAAGGCCGGAATCCGGCTACCGGTGACGCCATGATGCTGGCACCAAGAAAGGTTGTTACGTTTAAGTTTTCCGGTAAGTTGAGGGAGTGGGTAAATAGCTAATTCAAATCTATATTTTCTGCGGAGATAAATCCATGGCATCAAGAGAAATCAATGAGGTGGTCGTAACAGATATAAAAATGTCTTTCTCATCAATGGTGGTTTTCATGGTTAAATGGGCCATAGCCACCATTCCTGCTATTATTATTTTAACTGCCGTTGGATCAATAACTTGGGGTATCCTAATGGCACTTTTTGGACGCTTCCAGCATAGGATGATGTTTTAATAATTAAACAAAATGAATTCTGGAAGCTGAGGGATAACATAAACAGGAATTAGATCGAAAGGCTAATTATGCGGGGGGAAATGCACCGATTATTGCTCAGGAAATTGCCAAGAGCTTTATACCTAAACTGAACGTTCCAAATTTTAAAAGGTAATCAATTATCATTTATTTTTAATGAATTATCTTAATTTATATTTTTAAAATTTGAAACCCTACGGGATTGCCGATCTTACCGCATCTACTGCGTCAGATGCCGTCCCGCATAGGCGACTATAGCGGAACAACATCTTCCTTGTATCTGCGACAACACAGCCAGAGGCGGGCAAGCCTCGACAATCGCAATTTAGGTTATAAAATAGAACAATATCAAATCAGAGGCCATGAGGTTTTAATGACCAATAAAAAAATTAAGCCATGCAAATGGTATTACTTTTGCCCCATTAAGGAATATACGGAAAAAGGAAAATTAGAAACATACTGGACAGAAAATTATTGTTTGGTTAATAACAATACCTGTATTCGGTATCAGATGCAGGAAAAGGGTAAATATCATCCAGATAATATGTTGCCGGATGGTGAAATAAGGGAAGATTTATAGAAGTGGTTTCAAAACCTCCCCTCAGGCCCAATTTCTGTGTTGGACCGAGGGATTCACTACTCGAAATATTAAATATATTCCTGCGTTTGAATCCCTCGCCCCGCCTTGACTTTGAACCTGATTGAAGGTTTTGAAACCACTTCTAGTAAAATGGAAATGTTCCGGATTCGATACTCATTGTGTTTTTGATCATTATGATCATTCTTCCTTTTTACACACTGCCCAAAAAACCATATCGAAAATTAGAGAGCCGGAAAGAATGAAGAACTTATTAGTATTATTAGCGTTATTATTAATTGTAGGTTGTGCTGGTCATTTAGCATCTTTTAGTGGTTCCATGGACAACCCGCCTGATTATTACACCTATGCTGGTGAGGGGCATGGTTATCCTCATATTTGGCCTATAGGTGCTGACGGTTTGTAGTAATTATTATGGAAAGCTCAATACGCAACAGGAAACCAGGAGAGTCGCGTCTTCATTCTTGACAGATTGCTGAAACAAAGGATCGCCCAACAAAGCTAATAAACGCAGACGCCTGAATACAGCACGGTTTTTCCATTATTTAACATCAAGTTAACCTTTACAAGTTCAGGAGTCTTGGCAGCAACCCGGCGCTGGTTATTGCCAACGTTGGCCTAAAAATATTCCTTGACCGTCTCGCTCAAGATGGCTATACTTCGGATATACATAGGGGGGGGTCACATGCTTACAAAAATCCAAAAATGGGGAAATAGCCAGGGGATTCGTCTTGCAAAAAATTTGCTCGCAGATGCGCAGCTTGGTGTCGGCGATGAGGTGGATATTAGCGTAAAAGACGGCATCATGATTGTTACACCAGCTAAAAGGATACGTGGGCGTCCCAATCTTAAAGATCTTGTGGCACGTATTCCTGAAAACTACCAAGCCGGCGAAGTTGACTGGGGAGAGCCGGTGGGTAAAGAGGTTTGGTAGATGACTGCCTATATCCCCAGGCAAGGGGACATCATCGCGATCACGTTTGATCCACAATCGGGTCATGAACAGAAAGGGCGACGCCCAGCCTTTGTAGTTAGCAAGGACCTATTTAACCGAAGCACAGGTTTGGCTATTGTGTGCCCAATCACAAATACGGAGCGCGGTTTCCCTTTTCACATACCTGTTCCGAAAGACAGTAAGCTTAAGGGCTTCATAATGGTCGAGCAAGTTAAATCTGTTGACTTTAGGTCTCGCCGCGCGAAACGCATCGAACACGCTAGTGATGAGTTGCTGACGGAAGTGCTTTCAATTTTGGATGCCTGCATCTACTAATCGGCCAACCTGGCAACTTCACCGGACATCAAGGGCTTTGCGCCCCTTGCTGTCGGTTAGTTTTTGGTCAAACGGAGAAATCTTGACGGTCTCGTAAAAAGTCCAATTTCTGCGTTGCGTTTGATTTCGTGTTCACTGCGGCGTACATAAGTACGCCTCATTCCACGAAATTCGCGACGCCTTTTTATCCCGAGAGATTTATTCGCGGTAACTTGAACTTTTTACTTTACCGTCTCAATTGACTTTTTACGAGTTCATCAAGAATGATTGCCAAATGTAACAAAACCGAATCATTTGTGTCTGTCGAACGGGGTTAACACACACTAACTGTCTGATAATTCATAAAAAGAGTGTACGAAATGAAAGGTCTAAGAAGATTTTAGGGCCTGTTTTATGCTTCTTTAGAGGTTATTATAATCGGCTACCGTGGCGCAACCCCAATTAAACAACTATCTTTGAATTGCGATTACATCAGCTAATTCTTTAAGCGCCCCGGGTACATTGCGAAGGCAAACTTCGATCTTGATCGTTTTTCCAAAGGTCTTTTTTGTTTTTTCTGTACCATGGGTTTCTTCTTCTCCGAAGATGCAAGAGGTTTTTGGTGCCTGAGAAGAATCATTTTTATGCCCGAATAAACGAGCCACTGGACATTTGTTTGCTATAAATTTTGCTTTAGATTTTCCCTTCGCGTTTCTATTTTTATATATTAAAGGTTTGAAAGGGGTTTTTAAGTCATTTGCACCAACGATTTTAAATATATGATCATTACGGTTAGGCGGACATACGAACTCTCTACATGTATAGGGTTCAAGAAGGTTTTCGATAGAACGAATTGTCGAATCATTTTGATCTAAATCATAAAATACTATCGCTTGAACATTGGATAGCCGTTTAAAAAATGTCATTTTTTTTGTTGGGCGTTTTCTTGCTGTTTTTTCTCAGGAAAGCGGCCATAGAGGTCAATCTTCACACATTTTGTAACGCGGCAGAGACAACTGCGCAAATGTTCAAGGTTAAAATCAAATGAACGGGTCTCAGACTTCACTACACTAGGATGTGTCCCTGTCAGCATTGAAATGAGCGAATAGATTGTACCTGGTTCATTTTTGATACATACTGAAATTCCAAAATAAGTTTTGTTTGAACTATATTTTTTTCTCTTTGCGATTTTAAGTTTACAAGGTCTGTCTTCCTTAATTGCTTATATCTTATGTAATTTCTCATCGCATTTGCAGAAATATGGCAAAAACTTCGCATAGCACAATTCTGAGTAAATTTTGGAATTCCAACATTTCCGGGCCATCCAAAAACGGAACACGTGTAGGTTGTGTTTCTTTCATAGTTTTTTTGAGAGCCATTTTCTTTAATTTTATCTGTTTTATATTTCTGTAATTCCATTTTGTTTTTAATTTTGTTAATTGCTTTTTTTTCTGCACCATAGGCGTAAAGATAGCGTATTTTCTTATCGCTTGGCATTTCATTACCTTTAAATTTTTTATCTCTAAAAGTTCCGATAGCCACGAATTGCTGACGGTTATTACTCTCGGAACACAGTTTCAACCGCATATTGACTAAGGAAACTATATTATTATTTGCCACTGGTATTCCTTTTCTAACCCATTTCAGAGATCATTCTTCTTAATAACGCAAGCTCCTGTGATATGCCGGCAATAGGTGAGTAGATACCGTAAATTTGACCAAAGCAGTCATACATAAAATTTCTTATGTCATTTAAAAAAGCCTTATCGGTCACATTAACAAAGATCTCGGGTTGTTTATATTCCTGGGATTTTTTGTTTTGGGAAAAAGTTTGATCTTGTAAATCAATAAACCAGCGTTTGCTCCAATTAAGCAACTTTAAAGTTTTGAACGTTTTTTCAGCATGAGGGAATAAAATGATAACCAAATCAGGACGGTAAAATCCCATGAAATTTAGCAGATACATATAATAACTTTCCTTGATTACCGGAACAGCGCAAACAGCATTTTTGAATTCATCGACGAGATCTGGATGCATCAGGGAGAAAGCCGGTCGCCATAATCCGATGTTGCCCCGGTGACAAGTTTCCATGAGCAGTCTTTCTGTACACGAATCAACTCTAAACCGTTCCCATGGTCTGAGCATGGATAAGACATCTTCAAGAGAATTAACTGAATGGAATTGATCTTCCGGAAATTGTTCATCGAAAACTACAAGGTTTTCCAAAAGCTGAATACTATCTGGCGTGCGGCTTGGTAGGGAAATCGCACGATGGAGTAGAAGGCCTTCTAATACGAAATAAATATTGAAGCTGCCACATATTAGAATTTTAGCTTCGTCACTCTTGCTTTTAAATTTATCTTTTTCATAAGGAGGCAATTTATTATTTTGTAATTTATTTCTTGCCAGTGCTGCTGTCACAAATCCCGCGTGTTCATGGACATGTAGTATTTCATTGTGTGGGCCGGGTAGTAACTTGTCGAGAATTTCCCGCTCAGCGTGCCAAACACAAGGGAAAACAGTTTTAATATTTGATGATTCTGATAGTTTTTTTATAGCTTTTGCTAATTTCAGGTTAGACTCAAAATTCAGTGACGTGGAGGTTACCATCTTGGCTTGCTAAGATTGGCTATATTTTGCACTGCTCCCAACCGGATGTCACCAATTACCACCGGAATATAGAGACCACCCTTAATAGTAGGCACTTTTTCCTTAATAAAACCCAGTTTTCCTGTTAAAGGATGCTGACCTGCAATAGATTCAATATTTTCTTCATTTCTCCCTACAATCAAAAAGTTTTGAGAAACCAATACTTGATCATTCTGGTCCCACCAAAGTTTTAATGTTTTCAACTCATCTAATTCTTGTTGGTGCAGGACAATCTCTTTTAAGGTCTGCTTGCCTAAATTTCCATAACCCAGAAGAATGTCATGATCTTCCATTCCCTCTATTATTCTCTGCAAATCTTCTAATCGTTTTTCCCTTCCTAATCGATTCAGGTCCAACAACGAACTAAGAAATAAGGTACACACACCCACGAAACCTGCTATATATAAAGGGTTTAACAAAGAAAGTATGATATTGTAGTCACGTAGCTTGTTTTGTAGTATAGCTTTAATATGGGGTTGATGTATAAACAAAAATGAGAAAAACCCTAATAAGCCCCATAATGCTAAAAAACTAGATGATACCTGCGTTTATAGCCCAAAAGAACTAAACGTTTTTCAATTTTTTTGCTTGTACTCAGTATTGATGCCGTAAAAACAACAAAAATAATAACAATAATGGATGAGAGCCAGTAGTGAGATGTAAATTCTATTATGACGTTAAACCAATTTAATCGGCAAAAGAAATACAAAAAAGAGTATATCACAGCTATAATAATAAGAATGAGAGTAATTGATAACGAATAAGCGCTCAAACGTAAATACCCATAATCAGATGGCATAAAAATTCTTTTTATATATTTACAAGGGAGCAGAAGCCATTCCATTTGGATACTCCGCTATTTTTTCTGCCTGTCATCATGGTTTCAATTCTTACGGGGAGTGCAAACATAAACCTTTCATACTAACGTCGCTCTTTCATTGGAAACCCCTTTCTTATCTAAAAGAAGTCTCTTCTAAAGTGATGAATGACGTTTCGGTAAGTAAGGCAAGACATCAAGGCACCCGAATACCGGCCAATCGGAAAGTTTCCACCACCAAGCGCACTTCAGGCAGTGGAATACGAGCACACTACCTGCTGCTCCATCGGATTTTGGCCCTTCAAAAATCAGGTGCTTGTGAGGTTTAATCATATCATCTACATAAGGTAGGGGATCAATGGCACCACTCCAGTAGTTCCATTCCTTTACGCGATTTTTGAATTGCTCGCAAGATTCACAAGTTTTCACTGTCATACTCCTGAGGTTTATGAGAAGGGGTGATTGGCGGCAAAATCACCCCTTCCCGCTTTAAGGAGGTATACCAGGTCCTGGCTGAGTGAACCTGTATTTAGGTTCGTTAATCTTATGATGAATATTTAGCAACTATTATGCCAATACTGAAACACATGACAAAATCGATTCAACCCTATGATATCACTATACCAAAAAAAATATCTGATTCTTTTTTGTGATAATACATTTCTCGTTATGTTTATATTTAATCATATTGATGATAAATCGTTAATTATTTTGTATTTCGCCAATATTTCCGTAGCATACAATGTAACCATTTGATTTCAAGATAAGGTACCTATGAGGGAATTTATCAATTAAAATATGCCTCACTGAATCAAAATTGAAACATACTTCAGGATCGAATGGGGCACGAATGGGGATCGGGCCACGCTAAGTATCTGATAATTCGTTAAAAGAGATCAATAAATGTCCGTTTTTTTGACTTAAGCATACCATTTTGGCTGCAAAATAACAGGTCTGAAAATCCCAAATTCATTTTTATTCCAAAACTTCAACAAACTCGGAATCTCGGATTACGGGGTCATTGGTGATAAGCGGCAGGCCGAGATGTCTGGCGGTTGCGGCAATGAGCCGATCATGCATCTCAGGAATATCATCTATCTCGGAAGCAGTTTTAAGAATCTCAAAGTTCAGCGGTTCAAACTGATAATTTTGGCATTTAAAAAGATCTTCGGTTTGAAGCAGGCTGATATCGATCCTGTTTTTTTCAAACAGCTATAGCACTTCCATCAAAACGATGCCAGGGATAATAATGGTAACCTCTCCCTTGTCGGCAGATTTATAGGCTTGATGAGATCTGTCATTAATTACCTTTTTGCCATCCATAAATTTTATAAGAGCCTGGGTGTCGGTTACAAAACTATCCATTGCCAAATTCCTGATCAACGTGCGTCCATGTTTGTTGTTTAAACTTTTTCAGATCTGAAAAATCGATATCATAACCCTTGAGAATGCCTTCAAGCTTTAATATTTTTTTTGCTTCAAGCTTTTTCTTATGCCTCATAAAGTCTATAAAATTGGCGATGGCATCTAAATCCTGCTCGGAGAACCCGGTCAGTTTATTACAAATTTCATTTTTGGTTATAGCTGCCTTGTTCATTTTTTTTCTCCATTGCAAACAGTGACAAACTCAACCCCTATCTTGCTTCCCTGAAGTAAACGAAGCGCCCTTGGGATAACAACTTGTCCTTTATTTGAAATCCGTGTCTTTTCTATAAGGCCATTCTTACTGTTTGTAAAACCTAAACTGAGCGTTTCAAATTTTAAAGGGGGGGCCAACATCTTTTATTTTTAATGAATTAACTTGATTTATATTTTTAAAATTTGAAACCCTTTGGGCTTCGCTTTCAGTTACGACCCAACAAGTCGGGATTGTCGATATTACCGCATCTACTGTGTCATATGTCATTCCGCATAGTTGACTATAGCGGAACGACATCTTCCTTGTATTTGCTTGCCCTGTGAAATGCTTGCCCAATGAAATGCAGCGCCTATTTCATCGGGGCGAAGCCTATTTAACCGGGGCGGCAACCTCGACAATCAATTTAGTTAAAACTAAGATAAAATAATCATAACTGCTATTTCCTCTTTTTACAACCATCTTAAAAAATATCGATTTCAAAGCATAAAATAGAGGTCGGACACGCTAACTGACTGATAATTAATAAAAAGAGCTTGCGAAATGAAAGGCTTAAGAAGATTTTAGGGCCTGTTTTAAACTTCTTTTGCTGATATTATAGCTTTATACCGCGACTTAACCCCTATCGCCTATCGCCCGTTAAAAGTACAGGTTGAAGGTATCTCACGGATTCAAATAGGTCAAATTTGTGTGCTCAGCATTGGTGATCTGCAATTTACTTTCTTTGCAGATATCGTTATGCGACAAAGAATATTTTGATGTAAAAACCAATTCGTTTTATTGCCGTTATCAAAGAATTGGGGGGCTGAACCATAGATACAACATATAGTATGTGGTCAAGCTTACTAATTGTATGGATGATCCTCTGAGCCTATTGAATACTCAAGCATGAGATAATTATCCTTGAACGCTCGACTAAGGTGCGCCTGGAGCAACGCGGAATGTGTCACTCTTGAGGCGCTTGTGATGTGTTTTTGGCTCCGATTCTGTGACAAGCAGACTGTAAGGGCCTAAAGAAAGGGCGGCGTTTCAGATTGTATTGAAACGCCGCCCCCATATGTTCCGATAGCCTCCCTTGAGCGTTCAAAGCATCCGTCAGCTCGTGCCAGCTATCTTTCTGATCATCCGATTTGCAGTTCAGAATACGCTTCAGAAGCCCTCGAAGACGTTTATGTTACGATCAGTCGAGGTCGAAGCGGTCAAGGTTCATTACCTTGTTCCACACCGCTACAAAGTCGTTCAGGAACTTCTCCTGGGAGTCTTCACATCCGTAGACTTCCGCCAAGGCCCGAAGCTGGGAGTTCGAACCGAAGATCAGGTCGACACGGGTGCCCGTCCACTTGAGTTCGCCCGTTGCGCGATCACGACCCTCGAACACGTCTTCGTCTTCCGAGGTTGCCTTCCACGTCGTGCTCATGTCGAGCAGATTCACGAAGAAGTCATTGGTGAGCGTCTCTGGCCGCTTGGTGAAGACACCGTGCTGGGACTGTCCGAAGTTGGCATTCAAGACGCGCATACCGCCAACGAGAATCGTCATCTCAGGAGCGGTCAGCGTCAGCAGTTGCGCACGATCAAGCAGCAGTTCCTCTGCCGATACGGCGTATTTGGTTTTGAGGTAGTTACAGAACCCGTCTGCAGCCGGTTCGAGTACGTCGAATGACGCCGCGTCGGTTTGCTCCTTCGACGCATCCGTGCGTCCCGGCGTGAAGGGAACGGTCACATCGTGACCGGCATTCTTCGCAGCTTGTTCGACACCTGCACATCCACCTAAAACAATCAAGTCGGCAAGCGAAACCATCTTCCCGCCGGACTGCTCACTGTTGAACTCCTTTTGGATTCCCTCAAGGGTCTGCAGCACCGTCTTCAACTGGGCCGGCTGGTTGACTTCCCAATCCTTTTGCGGCGCAAGACGAATGCGCGACCCGTTCGCACCGCCACGCATGTCGGAACCACGGAACGTGGATGCCGACGCCCAGGCGGTCGAGACCAGTTCCGGGATCGACAGACCCGAGGCAAGGATCTTGCCCTTGAGGTCTGCGACGTCCTTTTCGTCGATCAGCTCATGATCGACTGCGGGCACCGGGTCTTGCCAGATCAGTTCCTCCGCCGGGACCTCCGTACCGAGATAGCGCGAGCGGGGACCCATGTCGCGGTGGGTCAGCTTGAACCACGCCCGGGCGAAGGCATCCGCGAATTCTTCGGGGTTCTGCAGGTAGCGCCGTGCAATCGGCTCGTAGATCGGATCAAAGCGCAGCGAGAGATCCGCCGTGGTCATCATCGGCCGGTGCTTCTTAGACGGGTCGTGTGCGTCAACCACCATGTCCTCTTCGGCCACGTCTTTGGCCAGCCACTGATGCGCGCCGGCCGGGCTCTTTGTCAGTTCCCACTCGTATTTGAACAGTACCTTCAGATAGCCCATGTCCCATTTGGTCGGGTTGGGCTTCCAGGCGCCCTCGATGCCGCTGCCGATCGTATCGCCGCCTTTGCCGCTGCCGAAGCTGCTCTTCCAGCCGAGGCCCTGCTCTTCGACGCCGGCGGCCTCAGGTTCCGGACCCACAAGCGCGGCATCGCCCGCGCCATGACACTTTCCGAACGTGTGTCCGCCAGCGACGAGCGCAACCGTCTCTTCGTCGTTCATCGCCATACGCGCGAAGGTCTCTCGAACGTCACGGCCGGAGGCGACCGGATCCGGGTTGCCGTTCGGTCCTTCCGGGTTCACGTAAATCAGGCCCATCTGCACGGCGGCAAGCGGGTTCTCGAGGTCCCGATCACCGGAATAACGCATGTCACCAAGCCACTCGGCCTCAGAGCCCCAATAAATGTCCTGTTCCGGCTCCCAGACGTCCTCGCGCCCGCCGCCGAAGCCGAAGGTCGGTAACCCCATGGACTCGATGGCGCAGTTGCCGGCGAGGATCATGAGATCGGCCCAGGAGATCTTTTTGCCGTATTTCTGCTTGATCGGCCAGAGCAGACGACGCGCCTTGTCCAGGTTCACGTTGTCGGGCCAGCTGTTGAGGGGCGCCAAGCGTTGGGAGCCGGACCCCGCGCCCCCGCGGCCGTCGCCCATGCGGTAGGTGCCTGCGCTGTGCCACGCCATCCGGATGAAGAGCGGCCCGTAATGGCCGTAGTCGGCCGGCCACCAGTTCTGCGAGCTGGTCATCAGCGCATAAAGATCCTTCTTTATGGCCTGCAGGTCGAGTTTCTTGAATTCCTCAGCGTAGTTGAATGCCTCGCCCATGGGATTGGACTTGGAAGAATGCTGGTGCAGAATGTTAAGATTCAACTGATTCGGCCACCAGTCCCGGATTGACGTGCCACCGCCGGCAATGGGTTTGCTTGTCCTGCCCGTTACCGGGCACTTGCTATTTTCATTCATAAAGTTTCCTCCTTTCGTTGTCTGAATTTATGCACCGTACTCCTATAAATATAGTACTTCGGTGCCCATCTGTCTAATTGACTTTAGCGAACTTATGGATTGATCTTATTGAAAATGGGAGACTTGAAGGATCGTTAGAAGAATATCACACCATTTTTTTGAGCGCAAAATCTGGGGCCGGCTGTCATTACATTCTGCTTATCAGCGACAGGGCACCGAGTCTCCTCATTCATTTAATAATAGAATTAAAATATTATATGATAACGACTATCAGTTAATGGCAAAAAAATATATTAAACTTTCTCTGCTATACAATCGCTGCATATACCGAAAAAATCCAACCGATGATTCAGAATTCTAAAATTAGTCTCTAATGCGACCTCTTTTTTCATTTCATCCAGGCTATCCAGGTCTGGGTCGACAATTTTTTTACACTTTATACAAATGACGTGAGGATGTGGATAAGGTTTATTCCCGTCATAACGGTTGCTTCCATCCGGGAATCCTATCTCCAAAACTTCCCCCAAAGATTTGATCAGCATGACATTCCGATACACTGTGGCCAAACTCATGGTAGGAAAATCATCCTGGAGGCGTTTGTATATGTCTTCGACACTCGGGTGACCTTCACTGCGCGCCAGAATTTTCGATATAGCCATTCGTTGCGGTGTAATTTTATGGTTGCTTTCCCGGAGCCTGTTAATAATAATCTGAAATCTATCATTTGGATCAGCCATGAATGAGCCCACTCTTTTGAAAAATAGTAATGAATTCTAACTAATATTATATATTATTTAAAACATTTTTTTTGAATGTCAACATATAAATTAAAAGTCCAGATTATTTTTCAGATATTCCAATTAAAAATTTAAGATCAGTGATGATATTATATCCCCACATAATGAATGCTTCTAAGGGATACCCGAGAATCAAACTTATCCCAAAATACCAAGGCCTCTTTCGAGGCCCCGGTTAATTACAAATTCAGTTTAGTTGTTCTATTTTTTAATAGTCAGTTCATCAAAGCTATAGCATGTCCCTATTATAGCTTACATGATCCGGCTGCTTCGTTCACACAAGTGTTTATGTAGTAAGCAATTGCCAGAAATGTAATGGTTGTTCCTATCATAATGCACCTCCAATTATCTAATACAACAATTTATAACTGTCATAATAAAAATGCGAAGGGTTGAAATTCATTTTTATTCCAGAACCCCAACAAACTCGGAATCTCGGATTACGGGGTCATTGGTGATAAGCCTCAGGCCGAGATGTCTGGCAGTCGCGGCAATGAGCCGATCATGCATCTCAGGAATATCATCTATCTCGGAAGCAGTTTTAAGAATCTCAAAATTCAACGGTTCAAACTGATAATTTTGGCTTTTAAAAAGATCTTCGGTGTGAAACAGACTGATATCGATCCTGTTTTTTTCAAACAGCTAGAGCACTTCCATCAAAACGATGCCAGGGATAATAATGGCAGCCTCTCCCTTGTCGGCAGATTTATAGGCTTGATGAGATCTGTCATTAATTACCTTTTTGCCATCCATAAATTTTATAAGAGCCTGGGGGTCGGTTACAAAACTATCTATTGCCAAATTCCTGATCAACGTGAGTTCCATGTTTGTTGTTTAAACTTTTTCAGATCTGAAAAATCGATTTGATTTATTCATTTTTCAACGGCTGAATATGCTTTTTCCCTTGCAGATGGGTAAGCCACCTTTCAGCGCCCCTCCCTCTGTCCCTGGTTGTAAGGGTAACTCGCCCTCCGGATTCAAATACAATATCCGTCTTCATCAATCTTCCTGAAACATAATCTGATGAAAAGCACAGGCATTTGTTTTCGAATTCAAGGCCCTTAACAAAATATTCAAGGTTCCATTCTTCGTCCGGAATAAAATGCATTTCGGAAATGCCCCGTGGTGCTGAAAATGAAAATGACATCAATGATAGGGTAAACAAGACACCCATCGCCAATAAATCAGGTTCTTCCTCTTTTATCTGGAAGATAATTCTATGATAGGTGTTGTCGGCAATTTCCCTGAATTCATTTGTTATGATTTCAATGGGAATCCCAACGGCGTCTTCCAGCAATCTATATTGTAGTGTATCTATCTCCATTTTATTTATTATCCACCTGCTCTTTCAATTCCTTACCACACCTAAAAAACGGTAATTTCTTTGATTCCACCCGGATCAGCATCCCGATTTTCTTATTTTTACGCTACGGGGAGTTTCATCAAAACAACAAAACCCCACCTCTCTATGTGGTAAACGGGGTTCACTGTTTGCTTCATATGTGTTCTCCCTTATCCTAAATAATTATCGGTAAGATGATATAGCCGGGCCCGTTCCCCATTCGTTGACACCGTTCTTACGGCAACGGCTTTTCAGTGTAGGCAATATTGGCTTCTTCCGATCCATATAGCGGCAGGTTTTTTCCCGATCTAACATCTTCAACCCAATTCGGATTCAGGAGCATGGATTTGGCGCTCAAAACAATATCAGCATCCTTCAAGGCATCCTCGGCACTTGTTTTGTCATAAATTTGACCGCATATCATAATTGGCAAATCACTGACCTCTCTCGTAAGTTGGGCCATATTCCGATCCGTTCCAAAGGCTTTATCTTTGTATCGATACGTGGATACTGAAATTGCATCCATGGGCTCTTTAGACAATAATTTGATCAGCTTCTGCCATTCATCCTTATTTTTAAATAGGGATACCTCCATATCCGCAACCCCCCAATTCGATATTCTGAAAATCAACAGGCGGTCTTCAGGAACCACGTTATGTACGGCCTGAATCACCTCTTTTGAAAACCGAAAACGATTTTCAACCGTTCCGCCGTATTCATCAGTTCGCTGATTTGAATAAGAGCTGAGAAAGTTGTTGATCAGATACCCGTGGGCACCGTGGATCTCAATACCATCAAATCCTGCTTGGACAGCTCCTTTTGCCGTCTCCACGAACCCGTTGATCACATGGTTGATGTCAAACTTTGTCATCTCATCCGGTACGGGATAAGGTTTGCCGGTTAATGGATTGTTTTGTTTGGGTGGAATAGGACTGGGTGCTATGACCCGGTTTGCCGGATTGACTTCCGGCCATGCCATCCGACCGCAATGAAACATTTGCATTATGGCTATGGCTCCTTTATCCTGAATTGCTTTTACGACCGTTTTCCAGGCATGGATCTGGCGTTGATTGAGCAGTCTGGCCTGGCCCGGATAGCCCTGAGCGCTTTCATAATCGGTTACTATTGCCTCGGTGTAAACAATTGCCGCGCCATTTTCCGCCCTTCTGACCAAAAAATCCAAAACATCTTGCCGGGGGACACTGTCTTTTATTGATGACATACGAGTCATAGGGGCCACGCCAATACGATTTTTAAGACCATAGTTTTTAATGTTAAATGGAGAAAAAAGAATGTCTTTACTCATATTGCACCTCGAAATAAGTTGAAAGGTTTTTATATTTTCGAACTGAACCGGCAGGAGATGTTAGGCGAATGGAGATCGCCACACCAACTTTCTGGTAATTCATAAAAAGAGCTTTCGAAATGAAATGTTTAAGACGATTTTAGGGCCTATTTTAAACTTCTTTTGCTGTTATTATGGTTGGTTACCATGGCCCTGCCCAAAATTTGCGACAACTTATCAACATTCCTTATAAAATCAAGGAGGGCCACCCGATGATCCGGATGAACCTTATCAAGGATATAGGACCAATAAGCGGATTATCTTATTAACGAAAATGTGTTCTCCAGGTCATCGATGATATCGTCTGCACTTTCAATGCCCACAGACAGCCTTATTAATCCATCGGTGATTCCTGCGTTCTTACGATCTTCTTTTGAATAAGTAGAATGTGTCATGGATGCAGGGTGTTGGATCAACGTATCACAATCGCCCAGGCTTACCGCAAGCGTACAGATTTGAACATTATTCATCACTGTCTTGCATGCTTTAATTCCACCCGCAATTTCAAATGCGATCATCCCTCCGAAATGTTTCATCTGCTTTTTAGCCATGTGATGACCTGCATGGGAGACAAGACCCGGATAATACACTTTTTCTATTTTTTGATGGGTTTCCAGCCATTTTGCGATTTTCAATGCATTGATGCTGTGTCTTTCCATCCTGACCGCAAGTGTTTTAATTCCCCTTAAAAAAAGCCAGGCATTAAACGGGCTCATGGTCGGGCCAAAATAATGAATATATTTTTCTTTAATCTGATCCATCATTTTTTTGGTTCCCACAATAACTCCGCCGATAATATCGGCATGGCCGCCGATGTACTTGGTTGCAGAGTGAACAACGATATCTGCGCCAAGCCCCAATGGATTTTGCAGATAGGGGGAGGCAAGGGTATTGTCAACGACAAGAGGAATGTTATGTTTTTTGGCAACGCCTGCCCACATTTCAATATCGATAACGTCCAGGGTCGGGTTGGCAGGGGTTTCCATGTACAAAAATTTAGTGTTTTTATCCAATAAGTTTTCAATCTCTTTTCCTGTGCACAAGGAAGAAGGAGGGATCAAACGGGCTTTAATTTTAAGATCTTTGAACCGCTGAGTAAAAAGAGCGAATGTTCCGCCGTAGACGGTGGTACAGGATATAAAATTGTTGCCGGGTTTTGCCAGGGAAAGAGCTGTTGAAGCGATGGCCGACATTCCAGATGATGTGACGATAGAATCTTCGCCGCCCTCCAGCACGGCCATTTTTTCCTGGAGCATGGATAGCGTGGGATTAGAAATTCTTGTATATATATATCCTTCTTCTTTTCCAGCAAATAATCCGGCGCCGTGATCTGCGTTTTTAAATTGAAATGTTGACGTCATATGGATAGGTGCAACAAGGTCCATGGTGTTTTTATCGCCGGTATGGATACCATGAACAATCTGTGTTTCTTTGGCAAGTTTTTTCATAATTTTTTCCATTTCAATACCCTCATGAAATGTCTATCACCTTCCGGACGGTCTCGGCAATCTCCCGTTTTAAAATCGGTTTTGAGACAAAAGCCCGGATGCCCATTTCCATTGCTTTTTTTTCATCCATCCTTACACTGAATCCCGTGCAGAGAATAATTGGGATATCCGGCCTTATTTGCATTAGTTCTTTGGCCAGTTCTTCACCCGTCATGTTCGGCATTGTTAAATCTGTTATTACAATATCGACTCTGTCTGGTTGTGTCTTAAAAAATTCCAAAGCCTCAATACTGCTGGTTCTTGTTACAACATCATACCCTAAAAGCTCAAGGGTCTGCTTGCCTATGTTCACGATTGCCGGTTCATCGTCAACAAAAAGAATGCGTTCGGTGCCGGTGGGAATCGGTCTTTCGATTCTTTCTTCCGATTCCAAATGTCTTTTGAAGACAGGAAAAATTACTCTGAAAGTAGAACCTTTTCCAAGCTCACTGTAAGCATAAATGCTGCCGCCATGACTGTGAACTATGCCATGAACAACCGAAAGCCCCATGCCGGTACCTTCACCTTTCTCTTTTGTGGTAAAGAATGGATCGAATATCTTATCTAATACATCAGACGCCATACCATACCCGGTATCAGTCACGGTTAAAATGATATATGCCCCTGGTTTTAAATCTGGATAGCCGGCAATGAACTCTGAATCAATTCTAATATCAACAAGATCAACCGTCAATACTCCTCCCTTTTCGTCCATAGCGTTGGCGGCATTTGTACATAGATTCATAAGTACCTGATGGATTTGGGTCGAATCGCCCATAACCAGTGCTTTACTTTGGATGTTCTGTTTAATCTCGATTGTAGAGGGAATAGATGCCCTGAGCATTTTAAGCGCTTCTTTGGCAATGAGTTGTACATTAACCGGTTTTTGTTCATAATCAGATTGTCGACTGAAAGTAAGTATCTGCAGCACCAAATCTTTCGCGCGGCTGCCTGCTACCAGGACTTCCTGAAGATTTTCATATTGCAAAGTTCCTTTTTCTGCATCGTCAAGTGCTAACTCTGTAAAGCCGATCACAGAGGATAGGATATTGTTAAAGTCATGGGCAACCCCACCGGCTAATGTGCCAATTGCATCCATTCTTTGAGCATGCTGGAGTTGAGCTTCAAGCGCTTTTTCCTGGGTTACATCGCGGTTGACGGAAACAAAGTTTATGATTTTTCCCGAGCCATCCTTAACCGGCGATATTCTTGTCTCAAATTTACGCAGTGTGCCGTCTTTCATTGTGTTGATTATACGTCCTGCCCATGTATGACCACGGGAAATAATATCATACATTTCCTTGTAGAAGGCCGCATCATGCTTATCGCTTTTGAGAATACGGAAATTTTGCCCAATGATTTCTTCTCGATTAAATCCGCTGAGGTGTTCGAAGGCAGGGTTGACATATTGGATAGTTCCAGGCCTGTCTGATATGATGATACTTTCAGACGCTTGTTCAGTTGCTGTAGCTAAACGAATCCGTTCTTCCTCAGCCTTCTTCCTTTCTGTAACGTCTCTATAAATAGTCATTTTGGAAATGGAGCCATCTTGATGAAAAATCGGGGAATGGGAAACATTATAATAACGGTTTCCCTTCGGGCTTAATGTTGCTGTTTCAGCACTTTCACCTTGTTGTATTTTATCGTGAACACACCACGGACATGGTTCATCCAGATCGTGGATCGCTCTATGGCAAACTTCGCCTGTGGCATCTATCCCCATTCGCTTGATCATGGCCGGGTTCATATATTCTATGCGGAAATCAGGCGAGCAAATATACACCGAAGCCTTCATGGATTCCATCATAGAGCGGTATTTTTCCTCACTCTCCCGCAGTGCCTCTTGGGACTGTTTGCGCTCGGTAATGTCCTCATAGGTACCGAGGATACCTACGATGTTGCCCTCCGTGTCTCGCAACGGCACCTTGTTGGTCTTGGCCCATGCTTGGGTGCCGTCAGCTTTGTGATACGTCTCGATGATGTTATATTCGGAAAGACCTGATTCCATAATCCTCCTATCGTCCTCCCGAAACGAATTCGCTTGCTCTTTATGCCATGGAAGCTCGTAGTCGCTCTTTCCGACAACCTCCTCTGGAGAGTTCAGTCCGGCCGAGGCCAGCCATGTGCGGTTGCCGCCAAGGTAAAATGAATCTCGATCTTTCCAAAAGACTGCGGTTGGTATTGAGTCCAATACAGTATGTAACATATGCTGTGAATCGTAAAGCGCCGACTCCGCCTGCTTGCGCTCGGTGATATCCCTACCCACAGCAATAAATTTATTTTCTTTAACTATCGACAACACCTTCCATTCTATCCATTTGTATGAACCGTCTTTACACTTATATCTGTTCTCTATGTAGATATTTTGCTTTCCCTTTGCCGCTGCGGCCAAAGCCTCTTTTGTTTTTTCAATGTCTTCATCGTGTACAAACAAAATGAATGGCTTTTCAAGAAACTCTTTTTCTGTATAACCGAGTATCGACCTAAAAGAGGAATTTATTTTAGTGAAATAACCATCCAAATGACCCGAGCCGATCATATCCAGGGAAAGATTAAAAATTTTTTCAACTTCCTCTTCCAGTCGATCACGCTCAAAGGCTTTGTTTTCCAGTTCCTTGACCTTTTGTTCCAATTCTTCATAGGTTGGTTTTCTATCCATTACAAAATCCTCCAATATCTCCAAACACAAAAAGGCTCATACACCGATTCATAATGCCCACATATAAGCCTTTTATCACACGGAACTAATCCCTTGAATTGGGTTATATTTGAATATTCAAGCAAATAGCAAGATAGCATAGGGGAACCAGGACTGCAAATCTTATCGTTGCGTAAAAAGGGACGAGGATCTGCTATGGGCAGGGAATTGATAAGAATTCACAGGTCTCAAACATCCCATTTTGGGTGCAAAATAATAAGTCTAAGGATTTTTTTTGAAATTAAAAAGATTCGTTTAAGACGATTTTAGAGCTTATTTTAAATTCTGTTGCTGTTATCAATAGTTGGTTATCGTGGTTCGGCCCCAACTGATTCTTAATCAATTTTTTGCAGGAAATTCTTTTTAGGGACACGAAACGAACTAAAGAATTTTGAGTTGATAGAATCGCAGGGCGGGGTCGAACATTTCTTAACAGTTCAATCCTCAGATTTCGATATCACAAACTCTGAACCCATTTCTAAGTAAAAAGATACATAGCGGTGATCTTCAATCATAAATATCCAAATCCGTGTATAGTTTTTCTCCACACCCAGGGCAAATACTATGGCTGAATTCAGCTTCAGAGCGGTCTATGATATAGGATTCGATTTTATTCCAATAACCCTTGTCATCACGGATATTCTTACATGATGCACCTATCGGTAGTAGTCCCCGGAGGGTCTTTACCTCGCTAAGGGCACGTTGAAGTTCTTGGTTCTTTTGGTCTAACTGATCAATAGTATTCACCAAGGCCAGATGATCCTCCACTACATTCTTAAAGGTAAGGAGCAGTTTTACGTGGCGTTTCCCCCATTTGTTGCTCTTCGTGTCAACGACGCAAAGGGTTCCGAAAACTTCACCATCGGGCCAGAGAAGCGGGATTCATTGTCTGCATCATATCTGCTCTCCCTTATCCTAAATAATTATAAGGAATAATTCGAACATTCCGAGCAAGCTTACTCCTATAAATTTATTTGTCAATGATTTTAAGATATTAAGAATGATTGCTAAATTTAACAAAACCAAATCATTTTAATTGCATTCACATGTGCATTTCATATAACCTATTAAAATCTTGACAATATTCAACTTAAATGCGATACGAAAAAAGCTTTCCAATATCATTCATATCCGCAGGAGAAACACACCATGGCACTGACGAAAGCTCAGATCCTAGAATCAATCCACAATAAAATCGGTTTCACCCAAAAAAGATCCTCAGAAATTGTATTAAAACTAAAAAATAGGTGTAATATGACCGTAAAAAAAACTATGTCGTTGTTTCTTTTAATATTCGCAATCATTTTGACAGTTCTTATTAAACCTGTTTTTTCTGAAACAAGATATGTTTCTGATAAGTTAATCATTTCTGTTCGTGATGGGCCAAACCAAGATGACCATGTTTTAGGATATATTAAGACGGGAACAGCTGTTGATGTGCTTGAAGAGAAAGAACGTTATTTAAGGATTAAGACTGAAGATGGCCTTGGGGGTTGGGTTAAGACACAATATATAATTTCAGAAAAAGCTAATGGCCGGATTATTGAGGATTTAAGAAATGAGATAAATGATTTAAACAAGAAAATTAAGTTTTCAAAGAACGAGCAAGGTTCCTTATCAGACAAATTACTGGTAACAAAGCAAATCTATGAAGTTAGGATCAGGGAGTTAGAACAGGAAGTAAAAATCAATCAAAAAAATAATGAAAAAGCTAAGAATGAGCTAATAGGGCTTAATAAAAAATATAAAAAACTTCTTGGCAACTCAGAAAATACGGATGAACTGATCAGGAAACTTAAGAAGTCGAACAAATTAGATTCAAAACTAAAAACGGAAATCAACAATCTAAAAAAAGAAAATCAAAACTCTCTAAAATCAAGCATAATCCAGCCGTTTCTTGCAGGAGCAGGAGTTTTCTTCGTTGGATTTATTCTTGGGGTATTAGCAAGAAGGAAGAAGAGTTATAAGTTATATTGATAGGCTTAGAAATTTTATGAATGGCGAATGGGTATCGTCGACGCTAAGTATCTGAATTTTAGAAAAAGATCTCAATAAAAAGCCGTTCTAAGGATTGATGAACTCGTAAAAAGTCCGATTTAGCGGTAGGCGAGACTCGTGTATGCCCCGCGGTTTCAAACGTCATCCATTAGAACCATGGAAAGGAAAAACAGATGAGAGATTCTTTACGCACAGGCATTTGTTTCGGGCTGACGTCAGCGGTCATAACGACTCTCGGCCTTATGGTCGGTCTTCACTCAGGAACGCATTCCAGGATTGTTGTTCTTGCCGGGATTCTGACAATTGCTATTGCCGACGCTTTTTCAGATGCCTTAGGTATACACGTTTCAGAGGAATCAGATAACACCCGCACTGCCCAACAGGTTTGGGGAGCAACCATTGCGACATTTCTGACGAAGTGCTTGTTCGCATTGACCTTTGCGGTTCCCGTACTTTTACTCCCCCTCTCTGTTGCCATCATCGTAAGCTTGCTATGGGGTATATCCATTCTTACTGCTTTAAGCTACATCATCGCAAGATCACAAGGCGAACCTGCCTGGAAGATTATCGGTGAACATCTTATTATCGCAAGCTTGGTGCTTGCAATTACACGCTGGGTGGGTGACTGGATTGGCACACTGAGACTGTGAATCCGTATCCACATTCTGCTAAAAAGCGGCGATGAAGAAACAACCGTAAATAATTACATGTATTTGGTAATCTATAATATTTCCAAACCTCAAAACTAAAAAAATACCTGTTTTGAAACTTGATGAACTCGTAAAAAGTCCGATTTAGACGGTTTCGTAAAAAGTTCAAATTCACGGCGTGCAAATTTTGTTATCATGAGGCGTACTTTTCGTACGTTGAATGATTGCGAAATTCAGCACAACGCAGAAGTTGGACTTTTTACGAGACCGTCAAACTCAACTCCAATCCATTCTAATAATGGTTATGATTTAGATTTGAAATCACACGCTTAATTACAATCCAAATGAGATGCACATTTTTCTGTGCATCGTGCACATTTTTCTGTGCATTTTTTAATCTCACCTGCTATCTACATTCTTTTACACTTTACAACCAATATCTCATAACCCACTATCAAATAAGGTTTTTACCACTTTATAAGTACAAAACCAATTGTGGCATGTTTTTTGAATGACGGTAAGGTTTGCATCCGTTTGTGTGGACTTATCCCCTTTCCCTAGGTGCAATAAAAGTGTTGAAAAAATGTAACGGATTATAACACCATGCGTTTAAAGAAGATGTTAAAAAAAGCCGGTCCCGGTTCCATACCCAACGTTTTTATTAATATTGTAGGCCGAAATATGCTGCAAAATGAACTTTTGCTTTCATTTCTTAAAAAGCAAACCGGTATGCAGGGCACATGTTTCCCAGACCTTGAATCCACAACACAAATTGATTCAAATGAGTCGAAAATCCCACAATTGATCATTTTGGACTGTGAAAATGTTACTATGAAAAATCTTTGGGCATCCATCAATGAGTGGGATCGTTTAAAAGTTTCCCAGTATTTCTTCGTTTTGTGCAATGCCCACATCGCTTCGGGGATTGAAAAAACTGCTATGGATAATGGTGTACATGGTATTTTTTATAATAATACCCCCCTGCAGTTAATCAGCAAAGGTATTTGTTCTGTTTTGAAAGGAGATTTATGGTATTCCAGAAAAGTGTTGAGAAAGTGCCTTCTGGGATCAAGCTCTTCAGCCAATTCGTCAATACATCCGGCCACCTCAAGTTTGACATTAAGAGAAAAAGAATTGCTTTCTTATATCGCTTCCGGACATACCAGTAAGGATATTTCTCATAACCTTAATATCAGTATGAATACCGTCAAAACCCACATCTACAATATTTATAAAAAGATAAATGCTACCAACCGGCTTCAGGCTACATTGTGGGCCACCAAATTCCTTTAATTTTTATAAAAAATCGAAAATGATTTTTAAAATTAATTTTTGGCAAAGATTATTTAAAGACAAGAAAGGGAGTAAATGACAACGCTTTCAAAAAAGATATTAGTTGTAGACGATGAAGAATCTATAAGGGAAATAATGAAAATAAAGCTTGTTAAGCTTGGATACGTTTCTGAATTTGCAAAAGATGGGAAGGAGGCTTTGGAAATATTAGAAAAGGAAGCGTTTCCACTTATTTTAACAGATTTAGGATTGCCGGAATTAGATGGCGTTGAATTGTGCATGCGAATTAGAGAAAGAAACCCAGAGACCATTATTTATGCTTTTTCTGGTGGCTTTACAGAGGGTGATGCTGATCAGCTTGAAAAGATGGGCTTTGATGGTCATCTTTGTAAACCGGTCAAATTTGAAGTGTTAGAACGTGCTATTGAAGGGGCTTTTGAGAGAATAGATAAAAGGAAGGAAAAGCTATCCATACCCCCTTTGTAATTCTTTAGGGAGGATATAAATAATCCTTGACAGCCGGCGCTTCGTTCTTTTTTTAGAGTATCCGGCTAAAAATGGAGCATATTTGCATATGCATTCCATTTGCGCCAATATTATGACAAAACTTTTATCGGTAGGAACAATATCTTACTATTCTAAAATTTCAAGGACAGTGTGTTTTTTTACCTTGGCAGAGGCAGCGCTTAATATCGTCCGTATGGCTCGAACATTCCGGCCCTTTTTCCCGATAACCTTACCAATATCCGTTTTGGCAACCCTAAGTTCTAATACCGAGATCTGGTCACCCTCTATCTCTGAAACCTCTACCTCATCCGGATTGTCAACCATTGTCTGCACAATTCGCTTGATCAGGTCTTTCATAGCTCCATCTCTTTTGTTGGTTGTTAACAATTACAAATTTAAAGGTGAAATATCTTTCCAGAGGATTAAATTGCAGATTCCATTTTGACATTACATTAGACAAATTGTCTTTGCAGCGGCCAATGATTTTAGCTTAATCAATATATCATGAATTGTCAAACTCAACTTTTAGAAGGATATCTGTTGAGGTGTCGGCGATACAGCTAAAAACTTTCTCGAAAAATTTCATGAAATAATCCGGCTAAAATGGTTATGATTAATTACTTGTAAGTATCCGGAAAAAGCGTTATAAGCCTCTTGCTCTGAATTTATTACTTAAATTGCTTCTGTCAAATATTAATCGTTTTTAAAATAAACCAAATTTCATGGGCCTATTATCATCACGGATTTCCATCACTCGCTATAAAGTCTCGGGTCGACTTGACGGCTCTGTACATGAAATCGTCTACAAGGCCCTTAAAAAGCATGCGATTCCCGAAATTGAAGATGACGGATCGGAAGCCATGGTCGGCTGGACCTCCTTTGAGTATCCGTATGCACCTGATTTCGAAGGGTATTCTTTTGTTTTTGGCGCCCACATGGTTTTTGCTTTGCGGATCGACAAAAAATCTATTCCGCCTAAACTCGTTCAGAAACATTATTCCCTGGAAGTTGCCAAGCATCTAGCGGACACCGGCCGGCAATTCTTATCCGGCAACGAAAAAAAAGCTATCAAAGAACATGTTGTCAACACCCTGGGCCGGCGTATCCCGGCTGTACCCAACGTCTATGATTTGGTATGGCATTATAAGGACTCCTCTTTGTGGTTCTTTTCCAACCTGAAATCGGCCAATGAGGCGTTGGAAACTCTTTTTATCAAATCCTTTGGTTTTCCCCTTATCCGCTTATTCCCATATACAACGGGAAATCTGATAGCCGGACTATCGGACAGCGAACGCGATCTCTTGTCAAAACTAGCGCCGAGCCAATCTGAGGAGTAACCCATGCTGGATATCGCCGTAGCATATAACCGTTACAAATTCTTAGGAAACGAATTTCTGACCTGGTTGTGGTTCATAATCGAAACCGATCAGAACCGGCTGCGTCAGTATGACCCAGATCTTGTATCTTTGAACATCGGCAGCCGGATGGTACTTGAAAACACGCGCAACAATGCCAAAGAAACCGTCACCATTAAAGGACAGGATGCCGACCTTGAAGAAGGCCTGTTGGCGCTAAAAAAGGGGTCCGTTGTTACGGAAATACACCTGTCTTATAAAGCCGGCGATCAACACTGGCAATTCAACCTCAAAGGGGAAAGCCTCAACATCTCCAACCTGAAGCTGCCGGAGACCGGGCCGGTGGAAACGCCGGAAGATTTTGAGGGCGCTGTTATCGAAAAGACCTATCTGATTGAAAAGGTCATCGGGCTTGTAAACAATCTCTTTTCCCATTTCATCAAACTGCGGGTATCAAGTGAGTGGCGCAACCAAACGGTTTCCCGAATTCGGAAATGGGCGTCATCTTAGGGTAATCGCATCCCCGGTATGGATCATGAGCCATCCGTGGCCGCCAATATAATTCTCGGTTTTACATTTAAAAACATAATAAATTGTGATTGCTAAAGTTTTTTTGCGGTCTAATTCGTTACGAAGTCCGGGCCATAACATAGTGATAGTGAACGCAGTTCTTTGTTGTTGACATTTTTTACAATGTATGATCGAAATAAATATTATTTCTTCTCATCAAGAAATTTTATTATTTTTTATCTAACTATCTAACGCAGGGGGATTAAATTGTACGGTCTTCACGCAATAGCCGTTCACAACGGCTGGTCCATGGCTTTTGCGGGCGCTTTAATTGTTTTTTCCGGTCTTGTGGTTCTGTCACTCGTAATTTCTCAACTTCATAAGATTTTAATATTCTTTGAAAAAAAGCCTGTTTATATTGACCAAATTTCGGAAACCTTGGATATCCAACCCCAGGTGGACAAGCCCTGGCTTTCATTACCCAAACAATTTCCAACGGACATTAAAGAAGTTGCCCGTTTGTATAAGCCGTTGATTGAAGAAATTGGTCAAACCTTTTATCTTTCCCAGCTTTATGAAATGTCAAAAAAAAATGATTTTCCACACCCACATATTACACTTACGGCTTTTCGTGAATCTAAAATATTAATCCCTGATGGCGATGGTGTTTTTACCTGGAATCCCCCCACAGAAAATGATGATAATGAAAATATCGAAGGTTAATTAATGGAGCTATTTTTTCAATTTTTATCAAACACCGGATATTATCTAGCTGACTATAGAAACGTTATAATGATCGTGGTCGGTTCCTTATTTTTATATCTAGGGTCTGCAAAACATTACGAGCCACTCCTTCTTATTCCCATCGGGTTTGGAATTCTAGTGGGAAATGTCCCTTTTTTCAAGGGATTTGGACTTGGAATATATGAAAACAACAGTGTGTTACATTATTTGTATTTCGGTGTGGTTACAGGCCTTTATCCTTCAATAGTTTTTTTGGGCCTCGGGGCAATGACTGATTTTTCCTCTTTGCTGGCACGGCCGGTGCTTATGCTCTTGGGGGCCGCTGCCCAAATGGGAATATTTTTCACCCTTCTGGGTGCGTTGGCCTTCGGGTTTTTGCCCAAGGAAGCCGGTTCAATCGCCATCATCGGCGGCGCTGACGGACCCACATCCATATTTCTGACCGCCAAGCTCGCACCCCATCTGATCGGCCCCATAGCCATCGCCGCATATTCCTATATGGCGTTGATACCGGTAATCCAGCCGCCGATCATGAGACTTCTGACCACTCGCAAGGAACGGTTGATCCGGATGCCGGAACTCAGAGAAGTATCCAAGAAAGAACGCATCATTTTCCCCGCCGTCGGCGTTTTGCTCTGCTGTTTTCTCGCACCAGCGTCCATACCGCTTCTTGGGACATTCTTTTTTGGAAATTTTTTAAAAGAATGCGGCGTAACCGAACGGCTGGCTCAGACGGCCCGCACGGCTATCATCGATACGGCGACAATATTTTTGGGGTTAACCGTCGGCGCCAGCACCCAGGGCGATGTCTTTTTAACCGGAAAATCTGTGGGGATTTTCTTGCTGGGCGCCGTGGCATTCAGCATCGCAACCGCATCGGGTCTCATTTTTGCTAAAATTATGAATCTTTTTCTTAAAGAAAAAATAAATCCTCTTTTAGGGGCTGCCGGCGTATCCGCTGTTCCCGGTTCGGCCCGAGAGGTTCATCTGGTGGGCCAGTCCGAGGACCCCGAAAATTACCTTCTCATGCACGCCATGGCCTGCAATTCTTCCGGTGTTATCGGTTCCGCGATTTGTGCCGGTATTTTGTGGAGTTTTATGGTTGGTCTTTGATTATGTCAAAGAAAAATTCATGACTTGGGTCATTCATGAGTCTGTTGATTAATGAGGATTTTCGTTCAAGATCAAGGCATGCGAAAAAAATAACCACAGGCATATAGTTAATATTCCGAGGATTATTTTTTGAGCATAACGCAGAGATTGTGCGAAAAGACCATTAATCAACAGATTCATTCATGTCCTTCACGTTTTAACAATTCCTGATACCAGACCGAAAATTCATACATCCCCTTGAACCGGTCATCATTATTGATAATACCGAGGCATATTTCAAATGCTCCCCTTCCATATGCATTGCTGTATTCTTCAAAATCCTTTGTCTGTAAAAACTCCAGGACAAGGGACTGGGTTGTTCGTTTTGTTTCGTCTTTTCTTATATCTATAGGATCTTTGGGTTCCTGAAACGGCTCCCAGTTTTCATATCCTTTTTTTAGAATATGTTTCTGGCGCCTCGGTGACATGCTTTCTAAAATCGCCTTTTTCCTTTTTTCCTTTTCTTCAGGTGAAATTTTATTCATTTTCCTTTCCTTGTTCTTCTTCGGCTTTTTTCGAGTTTGTAATACCCAGATACTCTTCATCAAAGTCTGTAAGAATGGCCATTGATAAAGGGACAAGCATATTCGCCATTTTTACATACTTTGTTTTTATTCCACTTACAAATTCATAGGAAATGTCGTAAAGCTTTTTTTGAATCGCATCCAGATTAACCGCCGGGTACTGTTTTCCTTCAACAAACCCCGATTTACCACAGGTATGACTTCGCCCTCCTATGGATGTCGGTATCCCATAAAGTCGACACGTTATCGGCCTATATTCATAACCGGCACACATTTCATTATCATTTAGAAGAGGGCATCTGACCCGCTCTGCGGCGATATCCATAAGTATCTCCGTCTCGTTCTTTCCGGCTTTTTTATTTTTAACCGCTTGTTTTTTGATCATATGTGTTTTTCGATCCGCTTGATTGGCTCTATCGATAAGTCTGATTTTTTCCTTGCCTTTGACGATTTTATTAAACTGATGGTTTATATAGATCGCTTCAATCAGCGTGAGATCAAACAGAGCATGACAGCAGTCTGCACATTTGATCTTACATGTTACGCATTCCGGATGGTCTTTTTGTACCCTTGCAAACAATTCATCGGCTTGGGTTGCTAATGTTTTGTATTTCTCAAAATATGGCGCAAAGTCTATTTTCATAAGTTAACTCCTAATTTGTTTCACGTGAAACATCACTTTCCGATACAGAACCGGCTGAAAATCTGATCGATTACATCATCTTTTGCATTATCTCCTATTATTTCACCGATACTGTCCAAGGCCTCCTTTATATCCATTGCAATAAATTCAAAAGATGCCTCCTTTTTTATTTCTTCTACCACTGCAACACAAAGCCCTAAGCTCCGCTCAAGGGCCATTTTTTGCCTTAAGTTGGGAATGATTTTATTTTGAACCTCTATGCCATATTCCCCGATAGAAAGTTTTACGATTAATTCCTTAAGTTGGTTCAGTCCCCTGCCGTAAAGAGCTGATATTTTTATCCTTGGCGGTGTGTTCCATGAATCGGGAATATCAAGCTCAAAATTATCTTCCACAAGATCCGACTTGTTAATTACAATTATAAGCCGTTTATTTCTTATGTTTTTATATATTTTATAATCTTCACCGGTTAATGGATTACTTGCATCTACCATGAATAGAATCAAATCAGAATCCCTAATATATTCCTCCGCTTTTTCAATACCAATGGCTTCAATCGGATCATGGGTTTCATGTAGACCGGCAGTATCTGCGATGATTACCGGAATGCCGTGGATGTTCAAGGTTTCCTCGATCAGGTCTCTTGTGGTACCGGGAATAGGGGTAACAATTGCCCGATCTTCCTGAATCAATCGGTTCATAAGACTCGATTTTCCCACATTCGGCCTTCCGACAACGACCATTTTAAGACCATCTCTTAAAATATGCGCATTTTGATATTTCTCTATAAGCCCTTCTAAATCATCAACAATCACCCGCTCCAGTGTCTCTGCAATCCTCTCCGAATTAAAGATTTCTCCGGCATCATCAGAGAAATTTATGGCGGTCTCTATCTCTACCAAAATATCAATCAAGGCGCCTCTTATACCCTCAATCTTTTTTTTTAAACCGCCTTTTATGTGCGAAGTTGCTATTTCTAACGACCTCTCGGTCTTTGAATTAATTATATCGATAACAGCTTCGGCCTGTGTCAAATCAATTCGTCCATTTAGATAGGCTCTTTTTGTAAACTCCCCCGGCTCAGCCAGTTTTGCGCCCTGTTTTAAAACTAAATCGAGAATCGCCGTTAGTACAACAGGCCCTGAATGCGTGTTTATTTCAACAACATCCTCCATGGTGTAGGTTCGCGGTGCCACCATCACGGAAAGAAGGACCTCATCCAGAACCCTTCCTTTTTCCTTATCCACAATATGACCATGATAAAGACGATGGGATTTTAAAGAAAAAAAAGGGGGTTCCCCCTTTCCCTCAAAATCACCGGTTACCGGCCCGGATTTTTTAAATATCGATGCGGCAATAGAAAAAGCATTTTTACCTGAAATTTTAATAATCCCGATTCCGCCTCTTCCGGTCGGAGTTGCTATAGCAGCAATAGTTGCAATGTCCATTTTTGATACGCCACTTTTCTATTTCCTACCTTAATATTCCGAAAATCGCAACTTCTCAACAAATGTTGGATTTGGGTCATTTTAAAATACAATTTTAACCAAGAAAAATAATTTCATATTTTTTAAGACACCCTGTTTTGCAATCGCTATATAGGGAGGGAATTTTGAAATATTGAGGATTAAATCGGAAATAAAATATTTAAGTTATCAAAAAGACCTTTTCTTCAACTCCCTTTAGGACAGGCTCTCCCATCATTTTTATTCGGTGAAACTTTTTTGTAACCATTCACGTTTATTCTTTTCCATTTCACCTAAGCCATTCATTATAGCATATTGTGCCAGGGCCTAAATATTATCTTTGCTTGCGGGAAAAATTTTTTTTCGGAAAGATCACAAGCTTCTTTAAAAAACCTTCTCCTTTGCTCTGAGTTCTAACCCTGTTGTCATCTTGCAAGGCAATATGCACGATTCTTCGATCATGAGCATTCATTTGACCGAGAGCTGAAGGCTTTCCGGTGCTTTTCACCTTTTCCGCCATCCTCACCGCCAGTCTTTGAAGACTAATTCGCCTCTTTTCAAGATATCCTTCCACATCTATATGAATAACCACCCGTCCTTTTCTGTTCTTGTTGACAATTTTTTCTACGAGATATTGAATCGCCTCAAGGGTTTGGCCGCGTTTTCCGATAAGAACAGCAGAGTTTCCACCACTCACATTAAAAACAATTCTATTTGAATGCTCCTCCATGGATATTGTTGCGTCTGTTGTTATTAAATCGATTATCTTTTGCAAAGCTTCCCGGCCAAGACCTAAAGGATCATCGGGAACACTGTGACCCCAATTTTCATCATCTGATATTTCTATGTGTTGCTCCACACTTTCTATTGGTTTTTCATATGAACTTTCATTTTGCTGCTCTTCATTTATTTTTTCAAAAGCAATTTTTGGTGACCGTTCTGGTAACGTAACGCGAATTCGCGCTTTCTTAGTCCCAACCAGTCCAAAAATTCCGGTTGAACCATAAGAAATAACATCATGTTTAAGTTTTTCCCGGGGTATATTTAATTCTTCACAGGCTTTTTTGACAGCCATTTCGACATTTTTATCCTCGAATTCCACACAATGCGACATTATATAACCTCCGTGATTAAACTTTTTTCTTTTGAATATAGTACTGCTGAGCCATTGATATTACGTTATTTACAAGCCAGTATAAAACCAGTCCCGAAGAAAAATTGATAAACATAACCGTAAAAACTAACGGCATTAACATCATCATTTTGGCCTGAGTGGCATCACCCATGGGCGGCGACATTTTCTGCTGTATAAACATGGAGGCGCCCATTATGATGGTTAAAACCGGGATGCCGTATGGCGCCTGCATGAAGGGAATGGAAAAACCAAACCTGAAAAGCCGATCCGGAGCAGACAGATCATTAATCCACCAAAAAAATGGAGCGTGCCTTAATTCTATGGCTTCGTACAACATTCGATAAAGGGCAAAGAATATGGGAATCTGTGCGAGCATGGGAAGACATCCACCCATGGGATTGACTTTATATGTTTTGTACAACCCCATGACCTCTTCATTCATTCTTTTCTTGTCATCTTTATATTTTTCCTTGATCTCCGCCATAAGCGGCTGGATTTTTTTCATTTCAGCCATGGATTTATAGCTTTTATTCCCAAGAGGCCACAGAATAATCTTGGTAAACAGTGTTAAAATGATAATGGCAATACCATAATTCGGGATAAAATGATCATATATAAAATTCATTATCCAAACACACGGTTTGGCGATTATATCAAACATACCGTAATGGACGGCTTTGACCAAATCATAATCCACTCTTTTCAAGACCTTCATGCTCTTTGGCCCAAAAAACAGTTTGTATTTAAAAACATGCTCTGCACCGGAATCAATCACCCTTTCAGGCTGAACATAACTGTTTTGAAGTGTCTTGTTATCCATGTAAAGATGCATCCCGGCATCTACCGGTTCATCAGGTATAATGGCGGACATAAAATAACGGTTTTGAACCGCCACCCATTTTATATTTCCTGTATATAGGTTTTTATCCTTTATTTTCTTGGTCTTAATCTGCTTGAGCTTATTATTGATCAGCGCACTTGGACCCGTAAAACCATATCTGCTCTGTTTTATTTCTGCCTCTCGCACTATAGTAAGTATGAGGCTGTCCCGAAGGGTTTTGCCGGAAATATTTTTGATGGTAACACTAAGTCCAAGCATATAGGTTTCCGGTGAAAATAAAAATTTCTTTTCAACAACCACGCCCTGAGGAGATGTCCAAACAAAAGAGATCTCTTTAGATTTATCGCCGATATCAACGGAGTCCTCTGCAACCTGCGCTGAAAAGATCGCATCATCCAGACCCTTAAGTCTATTCCCTGCTAATCCCAGGCGAATTGTTCCGCCGGGTATTTGCGGAGATATCATTTCAAGTAACGGTGAATCCACATCTATGGTTTCCCGGTAATTATTAAGGATAAAACTTTTAAACACAGCTCCCTTTTCAGAAATTTTAACCCGGTATAAGGGCGTTTTTACCGTGACGGTTCTCGACGGCTTCACGGGCAAAGCAGGTACCTTGTCTATCGAAGGTAATTTTTCTGCTGTAACCTGATCTTTGGTTAATATCTCCGGTATTTTATCTGTTTTTTGCTCTTTTTGTTGAACCTGTTTGGGCGGCGGGTTCACTTTCTTTTCAACAAAGAAGATATTCCATATGATAAAAACAAATAAAGAAAGCGCTATGGCAATCACTAGTCGAGCTTGTTCCATTTTCTTCTCCAATATTAAAAAATAGCCAAAAATATATTCTGGTCAGCCAAATATGAGTTTTTTCAACAGGTTAAACACAGAGGAGTAAATGTTTCTGAGGGATTGATAGAAGAGGACTTCGTATGTTCCTCTCTAGAACCGGCATCATGTGTGCCGACATTGTTCTATCAAGTTTATAGGGTGTTGCCGCTTTAAGGAACAGAATCGATTCCCCCCGAATTAAAGGGATGGCACTTTAAAATTCTCTTTAAGGCAAGGAAAAACCCTTTGAGTAGTCCATAACGCAAAATAGCCTGATAGGCATATTCGGAACAGGTTGGATAAAAACGACATGAATGAGGCAAAACCGGGGACAATATTAATTGATATGCCCTTATCAAAAACAAAGGAATTATCAGGAATATTTTATTAATCGCCCTGACTCCTTGATATGCTGTTAAAAATGTTTTGCAGGGAAAAAAAAGCTTGTTTCGATGTTAGTTCGGAGGCCTTTTTTTTTGCTATGATATTTATATCCCGGTAACCTGTAATAATGTGCCTGTTTAGCCGAAAACTTTCGCGAGAAAACCGTTTAATCCTGTTGCGTATTGTTGCGTTTCCAACCTTTCTCGTTACTGTCACACCAAGGCGTGTTCTTCGATATCGACCCGGAGAAAATATAGCCACAAAATGTCTGTTTTGAGTTTTTTTGCCGAATTTTGATATTTCGAGAAACTCGGACCGTTTCAGAATTCTATCTGCCTTGGTAAAATAAAAGCGCAAAAAGTGTTGTCCTCTACAACCTGTTGCTATTTATGCATTTATTGTTTTATATATACCAAAAACGATGTTTATTATACCGATAAACGGATTCTCCCTTTGGATCTTCGCCGGTTAATAATCCTTCTCCCCTGTTTGGTTGACATTCTTTTTAAAAACCCGTGTGTTCGCGCACGTTTTATTCTACTTGGTTGATAAGTTCTTTTCATAATTTAACACCCTTATTCTAATAACCGGCCGGATAATTACCCAAAAAGAACTAAAGCCTTTTACTGCCGATCAAATGGACTGAAATATATTAATTCCAAAAATATATTATGTAATCACAACCTTTTTATATTGTCAAGACCCAAAAAACGCGAAATTATTCAGACCCTGTTACTCTTTCAAAATTTCTAAAACATCAAATTCTTCCATATGAAGTTGCGAATCGGGATATATCACAATCTGTTTTCCAATAATTCGTTCCAGTGATAAAATAAGATGGTTTTCTTCGCCATGAAGCAGTTCGGCAATTTCGAGATTTACTCTCAAACTCACCTTGACGCCCATCATATCTCGTGATTCACGGAGTATCTCCCTGTATATATTATAACATATGGTCTGCCTTGATATGAGATACCCTTCCCCATCGCAATAAAAGCACGGCTCACACAAAATCCGGGTAAGGGATTTCCTGATCCGCTTTCGGGTCATCTGTATCAGGCCCATCTCTGATATGGGAAGGATATGGGTTTTACTCCTATCCTTCATAAGGGCCTCCTTTAGCGCATTAAACACTTTCTCCTGATTGGACTTTTTTTCCATATCGATAA
>Ga0272444_10000733_pt1 | contig 33710 bp, 31 predicted proteins | sample SSMForm13_FD_201033 | JGI IMG/M metagenome (GOLD analysis project Ga0272444, IMG submission 201033) | Marine sediment archaeal communities from Little Sippewissett salt marsh, Falmouth, MA, United States - SSM-Form-13 | ecosystem: Environmental > Aquatic > Marine > Wetlands > Sediment ...
ATGTCGTGTGTGGCTATGAATTTCCGGGTTTCTTCCGGCGTACTCTCCGTGCCCCAATAGTAAAGCTTGGCACATTCCAGGGAAGCAAAATCACTGCCGTGTGTCCCGGTTTCACCCAGTTGCGCGGAAGACCGGCCCCACCCCATCAATGCCTGCGGGCTGGCGAACCGTAAACTTGCCAAGTACCTCTGGTACGCCTCATTCTTTGCGGCCCGTTCGTAAATCAGATCGATAAAGTATCGATAAAACGCATCCGCTTCCTGGAACTCTACGGCCCGTGCCGAAAAATATCCATCCGAACAGGTCAGATTGCCTTCGATACTGAAGATACCGTTTACGGTTTCACCCAACTCCCGTGCAACCCACGTTGCGATCACCGAACCCAGAGAGTGACCCACCAGCAGGACGGATCTGTTGTGCGAAAGCGCGTTGATCAGGTCTATGGTAACCCCGGCCGCTGCTTCCAGGGACATCTTACCCTGCCGGGGAGGACTCACGCCAAATCCCGGAAGGTCCGGTGCGAAAAGACTATAGGACGCCGCCAGTTCACTGGAAAACACCTCCCGGAAGCTGAGACTCGACTCTCCAAAACCGTGCAATAACCAGATATGCGCCGGGCTGCCCTGTTTTCGGTTCGTCCGAAGAAATACACCTTCTTGAATAATCGGATGATACATCAATAAACCCTCCCGGTTCTCAAACAAGATGGATTTGGCCATGCACGATTTCAAAGAGTTATGAAAATACATCCGAATCTTTTAAAATGCATAATAAATCGAACACATAAAATATTTTTCCCATTTTGTTTACGCTCGATTAGGGTGTCATTTACTCCAAGACATGGATGTTTCTCTTTGCACACATATCCTTGAGGATCTTCGGCCATACTGAGACTTCCACTTCGCCGATATGGGCGGTTCGAAGCAGGTACATGTGGGTTCTGGACTCTCCGATTCCGCCTCCGATGCTCAGAGGAATCTCATCATTGAGGATGGCCCGGTGATAGGGAAAATTGAGAAATTCTTCCTGGCCGGACATCTTTAGCTGGATTTTAAGCGTCTCCTTGGTGACCCGTATCCCCATGGACGTCAGTTCGTGGCGACGTCTGGTTACCGGATTCCACACCAGGATATCTCCGTTTAATCCATGATACGGTTCACCGTCTTTAACCATAGTCTCGGTAGCCCAGTCATCGTAATCCGCAGCGCGCATTTCATGGGGGTACCCATCCTTTAAAGGCCAGCCAATACCGATAATGAAGATCGCCGGGGATTTTTCCATAAGGGTCCGGGTCTCTCGTTCCTTCCGAGGCAGGTCCGGGTACCAATCCAGCATTTCTTCGGCATGAACAAATGTGAGCTGCTCGGGAAAGTCGGGGTATTTATCTGTCTTTAACCGGGGAAACATTTCCTGGGCCATCTTGCCCGCACCCCGGATAACCTTCCAGAGTTTTTTAACGATATCTTTGAGAAAGTCAAGGTTGCGGTCGTTCTCGGTTACGGCCAGCTCCCAGTCCCATTGGTCTACATACGCGCTATGATCGTGGTCCAGAAAATAGTCTTTGCGAACCGCTTTCATGTCAGTACATATGCCTTCACCCACTTCACAGCTAAACTGTTTGAGAGCCATTCGCTTCCACTTGGTAGCGGCCTGAACAACCTGGGCGTGTATGGGTTTATTGAGTCCAAGTCCGCACATAAACTCCACTGGGGTTCGCGAGCCGTCGCGATCCAGGTAATCATTCACACCGCTGTCGCGGTCAACGATCAGGGGTACCTGCACCATTTGCAAATTAAGTTCCTTACATAGGTTCTCTTCAATGTACTTCTTAACTGCATAAACAGCCTTCATTCTTTCTTTTGGAGATAGCAAAGGTTCGTAGTCTGTGGGTAGCGTCTTTTCCAGGTCATCATAGTTTCCGATACCCGGTCCGGCGAGGTCTGCTTTTTTGTCCGTCATTGGCTCTCCCTTTATTTTTTTTTGGCAATGCCCGTTTGTGTTTCCCGGATGTTCTCATACCCGGATCATTTATCACCTGAATTTTGAAGTGACATATTTATACATTAAGTGAAAATCAACCTCAAGACTTTTTGACCGAAACATCAAGGGTGTTCGAATGTCTCTATCACGGATGGAAAATTCTTGTGATTCCATCTGAATATTTCATACAGTACACTAATTCCCATTTCTTGATCGGCCACAGACATTTGTGTCACAATCCACGTTATTAAATCCGGGTCGGCTTCCGGCGTAAACATAGAGCGCGCCAATTGTTCTGTTGCTGCGCTATGTCCGGCATCAGCGGCACAAGTATCGCAAATTGAATCAATGTAAATTGTTGAAATAAATTTGCCCTTTTTAGGGATGTTTATTGACTTTTTTCATAACCGTGTAATAATGCGCCATTATTTATAGCGATAATCACCGCATACGGACTTTTACATGATAGAATCATTTTCTATGCATGGGTTTCGCTCAACTGGCCTACCGTGAAAGCCTCTGTGATATCGAGTGCTGTCTCAGGGCCATGCGATAGAAGCTTTACCATATGGGCATAAGAGGTAGAATCTCTCGCAGCACATTGGCCGATGCCTTTCGGTTTTTCAATGGGCCCGATTCCGTAAAACTAAGCCGGCTGTAAAATTGCATACCCTGCTGGATTTGCGTGGTGGTATCTCCACTTTCATTTGGATCACTGTCGGCAAGGTTCACGACGTTAATGTTCTTGATCGCCTTATTCCGGAGCCTGGTGCAATCTATATCATGGATCGTGCCTATTTGGATTTTCAGCGGCTTACCAGATGAACCAAAGCCCAGCCGTATTTGTAACTCGTTCGAAAACCAACACGGAGCTTCGCCGGATATCTTTACACAAAGTCGATAAAACCACTGGTGTCATATGCGACCAAACAGTTGTACCAACAATTTTTTACAGCAAAAAAGACTATCCGGACACTAGTGTTAAATTACATTAAAAAAACGATCGCATAAAAGATGGAAACTTTTTATCATCTCTGCGAAAAAGGGACTTACGACATGCCTTCTCCTATGTCCCTATCGAGCGTTCTTTTAAATCCTTGTTGTGGGTGATCAAAAGAAAGGTGATTAAAATGAACACTGTTATTAAAAAAGAGAGAATTTATCTTGATCAAATTCAAAAACTTTCAGGACACACGACTTTCGGAATCAGTGCCACTATAATTAATTCCCTGATTCTGTCTTTAATTTTATGGAATGTAGCCCCAAAAATGTCCGTGGTGATCTGGTTCATTCTATTGGTATCTGTTTCTTCGGTTCGTTATTTTTTACAAAAGAGTTATTCAAAAATTACCCCTACACTTGAAACCGCAAAAAAATGGGAAAAATTGTTTCTTTTGACCCTGGCCGTTTCAGGGGCTGTCTGGGGTTCTGCGGCGACACTTCTCTTTCCTTGGAATTCTATAGCACATCAGGTATTTATTGCGTTTGTACTTGGCGGCATGGTGGCCGGTTCAGTCGGTGTATTTTCCGTTGTTATTACCGCTTTCTTTGCTTACAGCATCCCTGCCTTACTCCCAATTTTGATCGTATTTTTCAATATTAACGATGAAATTCATATGGCAATGGGTTTTATGCTTTTCCTTTTCTGGCTGATAATGCTTTTAACGGCAAAGAGTCTCAACAAGACCATCCTGACATCGCTGAGTCTAAAGCATGAGAATATTGATTTAGTTTCAGGGCTTCAGACTGAAATTGAAGAACGCAGAAAAATCGAAAAAGAGCTCTTAAGAAAAAATCAAGAAATCGAAGGCATCGTTGAAGCACGTACGAGTGAATTAAAAGACATCAATAAAAAACTCATTGAAGAGATTGAAGTTCGCAAAACCGCCGAGAATGCACTTCGAGAAAGCGAAGAACGGTATCGACTTCTCGCCAACAATGTTACGGATGTCATCTGGACCAGAGACATGGATTTGAACCTGACTTACATTAGCCCCTCCATCATGGATCAGCAAGGCTATACGGTAAAGGAGGCAATGGATAGAACTCTGGAAGAAAGTTGGGCATCTGATTCACTCAAGCATATCCGCCAAGTTTTTGAAGAGGAGCTGGAAATCGAAAGGAGCAAGCAGGGGGGTGTGTTAAGATCCCGAACCATTGAGGTTGAGGTCAAGTGTAAAGACGGCTCGAAAAAATGGACGGAAGGCAAAATGTCTTTCTTGAGGAACCGGGAGGGCAAGCCTATTGGGATTATCGGCGTCACTCGGGACATCTCAGAACGAAAGCAAGCGGAAAAAGCCCTGCGAAATAGTGAGGAGAAGTATAAAAACTTGGTGGAAAACATCAGCGAAGTCATTTACACCTTAGACAAAAATGGCGTCATGACTTATATTAGTCCTGCAATAAAGACGATCTTGGGTTATGATTCTTCAGAAATAATCGGTAGGTCCTTCACCGAATTCGTTTACAGCGAAGACCTGCCGCGTCAAAAAGAACGTTTTAAGAGAATCCTTTCAGGTCCCATTGCACCGGATGAATTCAGACTTCTTAGCAGATCAGGAGAAATTCGCTGGGTTCATACTTCCAGCATGCCCATCTTGGAAGAAAATCAGACGATTGGGTTGCGCGGCGTTCTTTCGGACATCACCGAATCCAAGCGCCTTCAATTCCAACTTCAACAAGCACGTAAAATGGAATCCTTTGGGATATTGGCCGGGGGAATCGCTCATGATTTCAACAATATTCTCGGGATCATTATCGGCAATACGGAATTGGCCATGGATGATCTTCCAAAATGGAATCCGGCTCATTTGAACCTTGAAGAAGTCCTGAAGGCCAGTTCTCGCGCAAAAGATGTTGTCCGTCAACTTCTCAGTTTTACACGAAGAACAAAACTGGAGAAAAAACCCGTAAATATCGGCCTGATTATACAAGAATCACTTAGATTGTTACGGTCATCTATTCCCACAAGTATTGAACTGCGCCAAAATATTCCCAAAGATATTGATACAATTCTGGCGAATCCCACACAAATCAATCAAATTCTAATAAATCTTTCTACAAATGCGCATCATGCCATGCCCTACGGTGGTATTCTTGAAATTAGCCTTAAGAATTTAGAATTTGATGAAGATAGTGCCGCTCTATATCCTGATTTAAACCCGGGTCGATACGTAAATCTGAAGGTAAGCGACACAGGGCATGGCATTTCTGCCAAGGAAATGGATCGAATCTTTGATCCCTATTTCACAACAAAGGAAGTGGGGAAAGGGACGGGAATGGGATTGTCTGTTGTTCACGGCATTGTCAAAAGCCATGAAGGTTCAATTTCAGTAGAAAGCCAATACGGACAAGGAACCACCTTTAGTATATTTTTCCCTGTGGTTGAAAAACAGGCAGTGATAGAAACTGAAACCGTTGAAGAACTTCCCACAGGAAATGAAAGCATACTTTTTGTGGATGATGAAGAATCCATACTTTTTGCTGGACGGAATATTCTGGAACGATTGGGTTATAAGGTTGAGATCAGACTAAATCCTATCCAAGCCCTGGAATTATTCCGTGCCAATCCGGATCAATTTGACCTGGTGATTACCGATATGACCATGCCTAAGATGACCGGAGACCAACTGGTGCAAGAAATTCTGAAAATTCGACCGGATATGCCGACTATTTTAAACACCGGCTTCAGTGAAACAATCGATGAAGAAAAAGCTAAGCAGATTGGTATTCGTCAATATATCGAAAAACCGCTTAACAGACGCATTTTGGCCCAAATGGTTCGGAAGGTACTGGATGAAATATGATGCCAGCGCTAAGGAAAGATAGATTCGCCTGTTTAAAATAAAGCGTTATGGAATAGCAGGAGGCGTATGAGATATTATGATATGATCCAGCCTGTCGGACTCCGTTCGCGTCTTCTTCGATGACATGTGAGTACCCTCCGGTCGTTCGGTATAGATTCGGTCTAACGCCGCAAATCCCCATGCGATCCGGTGCAACCGCGTTGGGTGTCATTAATCAGATAGATTGGCCTCTGTAGCTGAAACGACTCTGATTTTTTTAATTATGTTATCTTGGTGCAACCCCATTCACTATTTTTGCTCCGCAGGACCGAAGGATCGGATGAAAAGATCGTGGAGGGCCTGCCGGCCGTCATCTGAAAGATAGCGGGTGCCGGTGCCGGCAAATGTATCTGAGGTAATCACCGGTGTGTTCTCAACCCATTGGCTGTCCTCCCAGGAAAACCATCCCTTTCGTTCCTGATCATAGACGCTCAGCGGCCGGTTAAATAGTTTTGCCAACTCGACTCCCCAGCCGGTTCCCCCCTTGACGGTGTCGTCGGCCTGTATCCAGCCAACCGCAATAACATGGTGGCCGCTATTGACTATGTGAAAAATGGACTGGATGACTTTTCGGATCTTATCCGTCCGGGAGTAAGTGCGTTTCATCAGCTTGGACACAATTTCCATGCTGACATCGCCCTTTTGCAGCTCTTCCCGGTTCAGAACGCGGACGCCCCGGGTGCGCTCGGCATTGTGACCTTCAAATGATATATTCACCTCTTTCATGTGCCAGGCCTCGGCAAGTTTGCCGAATTCCGCCTCAGTCCCCTTGTGGCCTCCGCTGTACAGCGTAATTTTTGAAATGTCTGTCATTTTTTTATCTCCTGAGTTTTTTAAGACGTTGTGCGATTATGAAAAAAATACCCCACCGCAGTTCGGTAAGGTGAATAACTAAAATAATTCACCTTTTCTGTATTGCAACCTTGGCCGTCATATTTTTTTCAAACAAATCTCCCTGAATTTTTGCTCCCAGAATCAATTGTTCGGCACTTATTGTCGTATTGTGTCAGGTTGCTTTGGGCGGTGAAAACTATCACAACCTTTGTCATTACATGGGGCCAGTTATCCATTTTATCCATCCATTTAGGCATTTTCTTAAAAACGATTTCCATTTCTTCGAAATTTCCAAGAGATGGACATGGTGGGGGGCTCAAATCTTGATTATTGACTTAATCAGGCTGTATTTTCGCCTCATTTCAGATTGCTTGGATATTTCTGAATTGACAATACTTGCCCTGCGGCTCACCGCGGAATACGTTAGACCGAATAACTTTCCGATTTGTCTGTTCGTATATAGACCTGTGCCTCTTAAAAAATAAAGTAAGACATCCCGATCCTGGATATCTTTTTTAAAAATTCGATCTGATTATCCCAGTTTTGTAAGATCAAAATTTATTGCTTTTACTGTACGCTTCAAAATTTTAGCCGGATCTTTGTCCTTTATAATCCGATTGAGCTGTGGAAGTTCTTCATCGGATCTCTTTTTAAGATATTTCTTCGTAATCTTATTCAAGTACCTTCTGGTTCCAAACACAATTCCATGTCGAAGGTTCTCAAATATCTTAGCGTCTTTTTCAGAATATTTTTGAACCTTCTCACAATAAGTTTTGTATGAATCCTTGCCGTTAAATTGTGAAAGAATGAACTCCGTATTCAGCCAGCTAATATGACTTGATTTGTAAGCATAGAACCGATAACTGCTCCACCGGTAATCCGCCAAGCGATTCACCAGACCGCCTCGCAAAGGGTTTCGATGAATATAACAGGAGAGCTGCATCATTTTGGACCAGAATGCTCTTGAAACGTCCCTGAAAAAGATGGCTCCTACGAGAATGCTTGACCAACATGGCAATGTATCTTACGGTTTAGGGGGAAATCATCCTTTAAGAATTGAAGAATTAATCTCAATTCTTTATGGACAGTATCAAGCATGTTAAGAGGCTTTCCAAATATTCTGGGATCTTGTTAATGAACAAACATCAGTTTGGGAGAGAGAATCACCTAATACAACATAATAAGTGCGTCTAGAAAGAGTAACATTGCGGTCTGTAATCCACGGGTTATTCAGGTACTGCAATCTATCCTGTATTTTGAAGTCGTTTTTAGGGTTGTCATATCGAACTGTTGGAGTCATAATTCAAACATAACCGGAACATAAAACCGCGAACGAATCATCCTCGAAGTCTCAATTCCATCAATCTTGGCATATAGATCAAGATTAAGCGCAACAACATCAGGTCTGTTTCTCTTGATTTCTGATAGAAGCTTTTCTGTTGTATAAATATAATACTCCATTTTTAACCATCCATTGAATACCCGGCACCGGATATTATTTTCGGGTCCTTTTTCAAATAACATCATTGTTAGTCCTGCCATAACATAAACCCCCATAACGTATTTAACCGAACATAATTCACAATACATGCCAAAACCAGTAAGTTAAAATTCCTTTAGATGATCGCTTGCTATAATGTGTTGATCTATAGAGGTTTAGGACAGGATAGAATCGACGGTTTATGTTTGTGATAAAATTCCATCTATACTAAAGGGCACCCGTTTGCACATTTTTCTGTGCAATGTTAGCTGCGGGATTTCCGGCCACTGGTTATTTAATTTAGATCTGATAAGATCGTTCTATTACATTCTCGGGATATGTATACATGTTATTTTATCCCATTGATCATTTTCTTGTGATCGGATTTCCTAAAACCTATACGATGGGTATTTCTCCCGATTACCCGGGATAAATTCCCCCTCCATAGGGGTTCCCACCCAAAAAAATAAAGACTTCTCTCTATGGACAAATTGAATAAAAAACATGATAAGGCAAAATTCCAAAAATAACAGATCAGACATTTAACTTCCTAGAATTACGAATACAACTTTCTGCTTGAAGGTCCTTGGAAAGAAAACCCACAGAATGAATAGTCAGAACGATTGTTGTGGTAGGGTAAGGGGTTGTTGCCATGAAACATACGGAAAGGCCGGTTGAAAAAAGAAGTTATAACCGATTACAGGTTGAAGATGGTGTGTATGCAATAATTAAATATAAACCCACTATTTTAGGGCAAATTATCAACATCAGCAAAGATGGTATGGCGGTTCGGTATTCGAGTAAGGGCCAGAAGTTAAGTGATTCTTCCGAATTAGATATCTTCATAATAGACAGTCATTTTTATATAGAAAAAATTCAAATAAAAATTATTTCTGATTTTGAAATAGCTGACAAGTTTTCTTTCAGTTCTCAAAAAGATAGGCAGCGATGTTTTCAATTCGGGGAAATGAAGGCCAGTCAGTTATTCCAGTTGGATTATCTCCTACAGTATTATACAAATAAAAGAAGATCTGACAAAGACCGTATCAGATGCAGATCAAATAAGAAATAAAAGATGACAAAAAAGCAACTCATTATTGATTTGGAGAAACCGCAACAACAAAATGACCAATTGCAGCAACCTGTAAAGGAGCACACTGCCCAACTGTTGAAAGCGAATGAACAACCGAACCAGGGAATAGAAGAACGTAAGCGGACTCAAGAAAAACGCTATAAAGAAGAATATCGCATCCTAGCTGAAGGGGCCCCCCTGGGGTTATCGATTATTGATAAGGACGGCAGTTACAAATACATAAACCCCAAATTTGTTGAAATTTTCGGATATACTCTACAAGATATCCCCACAGGACGAGAATGGTTTACAAAGGCGTACCCCGATGAAGAGTACCGTAATGAAGCCATGTCTTTTTGGGTTAATGACGTGAAGGGTGCAAAACCTGGTGAGTTCAGACCTCGAACGTTTGCGGTCACGTGCAAAGACGGTGCTGCAAAAATCATACATTTCAGACCAGTTGCAATGTCCAGTGGAAATCATTTTATTATCTATGAGGATATTACCGAGCGTAAACGGGCAGAAGAAAAATTGCGTATCTATCAAGAGCAACTCAGATCGCTTGCCTCGGAATTGTTGATAACCGAGGAGCGGCAAAGACGACGTCTTGCCAGTGACATTCACGATTCTATTAGCCAGAACCTGGCCATCTCCAAAATTGAGTTGGATGAATTGCGAAAATTAATTTCATCTTCTTCGATTTCGCGACACCTGAACAAAATCAGCGGGCTTATCAGTCAGACAATTGAGCAAATTCGGTCTATGACTTTCGAGCTCAGTCCTCCAGTCCTCTATGGCATAGGGCTTGGAGCAGCCATAGAGGATCTCGCCAAAAAAATGCAGAAACAATTTGGCATCCATATCCATTTAGCGGATGACAAGCAATCCAAGGTATTAAATGAAGACCTTCGCGTTCTTGTTTTCAGGGCAGTGCAGGAATTACTATTCAACATAGTCAAGCACGCCCAGACTCAAGAGGTAAGGATATCCCTTGCCAGGGACCGTGACACTATTAAAATTTGTGTTGAAGATGATGGAATTGGATTTGACGTTGCCGAAACAGATCGTTACGCATATAGAATGGGAGGGTTCGGTCTTTTCAGCATCAAGGAGCGACTGCAACATCTGGGCGGTGGTTTTGAGATTATTTCCGAGCCAGGCCAAGGGACTCAGGTCTCCCTGATAGTCCCGCTGGAACAGCATACCCAAACCACAACATCTTAAATTATTATCCAAAGTCTGATTTAACAACTAAAAATTAAACAACAAGGTGTTCCGTTTGGAAAAATGGTGCCTAATCAGATAGCTCAATTGGATGGTTTTCTCAAAAAATGCACCATTAGATAAGTTTTACCCCAAATTCCAGCTTCAACCATTCAGAATTCCTTGACCTTTTTTTACCAGCCTTTTATTGTCTTAATTAAAACAACATCACGGAGGATCAGATGAACAAGCTGGATCTTATAGAGGCTCTGCAAAATGAAACCGACCTAAGAAAATCAGAGGCAGAAGCGGTAGTGAAACTTTTCTTTAATGAAATTTCCAATTCACTTGCAAAAGGTGACAGGGTTGAAATCCGCGGATTGTGTTCTTTTTATGTCAAGCATTACAAAGCGTATGACGGTAAAAATCCGAAAACCGGGGTGCCGATCCGGGTGGAATCAAAGAAATTACCGTTTTTCAAGTGTGGTAAGGGATTGAGGGAACGGGTAGATAATTAAAGCTAACTAATGGATAAAAGACAATGGGTTGTTTATCTGGTCAGGTGTTCTGATGAATCTTTGTATTGTGGGACAAGCAATAACCTGAAAAACCGGTTGGAAGCGCATAATTCAGGTAAAGGTGCAAAATATACAAGATTTCGCAGACCTGTTGAATGGGTTGCTGTTAGTCCTGAAATGACGAAAAGCCATGCGCTTAAACTGGAATATCGGGTTAAACAATTACCTGCCAGCAAAAAAAACTTAGAACTTACAAAAGAGGAGAATAAAATGACAAGGAATCTTAAAAAGGATCTGCAGGCCGTTAACAAGGACCTCAAGGCACTGGTAAAAAAGACAGAAAGTCTTTTAAAAACGTTTGATAAACTTCAAAAACCAAAAGCCAAACCCGGTAAGGTAAAAGCTGTTAAGAAGGCTCCTTCAAAGAAAGCTGCACCTGCAACTGTTGCTGATACAGTCCTTGCAATTATCAAAAGATCAAAAAAAGGTGTCGATACCGCAGCTCTCATGAAAAAGACGAGCTACAACAAAAAGAAAATATCTAATCTGATTTTCAAATTAAGGAAACAGGGCAAGATCAAGAGTATTGGTAAGGGTGTTTATTTGAAAGCATGATTAAGCAAATAATTAATGAATTATTTATATCCGGTTTCCAAGTCAGTGGTAAAATGTCTCAAGATTCATTTTTGTCTCAAGTTTCTGCTGATACACTGTAATTTTCCCTTGAAGTTGAGTATTTCTGCTATAAGTACAGCGTATTGTTTCCAAAAAAAAGAGTATTTCAATGCATTAGCGTTTTATTGCCTTCTAATCAGAGTGTTTGTGTAAAACTCGTTCACCCCTTTACTTTGTACCCAGTCAAGAAAAAATTAAACTCTTTTTGCGCCCGGATTTGTTTTAAGGTCTAAATGTCAAATAAAAAGTAGACATCTCTTCTAAACTGATAGAAAGTGTCTCATTTTATTTATTTAGATTCCGTATAACAGCCAAATGCAGCTTGTCCAATAAAATTATTAAATCTATTTAAATCAACATGTTGTAACATATCCCGCTGGATTCAAGATTTCGGTATGTTATTTGCTTTAAGGTTGGAAATATACTATTAATTCTTCTTGAAAATACAATGAGTCTTATAAAAATTATGGCCAAGACCGTGAGACATGACCCGTTAAACGATGCGTGCCGTACAACGGATTATTATATTTAAGGAAGTCTATTAAATCAGGTTTAAATAAAATACGGGAGTAAGAATAATGCTTAAAAAAATTATTTCAGGTGGACAAGTTGGTGCTGACCAGGCGGCTCTGGATGCGGCTATAAAATGCAACTTCCCCCATGGTGGGTGGATTCAAAAGGGACGTAAAACAAAAAGTGGGATATTGCCGGATAAATACGAATTGGAGGAAATGCCCGTTGCCGGTTATAAAGAGCGGATTGAACAGAACGTTATAGATTCTGATGGAACTGTCATAATCTCGCATGGAGATTTAACAGGCGGCGCTGATTATAGCATGAAAATGACAGAAAGGCATAAACGACCCACCCTGCATATTGATTTGAAAGAGACTCCTGCATTTATAGCTGCCTCTAATATAAACACTTGGGTCCTAGAGAATAAAATTGAAGTTATGAATGTAGCTGGTTCAAGAGCCAGTGAAGATCCTGATATCTATAGAAACACGATGTATATTCTTGAAGATTCTATATTGCTTTCTTTGGTAAAAGCTAAACCCGGTGAACACCTTGCTGATTATGATAGAAAGGAACTGCTTGATAAACTTCCGATTCCTCCCAAAACGGTTGACGAAGCTGTAGATCAAGCAATTTCTGATTTGGATTCAACGGATAAAATAAAAATTGCAAACATGGAGTTAAGCGATCTGTTAGATGCAAATTTTAACTCACATGAATATTTTAAGAATATTTCTGATCTTTGGTCTGGAAATACAGAACTGCTGGCATCCTGTAGATCCATCTCTAAAGAACATGTGTATCGTGAGGATGATGTCATCCTTGTTATCATCAAGGCCCTGTGGAAAACACTAAAGAAAACCAAAGTGTTGCAAGTTGTTAAATGACGAAATCCTCTCAAGATACCATTTCTTAGATTGTTGACGAAATTATTTCTGAAGTGCCTTTAGAAGAAAGGGTTTCCCTTGCAAATATGAAAATTGATAACCAAAATAGATGAGAAAATGAAGCAGAGGATAATTGATGCAAAAACTTTATATAGATAAATCCAAAAAAACAACGATTACCTGCCCCAGGTGTTTATTTGAACGGAATATAGATGTAACTAAAATCAAGCATAATCAAAAAATCCTGAAGGGTAAATGCAGGTGTGGTAAAGCTTATGAGTTCACCATCGTATACATAAAAAAACACCGTAAGGATGTTGAGTTGCTCGGTGAATTCATTATTGAGAAAAGTGGGGAACAAGGAGATATAATTATTAGAGACTTATCGATGGGTGGAATCCGGTTTGAAAATCTGAGTCTATACCAAATTTCAAAAGATGATATATTGGAAGTGAAATTCCAGTTAGATAACCCAAAAAGATCAGAAATCAAAAAATCGGTCAAGGTAGTATGGGTTGAGAATCAAAACATCGGTGCGAATTTTATTGAAACACAATCATATAAAGCAGATTTGGGATTTTATCTGAATCCATAATGTGTGCCCATCATCAAGTGCCTGTGGCTAAAAATCCTGAATTTTAAATATTAAGTTAAACAGACATTCATTTAAAATTGATTAATATTTAGGGTAGCATGCACAAAAAAACCCTCTGTAAAAACAGAGGGTTATACATGGCTTTTGGTGGCGATGCAGGGAATCGAACCCCGGACACTGCGGATATGAGCCGCATGCTCTAACCATCTGAGCTACATCGCCACGATGAGGCCTTTGCAAAACGCCCCCTTTTGCCCAATTCCTGCGTCAGGCTCAAATTTTAATCCTCAAAATACTCAATGTATTCCTGTGGTTAAAATTTTCACGTTGACTCGGGGCGTCCATGCCCCTCGCCCTTACGGGCAGCTTATCAGCTGTCTAATTCTGCTATCCTGCAGAATTGCCTTGGTCTTGAACAAAATTGAACGTTTTTCAAAGGCCTCAGGGTACCTCTTAAGATTTTTTAAATATAGTTTGCGGCAGCCTTTTAAATTTTGGAATTGGACTCTTTAACAACTTACTTTTATTTAGTCAAGTTATAAAATCGCTTCGGGATTTAATGCAAATTCAGGGTATTGATTATCCGGGAACGGATCCCTCCGCCTCAATAGCAAATTCTTCCAGATCGGCCGGCAGATTGCCGAACACAATCATAAACGGCAGTTCTTGGCCGGGTTTAACTCGAATATTCGAATTATTATCGCCAAGGCGATGTGACAATCGCTTTTTAATAGCTGAAAGCTCCAGATTAGAAAGTTCAATATCTGACAGAATGTTTCCGCAAAAAATCGTCTCTTTCTGGACAAGATTTTTCCCTTTTTTATATAGTTTCCCGGTCACACTGATATAACTGCGGGTATCTGAATACCCGTTTTTAATTTTACCGGTTATCATAAAAAGCTTTCCTGCTTTGACATTTTTAACAAACGCACTATCAATATCCAAAGTCTCTATCTTGAGGTTACCTGCAGGGTCTGAAATTGGAGGTTTAAAATAATCACTGACAAAAGGAATCTTTATATTCATAAAGTCAAGCAAAACATAAACGCCGTAACAACCGCCTCCCAAGAGCACAAAGATCAGCAAAACCATTAACGGTTTGCTGATCCCTTTTTTCATCGCAGGCGTTGCTTTGACCACCGCCGGTTGCACATGGGCACTCCCCTCTTCTGACAAATCATCCTGATCCGCATCTTCAATAGCAAATTCTTGGTCCATCTCTTCTGGTTCAGAAAAATCAACGGTTTCGGGTTTATCTGCCGTGGCTTCAATCTTATCAATTTCAGTCCCTAATGTCTCTTTCAGCAAAGCAGAATCCACAGGTTCCACTTCCTCTTCGGTCTCTCCTTCTTCTGCTTCAAACATCTTCTCTATATCTGACAAATCTACCTCTTCCAACTCTTCAGGTTCGACACTCGCCTCAATATCTTCAGGCGCTTTTTCAATCTCGGGTTCGATTTCCATATCCAATTCAAGCTCAATTTCGTCCGGCTCCGCCTCCTCTTTCTCCACAGTTACCGGATCTTCTAAATCGATTAATTCCTCTATATCCGATAGATCGAGTTCATCCGGTTCCTCGAGTTTGGCTTCCGCCTCCACATCCTCTGATGGTTTTTCAGGCTCGGGCTCCAGATCCAGATCCAGTTCAAAATCTTCAATGGCCTCATCAGCATCGCCTTCTTTTTCCGGAACTCGCGTGTCATCCAGCAGTTCTTCCATTTCTGACAGATCGAGTTTGTCAGGATCCTCGAGTTTGGCTTCCGCCGCCACATCCCCTGATGGTTTTTCAGGCTCGGGTTCCAGATCCAGTTCCAGTTCGAAATCTTCAATGCCCTCATCAGCATCGCCTTCTTTTTCCGGAACTTGCGTATCATCCAGCAGTTCTTCCATTTCTGACAGATCGAGTTCATCCGGTTCCTCGAGTTTGGCTTCCGCCGCCACATCCTCTGATGGTTTTTCAGGCTCAGGCTCCAGATCCACACTCAGTTTAAAATCTTCAATGGCCTCATCAGCATCGCCTTCTTTTTCCGGGATTTCTTCCTCTGAAAATAACGTATCCGTGTCCGGCAAATCAAGGTCACCAGACCCCGAGTCATCCAATTGGCCGGTTTCAAAATCTTCAGTCTCTTGTTCGAATTCAAGGTCCGATATAATTTCGTCCGATTTTTCAGCTTCTTTTGGTAGCACAGGCGGATAGGCCATAAAAATTTCTTTGCATTTTGAGCATCGAACTTTGGAGCCCTCCGGTTTTAGAAGACTTTCATCTAAATTGAAACTGGCGTTACATCCCTTGCAATTAATAATCATAGTATACCCCACCGCTTATAATTTAAGGTGATAAATCCCCGCTAAATTTCTATAATTTTCATTATAATCAAGCCCATAACCCACAATGAACCCTTTATCCAATTCATGGCAGGCATAGTCGATTTTAATATTTTCACTACGGCGTTCGTGTTTGTCAAGCAGGGCGCAAATTTTAACCGTTTTTGGATCAAAAGTTTTTAAATAATCAACGATATAAGATAAAGTCAAGCCTGTATCGACGATGTCTTCTACAAGCAGTACATCTTTATTTGTAACATCAATCTCAATTTCTTTTGTCAAACGGATGTTCCCTGATGATGAAACGTCGGAACCGTAGCTGCAGACACGTATGAAATCAACTTTAACCGGAATCGTAAGATACCGCACAAGATCAGATAAAAAGACAAACGCGCCTTTTAAGACCCCGATGAGAATAAGTTCATGATCCTGATAGTCAGATGAAATCCTGCGCGCAACCCGAGCGACCATATGGTCTATATCATTTTTATTCAAAATAGGAATAAGTTCAGGCATAATCAGAAACTATAAATATTCAGGACCTCATTAAGCATCGAAATTGCTAATTTATTATTTACTCGTTCAACCCCTTTTCACTTGACAAGTTCACTATGCTTGAATTTTAGGAATTTCAGTTACTCTTGTCAATAAATTTAATTCCTTACAGGCCGGTCTCCGCCAGCTGTTCAATCAGCTTTTTTTGCTTTTTGCTAAGCTTTACCGGCATGTTTACATGAATATAGACATAAAGATCACCCTTGTCTTTACCATGCATATGGGGAAGTCCGTGTCCCGCCAAACGCATCTTGGTTTTGTGTTTTGTTCCAGGAGGTATTTTCAAGCTTAATTCTTTTTTGCCGAGTGTGGGAACAGAAATATTTGATCCGAGAAGAGCCTCGCTTAGTTTTATCTCTCTACGCATATAAAGATCATACTCTTTAGACTCATAAACTTTATCACCGATCACTTTGGACTGGATATACAAATCTCCGGGAGGCCCGCCATATGGGTCCGGATCACCCTTACCCGTAACACGAAGTTTCTTCCCGGATATCATTCCCTTTGGAATCTTTACCGTAATCTTTTCACTTCGCCCCTGATGTTGGTATGATACGGTTTTACTTGTCCCCGTTGCCACCTCCTCTAATGTTAGCGGCAGCTCATACACCAGGTCTGCTCCTTTTGACCGGGCCTTGTGTTGCCTCTGATAACCGTCAAACGGAGTTCCCCCTCCGAAGGAAAACCGCATGCCGTTACCCCTGCCGGAAAAACCTCGGGATTTTCCAAACAAATCGCTGAATATATTGTCAAAATCGAACCCCTTAAAAATATCTTCCTGTGAAAAACGCTGCTGGAATCCTGCGGCGCCGAACGTATCATACTGTTTGCGCTTCTCCTTGTCACTCAGAACAGCATAAGCTTCACTTATTTTTTTAAATTTTTCTTCATCGCTTTTATTCCCTTTTGTATGGTCAGGATGGTACTTCATTGCGAGCTTCCGATAAGACTTCTTAATATCTTCTTTGGAAGCGTTTTTATTTACGCCGAGTATTTTATAATAATCTGTTTCAGCCATCTTCAAATTACCTCAATTTTATAGTAAACTTTTATGACACTTCAAGATAAGTTGAAAATTATTAGGTGTCAAGGATCATTCGATTTTTTGATTTCCGGCCCCTGATGAATATTTCTCAGCAGCTTTGAGGGAAATCATAATCACAGAAAGCGCAGCAGGTGTGATTCCATCTATGCGGGAAGCCTGGCCGAGTGAAGAAGGCATTATGGCAGAAAGTTTTTCTTTGAGTTCATTTGAAAGTCCGTGAACTTTTGTGAAATCAAAATCTTCCGGTATTTTCATCCGTTCCAGGTTCTTGAACTTTTCGATTTCCTTGAGCTGTCGCTTGATATAACCTTCGTATTTGATCTCTATTTCCACCTGTCGTGCAACAGATTCACTGATGTAGAAAGGGCTTTTGGCCAGCTCTTGTGCGGTATGGTAATCAAGTTCTGCCCTTTTTAGAAGCTGATCCAGATAGATGCCGCTTTTTAACGGTCTTGTCCCTTGATTGACCAAATAATCGTTTATCTTTTTGGCAGGCTTTATCACAGTTCCCTTTATTCTTTTAATCTCTTTGGCAATCTGCTTTTTTCGTTCATTGACATCTTTTAATGTATCATGATCGATTAGACCAAATTCATGACCGGTTTCCATTAACCTCAAATCCGCATTATCCTCCCGCAACATCAGCCGGTATTCCGATCGCGACGTAAACATGCGATACGGTTCGCGGGTACCCCTTGTAACAAGATCATCTATCATGACCGCCATGTAAGCCTGGGACCTGTCGAGAATGAACGCAGGCCTTCCCTGGATCTTACCAGCGGCATTAATCCCTGACCATATCCCCTGGGCCGCTGCTTCTTCATAACCCGATGTTCCGTTAATCTGACCGGCCATATAAAGTCCTGCAACCCGCTTTGTTTCAAGGGTGGGCTTGAGCTGGACAGGATTAACATAGTCGTATTCTATGGCGTACGCAGGCCGCATGATCTCGGCCGCTTCCAAGCCTTTGACGGATCTGACAAACTGGATCTGAATTTCCATGGGAAGGCTGTTCCCCAGGCCGCTGGCATAAACCTCATCGGTATCAAGTCCTTCGGGCTCAAGGATTATCTGGTGTCTTTCCTTATCAGGAAACCTGACGATCTTATCTTCAAACGAGGGGCAGTAGCGGGCCGAAACGCCTGTTATCATGCCGCCATACAGGGCGGATCGTTTAAGGTTTTTTTTCACGATCTGGTGGCTGTTCTGGTTGGTATGCCCGATATAGCTTTGGATCTGGGGATTGTTAATCTTTTTGGTAAAGAACGAAAACGGTTTTGGCTCCTCTTCCGACCCATGTTCTATGAATTTGCTAAAATCGATACTTGATTTTTTCAGTCTGGGCGGGGTGCCTGTCTTCATTCTTCCAAGCTCAAATCCCAACGCTTTCAGGTGAGCAGGAAGACCATACGACGCAAACTCGCCGGCCCTGCCGGCCTGGAATGAATTGAACCCTATGTGGACCAGACCTTTTAAAAAGGTTCCTGTGGCCAGCACAACGGCATGGGCCCGATATCCAAAACCGGTTTGATCTTCCACACCGGCGATCCTATTGTTCTCGACAACCAGTCGCTCAACCATGGCCTGTTTGAGGTCCAGGTTGGGCTGTTTTTCAATGACAGCCTTCATGGCCATATGATAACGGATCTTATCGTTTTGCGTACGCGAAGATTGGACGGCAGGACCCTTTTTTGTGTTCAGCGTTCTATATTGAATGGCTGTTTTATCCGTAATCTTAGCCATTTCACCGCCCAGCGCATCTATCTCTTTTACAAGCTGTCCCTTTGCCATACCCCCGATTGACGGGCTGCAAGGCATTGCAGCCACCTTGTCCAGATCTATGGCCATAAGAAGTACGCGGCATCCCATTCTCGCTGCTGCAAGTGCAGCCTCACATCCGGCATGACCGGCGCCCACAACAATAATGTCGTATTTTTTCCCGTAGAAAACCATAACCAAAAATGTTTCCGTTAAATAGTTTCCATCCAGAAATGGCCCTTTTCCGCAATCTCTGCGTCAATCTGCGGAATCACTTGTTCCCGCCTTGGGGCGGGACGCGTAATTCCTTGATTTCCTTGACCTTGCGAAAAATTGCTCATTTCTGCATTGGAAACTTAATTTGTGCCCAATATAGATTTATGGATGGACACTAAATTATTTTACAATCTTTCTTCAAAGAAGTATATATTATAAAAATAATCATTAATTAGCCAGAAATAATTTCACCGGAAAATTTTCTTATCCATGCCGAAACCAAAAATATTCATCCTGAAGAAACCCGTAACATGAATAAAAGATATAATGATTTTAACACGTATCTGAGAAGCATTTTTGGTTGCAGAGTTCAAAAAATAACCATTGATGCCGGTCTTTCCTGCCCAAACAGGGACGGAAAGATTTCAACAGGAGGATGTATATATTGCAACGTCCGGGGATCCGGAACCGGTGCCCATGCAAAAGGGCTTTCTGTAACCGATCAGGTCATTCAAGGGAAAAAAGCGCTTTCAAAGCGGTACAAGGCAAAGAAATTCATTGCCTATTTCCAATCATTTTCCAATACTTATGGTCCTTTTGACAGGCTTAAAATTCTTTATGAGCAGGCCCTTGCTATAGAAGATGTGGTCGGTTTATCCATCGGCACAAGACCGGATTGTGTGGATGAACAAATTTTGGAGCTTCTGCAAAGTTATGTAAAAAAATACCTTGTCTGGATCGAATACGGCCTGCAATCCGCCAATGATTCAACACTTGCCTTTATCAATCGCGGGCATGACGTTAACTGTTTTAAAAAAGCAGTCCTTGCCACGAAAAACAGGGGGATCAAAATATGTGCCCATGTTATTCTCGGTCTTCCCAATGAAAAAAAAGCCCACGTACTTGAAACCGCCAGAGCTATCTCAGACATGGAAATAGACGGTATAAAAATCCACCTTCTTTATGTTGTCAGGGGCACAAAACTTGATAAGCTTTATTCAGCGGGCCAATACAGGTGCCTTGAACAGCAGAAATATGCAGACCTTGTCTGTGATTTTCTGGAACATATTCCAAAAAATATTGTTATTCAACGACTCACCGGGGATCCACACCCTGAAGAACTTGTCGCACCCCTGTGGGCCCTTAAAAAAACAGAGAACATGGGCCTGATAAAAAAAACTCTGGAAAAAAGGGATACCTGGCAGGGAAAGGGTGTAAATCAAGATTGTTGGTGATTTAGCTCAAGCAATCCAGGTTTCAGGTGTCAGTGTTCAGGTGTCAGCTCTTACGTTCGTCCTCCTGACACCTGACACCCGACACCTGAAACCAGACCTTCGAATTCCGATGGAAAGTAATAAATGACCGCTGTTAACCAACATCAGTGAATTACAAACGCAGGGAAAGTTTGCAACCGACCGAACCGTGAAACATCTCCATAAATAACGGATTCGGCTCTATATGATCGTTCAACTCACCAGAAATTATTGAGACGTTACTGAACCGTATGTAATTTAGTGCTCAGGGAGTTTTTCTTTTAGAGCCCTAAATCAAGCGGAATGAATGATCCGCAACGGAATCGTACACTGTTTGAATGCATTAGGGATCGTTGCGAAAAAACAGCGTTTTTATGAATTCGTAATGAAAAGAAAAAAATGTTATCTATCTAAACTATTTATTTAAAGATTGATACACTGTTTTTTCGTTAAGAGCCCTTATGCATGAGTTTGTACGGTGTAGTTGCGGATTATTCATGGAGCGGTTACATTAAAAACCTACCCAATCTTTCATGTAATTATACGGATATTTTTGTATATCCTTGTACCAGCGGGTAATTTCTGCCATAACCGAATGCCTTTGACGTCACTTTAAGACCGGGAGCCGCCTGATAACGCTTGTATTCGTTTCTGTCGACTTTGAAGACAATCTCCTCTATAATATCTTTATCAAACCCCATTTGAACCAGTTCATCGACCCCTTTGAAATCTTCAATATATGCTTTTAAAATAGAATCAAGGATTTCATAAGGCGGCAGGTCGTCCTGATCGGCTTGATCAGGTTTGAGTTCAGCGGAAGGTGCTTTGGTGATGATCCGTGACGGGATATATTCTTTTTCTCGATTTATAAAGCGAGCGAGATCATAAACGGTGGTTTTCGGCACATCTGAGATTACTGCCAGTCCTCCGTTCATATCACCATAAAGCGTACAGTAGCCCACGGCCAGTTCGGATTTATTACCCGTAGAAAGTACAAGGGAGCCATGTTTGTTGGACAGGCCCATGAGAATTGTACCCCTGATTCTGGCCTGGATATTCTGTTCCGTGATGCCGGGTTCGTTCTTTTTGAAATCCGGTGAGAGAAACCTTAAAAATTCTTTAAAGATACCGTCTATGGGGACACGGGTCAGCTCTATACCGAGGTTTTCGGCAAGTTTATCAGTATCTTCGAAATTTTCTTTTGAGGTATACTGAGACGGCATAAATACAACCGAAACATTTTCACGCCCTAAGGCTTTCACCGCAATACATGCGGTCAGCGCTGAATCTACACCTCCGCTTAATCCCACGACAGCCTTTGAAAAACCACACTTTGTAACATAGTCACGGGTTCCCATGACAAGGGCTTTTAAGATGGATTCTGTATCCGAATTTGAAACCGGATGGAGGTCGCCGTTGGATGACTCAGATGATTTGGAATCAAAAACCATAAGATCCTCATCAAAATCACTTGCTCTGGCCACAACATCTCCGTTTTTGTCAAAAACAGTGCTTATTCCATCGAAAATAACACTGTCATTCCCACCGACCTGGTTGACAAAAATAAAAGGAACGCCGTATTTTCGCGCCATGGAACCAAACATATTCCATCTGAATTCTCTGTGTCCCACATAAAACGGAGATGCAGACACATTGATAACCAGATCGGCACCGGCTTTTACGACCAGTGCCACAGGATCTGTGGTGTATAGTCTTCTTTTGAAAATATCCTCATCGTTCCAGGCATCTTCACAAACGGTAAGCCCTATCCTGTGTCCCTTGTAAGGGTATGGCACACTTTCCCCGCCGGGTTCAAAATACCGGCTCTCATCGAATATGTCATATGTGGGCAGGAGTCTTTTATGAACTTTGTGCAATATTTGGCCGTCTTCAAAATGAACCGCAGAATTAAAAAGGGGTTTTCCTTTATCGTCAGAATTTTTATCCACAAATCCGCATATCACACCGATACCTCGTATTGACAACAGAAGCCTGTTTAAACAGGCAAGATTGGCATCGATAAAATCTTTCTTTTCAAGAAGATCGCGGGGTGGATATCCCGGTATTACGAGTTCCGAAAAAACAACCACATCACATTTAAGTCCGATGGCTTTATCAGCAAAATATTTAATTTTCCCAAAATTATAGTTAAAGTCACCGATAATCGGATTAATTTGTGCAATCGCTATTTTCATGGCAGTCAAGATAAATAGGACACTGATTTCCACAGATATACACAGACAACATTATTATTTTTTAATTTAAAATCTTGATAATCTGTGTCCAAAAAAGGAAACACCTATACTATCTATTTACTGTTATATATTTGCTCGACTTGCAAGAATTTTTTTATAAGCCTTTGGATTTCTTTTATCTGTCCGGGTTCTTTCCATATAATCTCCGGGTCGGCTTTGAACCAGGTCAATTGACGTTTTGCATATCTTCTTGTATCCCGTTTCAATGTCCGCATGGCCTCATCCCATGAACATCGTCCTTTAATAAAATCCACCAGGTGACGATATCCGATGGACTGCATCGATTTCAGATCGTCCGAGTATCCCATGTCCAGAAGTCCCTTAACTTCGTTAAGAAACCCGGCCTCGATCATTGCATCTACCCTGTGGTTAATACGATCGTAAAGCACCTCCCGGTTTATATTCAGGCCTATTTTTAACGCTCTAAACCGATGATCTTTAAACCCGTGTTCCCGTTGAAATTCAGTAATGGTAGTTCCTGTCAACGCATATACTTCAAGGGCTCTTACAATCCTGTAAGAATCATTGGGATGTATTCTCTCTGCGGTATCGGGATCATGACGGCTTAACCTTTGGTGAAGAAAATCGGAGCCGTAAATCCGGGCTTGTTCTTGCAAACGCTCACGCACACGGATATCTGTTCGACCGGCAGTAAACAAGCCGTTCACAAGTGCTTTTATGTAAAGTCCTGTACCGCCGACAACAAAAGAGGTAACGTTGCGGGCATAGAGTTTCATGATTTTTTCATCGGCCATATCCGCGAACTGTCTGGCATCGAAATGCTCGTCCGGATTGATTAAATCGATCATATGATGAGAAGCGCGCGACTGCTCATCCGTGGTCGGCTTGGCAGTACCGATATCCATGTATCTGTATATTTGCATTGAATCGGCACCAATAATCTCACCATTAAAAGTTCTGGAAAGATTAATTGCCGTAGAGGTTTTGCCCAAAGCCGTTGGTCCGCAGATAATTATGATTTTCGGCTTCACAATGTCAGCACACATGATTCAACTTATTATTTGCTTCCGGTTTTTTTCTTTCGTCCGACGACTATCTGAAGGACCTTGCCGCATTACAAATTTTATACCCATAAAATTCAGCATACATTAGGGCATATTTAGGATCAAATTATTTTCAAAAAATATTTATGTTTTTCATATTGACATTAACAAATTAATCATATAGAGATTTTTAGATTATAAACAGAAGAAGGCGGTAAGGTAATAAGAATAATTAAAATATAAAGGAGGTTTGTTAAATGGCAACAGCAGAATTTATGGGAAAAACATTTACCGTAGATGAAGATGGCTTTATCGATGCCTATGAAAATTTTTGTCCAGAGTGGGTTCAATGGGTAAAAACTCAAGAAGGAATTGAAGAATTGACTGACGAGCACCATAAAGTTGTCCAGGTGCTTCAGGAATACTATGAGAAGAACGGAATTGCCCCCATGGTCCGTATCCTTTCAAAAGTTACCGGTTTCAAATTGAAACATATTTATGAACTGTTTCCGTCAGGACCCGGTAAAGGAGCCTGTAAGATGGCTGGTCTTCCGAAACCGACCGGATGTGTCTAATCAAAAATATTATAATTAATTTTATCAGTTTTTAATAAAAAAGTCCTGCTTTAATTGCAGGACTTTTTTGTTTTGTGGAGGGGAGGTATGATCTGTACAGTTAAATCAAGAACCCGAACAGAATTGATAGATATTACTTCAAAGATTCAGGATATGGTCATGTCCGCAGGTATCGGCCAGGGACTTTGCATGCTTTATGTGCCCCATACAACTGCGGCCATAACTATTAACGAAAGTGCCGATCCGAGCGTTAAAGATGATATTCTGATGATCATAAACAAGATAATACCCTGGGAAGCCGGATATCGCCATCTTGAAGGGAATTCACCGGCCCATATAAAATCGACAATTGTCGGACCTTCAGAGCTTATTGCCATAGATAATAACCGACTGGTACTCGGTACGTGGCAGGGGATATTTTTCTGTGAATTTGACGGCCCCCGAACCCGAAAGGTACAGGTTCGTATTATTAAAGAAAAGTTTCAGGAGTAACCCATGCCGCCAATAGATGATATGGACAGGGCAATCCTTAACCTGATTCAATCCGACTTTCCCATAACCCCCCGACCGTATCTTGCAATTGCCCAACGTCTCGGTTTCTCAGAAAATGATGTTATAAAACGACTGGACCGGTTAAAAAAAAAAGGCATTATACGCCGAATAGGCGGAAATTTTGTTCCTGAAAAGCTAGGATTTGTCAGCACGTTATGTGCGGCAAGGGTTCCGGAAGACAAAATCCAAAGCTTTGCCGTGTCGGTAAACCGCTATCCGGGAGTCACTCATAATTATCAGCGGGATAATAAATATAACGTCTGGTTTACCTTTATTGCACCCTCCATGAGAGAAATAGAGGAAAACCTTAAAAATATCTCCCAACAGACAGGAATTAAGGAAATTATCAACCTGCCGGCCACAAAGGTATTTAAGATAAAGGCGCATTTCGACCTTTAGATTTTCAAAACAATACCTTTAAAAACAAAAGAAATGAAAGATATCCGCATAGCCATCGTTGTTTCTAATTCACCGGTAAACAAGATCAGCAACAATCTCAACGGGATGGTCAAGTGGATCAAGTCGTCGAAAAATCAAGGCGCCGCTATGGTTTGTTTCCCTGAAATGAATATCTCGGGGTATAGTAATCATCAGGATATTAATTTGGCTGCAGAACCCATTCCCGGGCCGGCAAGTCGATATCTTTTAAATTTGGCTCAATCTGAAAAGATTATCATCCTGGCAGGCATGGTTGAAAGGGATGAAAAGGACCGGTTATTTGCGAGTCATCTGGTAATAAAACCTGACGGGTTTGTAGGCGTCTACCGAAAGCTACACATCTCTCCTCCGGAACGTACCGTTTTAACACCCGGCAACAAAATCCCTCTGTTCCATGCAGCGGGCGTAAATTTTGGCATCCAGCTTTGTTACGATGCCCACTTCCCCGAGCTTTCCACCCGAATGGCCCTAAAAGGGGCTGATATTATCTTCATCCCTCATGCATCTCCGAGGGGAACTCCTGAAGAAAAATACCGATCATGGATGCGTCATTTGCCTGCAAGGGCCTTTGATAACAGCCTGTTTATTGTCGCATGCAACCAGACAGGTGAAAATGAAAAAGGGCTCAGCTTTCCGGGTATCGCAATGATCATCGGGCCATCCGGCGAAGTTATTCACAAGGATTTAAGCGGCAAAGAAGGGTTGTTATTAGCAAACCTCAAGGCCGAAGACCTGAACCGGGTTCGAAGTCACAGGATGCGATATTTTATCCCGAACAGACGACCTGAGTTTTATTGTGCTCAAAAGAGTTCGGAACAAAGCCTACAGTAATGACCTTATCATGCTCGGAAACGGGACGCCGGGGCAAGGTTCAAACCCCATGTTTATGCCCGAGCGTCCCCTACCGCTATCCGCACAGGCGGAGTTCTCGACCTGTAAGAGCCAACTTGCCCTTTGGTGTAAACTCTCCGATCATACAGGTAATTCGTATCATACCCCTGATCATTAGTGAACACCAGGCATCGAGCACATCAAAATGACCGGTTTTAGCTGTTATTATCTCAACAAGATCTGCCGGAATGTTTTCTTTTATTGTTTTTTCTCCAGAATCTGCATCCCAATTCGCCGGTTCTTTGCCAACAACATAAATAATTAGTCCTGATTTCATTTTTTTCACCTCCTTTCATAACATTTTAAGCCCCGCCCGGGATGCGAAACCTTTACAAAACGCCTCCTTTTGCCCAATTCCATCGTCAGGCTCAAATTTTAATCCTCAAAATACCCCATGTATTCCTTTGGTTAAAATTTTCGCGTTGACTCGGGGCATCCATGCCCCTCGCCCTTGCGGGCAGCTTATCAGCTGTCCAATTCTGCTATCCTGCAGAATTGCCTTGGTCTTGAACAAAATTGAACGTTTTTCAAAGGTCTCGATGCGTAAACACGCCCAAATAAAAAAGCCCTTCAATCCTTTTTAAAAGATTGAAGGGCTGCACCCAGCTTACTTGACCCTTTTTTATGTAACCATAACGCTCTGTAACACCGCAGAGACACAGTTATTAGTAAGGCAGGTCTTCTGACTCCCGGTTCATCCTAATCTCTGCGCCTTCCCATACGGTTAAAACCAGACAGTGGCATATCGCAGATTTCGTCGCCGGTCACAGCGGCGGGACCGCTTCCGATTCTCACGGAATTCCCTATTAAGCCATTATAAGCACCTTTATAAATTTTTTAAAAAATTTATAACATCCTGTCAAGAAAAATAAATTTGATATCGAAATGGAGTAATTTCGATATCAAAATTTCCTGTTTAAACAATTTGTGCTTTCCCCAAATATCAAGGCAAAAAATCGGCCAAGTAAAGTTTGATGAACTCGTAAAAAGTCCGATTTAGACGGTTTCGTAAAAAGTTCAAATTCAAGGCGTGGAAATTTTGTAATCATGAGGCGTATTTTTCGTACGTTGAATGATTGCGAAATGCAGCACAACGCAGAAGTTGGACTTTTTACGAGACCGTCAAGTTTGTTTTCACATTCTTTTTGACACAAAAAAAACTTTCATGAAAAGCTTCGGAATTTATAGTTCCTATATCAATCGGGTCAAAATCTAATCATCTCTTGATTTCAGATAGATATATAGTTGGCATAACGATTGCATTAAGGGGAAGTTTGTATCTTTTTCTTTAAAAAAGAGGGGGGACTTCCCCTTTCTTTTTTGATAGTTGCTCCTATAATCTAAATTATGGGATTGAAAGCGTACCATGAAGAGACTCGTTTTAAGAAATTGCAAACATGGGAAAGGGGTTTTTACGACACAAGCCATAAACACCGGCAATGAAGTGCTGCAGTTCGGAGGATCCGTTGTTGGTTCCCACCAATTACCTCACCCGTATTTGCCAGAAAATGATTATTACCTCCAAATCGGAGATGGAATATTTCTTGGGCCCTCAGGCGATATAGATGACTACGTTAATCACTCTTTTTGACCCAATACCGGTGTCTTATTCGATTCAGAGGTTATTAAACTCGTTGCCGTTACATCAATACTTGCAGGAAGTGAAATCACATTTGACTATTCCACCACCATGGACAATTCCCGGTGGGAAATGGACTGTGCCTGTTCATCAAGAAATTGTAGACATAAAATATATAATTTTGTAGAGTTAGCATTCGAAATTCAAACTCAGTATATTCAATTGGGAATTATTCCGAATTATATTCTTCAAAAGCTTTATGCAAACAGTCCTGTAATACGGAGGCATACTAGAAAACGGATGCCGTGCAATTTTTACAGATCATCGGTAAAACGGTAAAGATAACTATCTTTTTTATAAGAGGTTCTCAAATTGAATAAATTAATTCCAAAACGTATGTTTTTTACCAAAGGTTTGGGCTATCATCGCAATAAGCTGCAAAGTTTTGAGCTGGCGTTAAGGAACGCCGGGATCGAAAAGTGCAATCTTGTTTATGTTTCCAGTATCTTTCCGCCGGATTGCAACCTCATTACAAGAGAGGACGGGATTAAGGACTTGCAGGCCGGGCAGATTACATTTGTCGTGCTTGCCAGGGAAAGCACCAATGAACCCAATCGATTGATTTCTGCGGCTATCGGATTGGCTCAACCTAAGGATAATAAACAGTATGGGTACATCAGCGAGCACCACGCCTTTGGTGAAACCATGAAGAAATCAGCCGATTTTGCTGAAGATCTTGCTGCAACCATGCTTGCCTCAACCTTGGGTATTGAACTGGATCCGGATGTGGCATGGGATGAACGCAAACAGGTTTACAAAATTGGCAAGCGGCTCTTTGTTTCTCGCAGCATTGCCCAATCGGCAAGAGGGCATAAATCCGGCCTTTGGACAACCGTGCTCTCCTGTGCCGTCATGCTGTTGGACTGATCCGCTTTAAAGAAACCGTTTACGCCTATCCCGGAATAAAAACTTATTCAATCAATTAAAAGAGGAAATCTATGCCACGTTCACATTCCATGTTTAAAGACTCGCCGGATATCATTCCTCCGTCTTTTTCCAGGGGGATGACGATTACCGACATTGTCAATAGTCTCGGGCGCACATCTTTTGAAGCCAGAAACGTTTGCCGGGGGGCTAGACTCTTTAAAAGAATGATCGATCACAACGATGTCATCTGGCTCGGTATCGCTGGAGCAGGTATCGCCGGTGGTATGGGGGGAATGGTGATTTCGCTGCTGGAAGCCGGATTTATCGATGTAATTTGTTCAACCGGAGCGCAGGTGTATCATGATTTGCATTTTGCCTTCGACCTACCCGTCAAAGCGATTTCTCCCAACTGCGATGATAATGTCCTCAGACGCCACGGCGACACCCGAATTTATGATATCGGTATTCGCGATAAAGAAACCCTTGAAGCGCAGGATGAGATCATTCGTGCATTCGTCAAGGACTGTTATAAAGAACATCTTTCAGGAAGGGGCCTTTCGAGTTGGGAATTTAATTTTGCTTTAGGAAACTGGGTTCTAGAAAACAGTACATACCCCCAGCGAAGTTTTGTGGTCAAGGCGTCCGAGATGGGAGTCCCGATTTTCTGGGATTCATTGGCCAATCATTCCATTGCTATGAATTTAGTCCTAACGGATAGAAAAGGATTTCCTGTAAATTTGTCTGCGCAAAAAGACATATTTGATTCGGCGGCCATTGCTTTTTCATCCGGACAAACCGGTTTTATCCAACTTGGCGGCGGTGGACCTAAGAATTTTATTCAGCAAACCGGACCCACCATCGATCAAATCTTAAAAATTAAATTTGAAGGGGCCGGTCGGGGACTGCAAATCGGCACCGCTATTGAAAAAGAGGGAAGCTTGTCCGGATGCACGTTCAGCGAATCTGTAACGTGGGGTAAATACCGCGAAGCAAATGATGAAAAATTGGTACAGATTTGGGGTGAATACAGTGTAATTTTCCCGCTTCTGGCAGTTTACGCTCTGGATAATTGCAAAACGCGACCTTCCCAAAATATGATATCCCAACTGCCGGCATTCATAAAAAAATTGGAAAAAGCTCAATGAAATTGAACTCTAAACAATTTCTCGATCTGAGCGCCGAGTTTGCCGAGTTTAAAACTGCGGCAGTGGCGATCCTGCCGGTTCCTTACGAAGGAGGTGTAACCTATGGCGCAGGCACCGCCCAGGGGCCGGATGCCGTAATTAACGCTTCCCAACATTTAGAACTATATGATGAGATGCTGAAGGCCGAGCCCTTCCGAATGGGCATCGCAACCTTAATGCCGCTGAAATCTCCTTCGGATCTTCAAGGCTTGCATAAAGCCATATACCGGTATTCAAAAGCTGTGATTAAGGAAGATAAATTCGTGGTGTTGCTGGGGGGAGATCATTCCATCAGCATCGGTCATTTTCAAGCCTTACAGGAGAAACACCCCCTGCTTTCCGTGATTCAGCTCGACGCCCATGCAGATTTGAGAGATAGATATAGAGGCAACCCATTCAGCCATGCATGTGTAATGTCCCGAATACGGGAAGTTACGACCCATACGTTGCAAATAGGCATCCGGAGCATGTCATTGGATGAAGCTCGACGAATACAACGAGAAAATCTTGCCGTATGTACCATGACCGATTATCGCAGGGGCAATTTTGATATCGACGCCGCAATTGCCCGCCTGCCGGACCCGGTATACGTAACTGTGGATGTCGATGTTTTCGACTGGGGCGTCATCCGAAGTACCGGAACCCCTGAACCGGGCGGTTTTTTGTGGGATGAAGCGTTACACTTATTGCAAAAAATCTTTATGCAAAAAAATGTTGCCGGCTTCGACGTTGTAGAACTCTCTGGTGACTCAAACGATCGAAATTCAGCTTTTGCCGTTGCCAAAATTATTTATAAAATGCTGGGATTTAAGCTTGAAGCCGCTGTACAACAAAAAACACTGGAATGGCCGGACAAACCTCAGGGAAGCCTGTTTTAGTTTACCCGTGCGGCCGGATTACATCATAAAAGAAATTGAAGTCATGTCCTTCGGATTATCTATATTTTTGAAAGTATTATGACTATACAGGTTTCTGCCGAGGCATATTTTAAACAAAATTGCAGATGCCCCGGCAGACGGATAAGCATTATTCTTTTTCCACGATCTCGTAATCACTAACGCGAATGGTTTTTTCTCCCTCTTCGCCTTGGACCAGGGTGCCCGTTACCCTTACGGTTTGACCAATGTTTTCTAACAGTTCACTGGCTAAATCGCTATCCGCTACTTCGTAAACATCGCCGTTGTCGGTAACAATCTGGTACATGTCATTAATTTTGCCGGTGATCGTGATTTCACCGGCAAATACCTGAACCGAGAGTACCAAAGTCAGTGCCAGCACCAGGGTTAAGAGTTTTGCCAATCTATTTCTGTTCATCTAACTTCTCCTTTGCTAATGATTTTTGAATATTCATCCACGGGTTACCTATGAATAGCTGAGAACCTTGCAAGACCTATGCCAAAACGATAATCTATTAATATAACACAATATATAACAAGATCGTATAGGTATAGAAGAACGAAAAATTCTGATTTAGACGCGATTTAGATCAATGACTTGAATAAAATAGCGGGATAATATCTATAGTCTTTTGAATTTATAGTAGATTTATGGGTGAACCGACAGTTCCGAATTTTTATGTGTACTCAGTTGAGCGATTTTTTGGGAAGAGATGTGCAATAGATCGATGCAAATCGAGCAAAAAATCCCTCGATTTTGTATTTAAAGGTTACTTATCAAGAGGTTATAAAGAGATTTCTGTTTCGCTATTTTGAGGTACAAACTGGTCGTAGGCAATCTGCTGGAATTTTCGAATGGTTATCATTTTCTTATGGTTATCTAACTTGGCAATCGAACCGGCAATTCTCACTTTTTTTTGAAGTAACTCAAGGAGCTCTCTTGCCTTAGCGCTATTCATATTGATCAGAAGTTCGTCCTCCTGTGAGGTTGCCAAGGCAACAGCTATAGGATTACCATCTTTATCCCATCTAAAGGGAATAATTATGCCCTCTATATTACTGATGGATTTTTTTGATATGTTGTGCTTGTTTTTTGACATAAAACGTTCCTCGCTTTGAACGTCCATTCTATCATTCAATGCTTTGTCATTGATATAAAAAATGAGCAAAGAACGTGCCAAAATTATAACAGAATGAATTGATTTATTATTTTCTACCGAAAAATATTAATTAGGAACTGAATATTCCGAGATCAGAAAATGGATAGTATGCCAATTCGGATTCTAAAATGCGAATCTTTTGAATTTTAATTTGAAGATAAAAAAAAGAACGTTATGGTTGAAAAATGTTAACGGCGGAAATTGAAACAACGTAAAAAGAATTTAACATTAGCAAAAAAAACCGTCTAAACCTTGTACTCTTCTTTTCGGATGCCATACTTTGACATCAGTTTGTGAAGTTGTCTGGTGGTGATGCCGGCGTCCTCGGCGGATTTCTTGATTTTACCCTTGTTCCGGGCAATCAAGTCCTTTAAATACCGCCTTTCAAAATCTTCGACAGCCTTCTGCCTTGCTTTAGTCAACGGCAGGTGGGAATCCATGGAAAGAACTGCTGCGGGAATGTCATCTCCAAACAGTTCGCCCGGGAAACTCTCCGGCGTTAGTAATGAAGAACCTTCCAGGATATAAGCCCGTTCGATAAGATTTTCTAACTCTCTGATATTGCCGGGCCAGGAATATATTTTCAATGCTTCAAATACCGAAGGATGGACCTCATGTATGTTTTTTTGGTGGGACCGGTTCAGTTTTTTTAAAATCACGTCGATGAACAAATTAAGATCTTCAATTCTTTCTCTCAACGGAGGAATTTCGATGGGGAACACGTTCAAGCGATAATAGAGGTCTCTTCTGAACTGACCCCCATCGCTCATTTTCATAAGATCCGAGTTGGTTGCCGTTATAATTCTTGCATCGGTTGATAGGGCTTCCTCGCCGCCTACGCGGTTGAATGACCCATCCTGAAGAACCTGTAACAGCTTAATCTGAGCCAAAGGGGTGATCGTACCGACTTCGTCCAAAAAAATAGTGCCTCCTTTGGCAATTTCAAACTTACCCGGTTTTCGCCGAATGGCTCCGGTGAAAGCACCTTTTTCATGGCCGAACAATTCGCTCTCCAGAAGCGTGTCGGGAATGGCTCCGCAGTGAACACTAATAAACTGGGCAGCTGCCCTGCTGCTGTGCTGATGTATGAGATTGGCTAAAATGCCTTTGCCTGTTCCGGTTTCGCCAATCAGCATTACCGTTGACTTGGTCGGTGCAACGGAACGAATCTTATTGAAAACCAGCTGCATATCAGCATTTTTAGTTTTCACTACAGTTAAAGAATCCGCCCGCCAGAACTGATCACGGAAATAATCGATTTCCGATCGCTGGAGAATGGTCTGGTTGATGGATTCGGTTACAAGTCGCACCTCATCGGTAACTATGGGATAGGTAAGATAATCACTGGCCCCGGCTTTTACTAATGTCACCACCTGACGGATCATATCCTGTGGCGCCATGATAACAATTTCAATGGTTGGGTACTGTTTTTTAAATGGTGCCAAGGCCTCAGTGTAGTCTTGCGTCTGCATGGATTCTAAAAGAACAT
>Ga0272444_10000734_pt1 | contig 33692 bp, 24 predicted proteins | sample SSMForm13_FD_201033 | JGI IMG/M metagenome (GOLD analysis project Ga0272444, IMG submission 201033) | Marine sediment archaeal communities from Little Sippewissett salt marsh, Falmouth, MA, United States - SSM-Form-13 | ecosystem: Environmental > Aquatic > Marine > Wetlands > Sediment ...
GGCCGAGGAGGCAAACGCCCCGCCGACTTTGCCGGACAGCTTTCCGTGAAACGCGACGCTTTGGTCGAACAACCGCTTCATCTCATGGGGCATGGTTCCATAATAGGTCGGCGCGCCGAAAATCAAAGCATCGTATTTAAGCAGTTCCTTCGCCTTGATGTCCTGCACTCGCTTGACGGCCACTTCAGCGCCCCCCTCTTCCTCGGCTCCTTGGGCCACAAACCGGGCCATCGCCTCGGTATTTCCCGTGCGGGAGTAATAGGCAATCAGGATCTTTCCCATGCTTTCGTCGCTCCTGTCTGTGGATTGCCCCTCATGATGCTCCAACGCAGGCGACATGTCAAGCGGGCACTCCCGCGAGCAGTCTCGCGGGCGACTTCTTCAGCGCTTTGCCTCGCGCTCGTCCCGAACTCGCTGCATGCGCGTATTGGGAAACGTATAGGGATTGGAATAATACACCGGGATCGTCAATCCGACGGCGGCGATGGACGCTTCGATCTCTTTCAGGATTTCCGCTTTCTGATACCGGGTCGAGAAGTGATACAGCACCAAAGCGCCGACGTCCGCCGCTTTCGCCGCCTCGACCGCCTCGCGCACCGTCGCGTGATAGTCCTCCTCCCGGTCCTCGACGTTGACAAAGGTTGCGTCGTGCATCAGCACGTCGCACCCCCGGACTTCTTCGGGATTCAGCCTCATGCAGTCTCCCGAAAAACAAAACAACTTCTGCTCGTAGGGCTCGGTCAGCGCCTCTGCGCCCTGCTCCTGTTTGATCTGAATGATCTCTTCCTTGAACAAATCCCGGTATTGGGGGCGGAGCCGTTTTCGGATCTCGACAATTCGGTACCCCAGGCATAAGCGGCCCGGACTATGCTCCACTTCGAAAGCCTCGACCCGACGCTGCTTGCGTTCGCCCGGCAGGGACACCGACTGTCCCGGCTCCAACGCAATCCAATTCAGCTCGAAAGGCAGCTTCCAGGACGTTTCCGTCAGGTACTTGCGGATTTGATCCACGCCCGCATTCCGCGCCGGATGGTAAATCGACAGCGGCTTGGTGGGATCGCCCCGCGAGGTGCTTCGGGACCGGATCAACCCGGGCAGTCCGCCAATGTGATCGTAATGGCCGTGCGAAATGAACACCGACTCGATGCCGAAAACCATGTTTCGCAAGACCGAGCTGACGCCTTCTCCGGCGTCCAATAAAATCCGCTCAGGACGAAAGTAGTACCAAGTCGCGTATTTCGCGATCGACTGCCCTCGCACGGCGGAAATCAGGTCTTCTTTCAAACCCAACAGCCGCGACCTCCCCTTCTGGAATTTGGGTTGCCATGCCTATCAAGAACCTCTCCCATTGTCAAGTTGGCTCACTTAGATCGCTTAAAAGCATTTATCGAAAGTTTTGTCCGATTCCCCTCTCCTCCCCTTTAGAAGGGGCGGCAAGGAGGGGTAAATTTATCTCCAAAGACACGCCTCAAGCCATTAAAAAGCAACCCCCTCTTGATCTCCCCCTTCGTAAGGGGGAGAAAGTGATGGGCAACGTCGCCACTTCATGTTTTTCATTTGGACAATCAGTTCGAGAGTCGCTCTAGATTTTGATGACAAAGGCAATCCAACTCAGTTATGGATCACTTCAAACGTCGAGCCTTTCTCCGGGTGTTTCGTGACCTCGATCCGAACCGGAAAGGCGCTCTTGAGAGAATCCAGATGAGTAATCACGAGGATCTTCTCGAATTCCTCGGCAATGTCCCGAATGACCTGGACAATGTTGTCTAAGCCTTCCATGTCCTGGGTGCCGAATCCTTCGTCAATCACCAAGGTCTGAAGGCGGGTGCCCGCGCGGCGGGCCAGCAACCGGGAGAGCGCGATCCGAACGGCCAAATCGGTGCGAAACGATTCCCCGCCGCTGAACATCTCATAATCCCGCGTTCCCATTTCGTCGCTGATCTTGATGTCCAGCGTCTCAATGGCGCCTCCGGTTTTCTTCTCCCGAAGCGACTCCAGGGCTACTTGGGTGCGCCCCCCCGTCAAGCGGGCCAGAATACGATTGGCTTCGTCTTGAATCTCGGGAATCGCGTTCTCGATAATGAGCGCCTGCACTCCATTCGGCCCCAGCGCTTCCACCAGAATGTCATACAGGCGCTTCTCTTCGGTCTCGGTTGCGCTTTGCCCGGCGAGATCTTCCTTCTCCTTCTCCATCTGTTTCAGGCGGTGTTTCTCGCGTTCGAGTGTGCCGAGTTCGACGTTGAGCCGGTCGCGCTCGGCGGCCAACCGCGAGCGCCGCTCCTCGGCAGCCGCCAAAGCCTCCGCCGTTTCACGAGCCGCCCCGAGACCGGACTCCAGGGCCGCCAATTGCTTCTTAAGCCGCCCGGACTCCGATCGATTCTTCGCCAGCGCTTCTTCCGCCTCCTGCAACTGCCTTTCGATTTCAGGAGCCTGTTTGACCGCTTCTTCCAGGAGAGCCTGCTCGGCCGGGGCGTTTGCCAAGCGAATGCGCTCGTGTTCGATCCGCTCGTGTTCACCTCGATCGTACCCGATTGCCTCCAGCCGGTGATTCGCTTCGTGAAGCGCCCGGCGCACGTCGGGCAGGAAATCTTCACGGGACAAGATTGAGGCAAGGGCCTTGATGCGCCCTTCGAGCTGCGTTTGCTGCTGTTCGAGCAATTCCCGCGTCGCCGCCGCCTCTTCCAGGCGTTTCTGCTCGGCGGGAAAGCCGCTGAGTTGTTCCTGTTTTTGGCGAAACGCGTCGAGACGCCCTGAATCGAAGGGCGTTTCCTCCAACTGTTTTTGGAGCCGGCGATGTTGCTCCTTCCGCTCCTGGGCGTAAAGGCCTTCGCTGAGCCGGCGCGCCAGCTCGGCGATCTGCGAGTCGGTCTCCACACTTTGCTGCTTACCCTGCTCCACGTCCCGAAGTTCTCCCGCAAGGCGTCCCCGCTCGGCCTGTGCTTGTTCCCGTCCGGCCAGGCGTTCCTGCAACTTTTGGTACTCAAGACGCTCCCGCCGGCGATCCTCCCGCGCCGCCTTCAACTGTTTCTCCCGATCTTCCCGGTCCTTGCCCAACCGCCCGAGTTCCTCGGCCAGTTTATCGAGAAGACCTGTCCGGCGCGATTCATCCAACCGGCTTTCACAGAGCGGACAGGACGCCTCCCGGCTCTGCCGCAGGAGCGCCAGCTTCTCTTCTTGCTGACTGATTTGGACTTTCAAGTCTTCGACGGTTCGTTCGAGCAGATCGCACTGAGACTTCAGCGCCTGCCCCTTTTCCAAAACTTCTTCCTGCTGTTTTTCCAGCGCCCCAAACTGCTCAAGTCGCTTCTCGATCGCTTCAGTCGCGCGAAGAATCTCCTGCTCCCGGCTCAGCTTCTTCCGGTGGCTTGCCGCTTCGGTTTCCAGGCGCGCCTTCTGAATCTCGATCTCAGACTTCGCCTGCTCGATCTCCCGGCGGACCGCTTCGATCTCCTTCTCAATCCGGGAGCGCTTGTCCCGGCCTTGTTCGAGGCCCTGGATCGCGGCCTTGCCCTCCGCAAGCGCCTTGACGCCGAGGGCGATCTCCTCGCGCCGGGCCAGCAGCACGCCGAGTTCGGCCAGCCGGGCCTCAACCGCCTTTCGTTCTTCAGTCAGCCGAACGTGTTCCTGCGCCAGCCGGGATTTCTCCCGCTCGAATTGGCGTTCCAGCTCCGCCCGGCGTTGCTCCAATGTCGCGCGCTCTTGAAGCTTTTCCGTCAACCGCTTCATTCGAATTTCCAACTCGCCGTACCGCCTCCACCGTTGCTCGACTTTCTCACGCGTTTCAAGCAACCGGCGGTAAGACTGAAGCTGCTTTCCCAGCGGCTCGACCTGAGCGCCGAGCCGGCGTTCCTCCTTCTCGTGAAGAGCCAGCCGGCCGCGTCCTTCCTTGGCCTGAATCTTCAATCGCTCGATCTCTTCTTTCTTGGCCGACAAGCGCTGGACTTCTTCGTCCCCAGCCTTGCATTCAGCGCGCACGCGCTCCAGCTCGCCCGAGACTTTGTCGTGCTTTTGCTCCACTTCGGGACGCGCCTCGAGCTCGCGCTCGATGTCTTCCCGGCGATGCTCCGCCCGGCTGAGCGTCTTCTCCAACTCCCGGTACCGTTGGCGAGCCTGTTGCTGAAGCGCTTCGTAGTGGGACAGCCCCAGGATCTCCGCCAGGATTTCCTTGCGCTCCCGGCTCTTTTTGCGCGTGAACTCGTCGGCGCGTCCCTGCAACAGGAAGGAGGAATTAATAAAGGTGTCGTAATCCATGCGAAGCGTTTGCTGAATCAGCTTCTGCGTATCGGTCGCACGCTGCCGAGTCAGCGGCTGATACTCCCCGCACTCGGGATTCCAGCATTGAAATTGCAGGTCGCGCTTTTCCGTACCGGTCTTACGAATTTCGTACTGCCGGATGATCCGATATCGGCGATCTCCCAAATCGAACACAAATTCGACCTGCATGTGCCGGGCCCCGATTCGAAGCAGGCCCGATTCCGGTTTCCCGGCAGCCCCCCCTTTGCGCGCCTGTCCCCACACCGCCCAAGTCATCGCATCCAGAAGCGCCGATTTGCCGTGACCGTTCGGACCGGACAGGCAAGCCAGGCGAAATTGCGTGAAGTCCAGCGTATCAGCCGCTTCGCCGTAGCTCAGAAAGTTCTTTAAGTGGAGCGAGACAGGAATCACGATCGCATTCTTGTATTCAGAGTGTCAGGAGTCGGAAGTCGCAAAAAAAGACAGTCCGCGCGCCTCGTCGTCCTGAATCCACGAAGTGCCTCATTCATAAAGCAGGCACCGCACCAACCGCCCGTCAGGCTGGTTGCACAGCTGGGGTTCCACTTTGTCGCAAGCGTCAAAGCGCTTGGGACACCGGGGGTGAAACCGACACCCGCTTGGAAACTGGGTCGCCGTCGGCACCGTCCCCTCGATCGACTCCAGACGCCCATCCTCCCGCCTTTGGCCAAGGCCGGGAATCGACAGCAGGAGCCCTTCCGTATAAGGATGCAGCGGTGCGCTGAACAACAACTCGACCGGCGAGGATTCGACAATTTGCCCGGCGTACATGACCGCCACGCGGGAGGCCACCTCGGCGATCACGCCCAGATCGTGCGTAATGAGAATCACTGACGCGTCGCGCTCTTGCTTCAATTGATCCATCAGGGACAGAATCTGCGCCTGCACGGTCACGTCCAGCGCTGTCGTCGGCTCGTCGGCAATAAGCACTTTCGGGTCGCAGGCCAGCGCCATCGCGATCATGACTCGTTGGCGCATCCCTCCCGACAGCTGATGAGGATACTCTCTCAGCCGCTGCTGCGGCTCGGGAATGCGCACCCGCTGAAACATTTCTGCGCCGGCGGCCAGCGCCTGCCGCCGGCTCATCTTCTGATGCAACCGAAAGACCTCCGCGACCTGTTCCCCGACCGTGAGAACCGGATTCAGGCTGGTCATCGGTTCCTGAAAAATCATCGAGATCTCATTACCGCGCACCCGACGCATCTCTTTCATGCTCAACTTCAGCAGATCGCGTCCTTCATACCGTATTTCGCCGCCCGCAATGCGCCCCGGCGGTGAAGGCACCAGGCGAAGGATGGACAAGGCGGTCACGCTTTTACCGCATCCCGACTCACCCACCAATCCCAGCGTCTCACCGCGAAGGACGTCGAACGAGACGCCGTCGACCGCCCGTCCGATTCCCTCAGAAGTATAAAAGTAAGTCCTCAGGTCTCGAACTTCAATCGCTCGATGGTTCTCCGGCACAACTTCTCCTTAGATTGCGACCGCCGGCCCAGCAGTCGGATTGGGGGCCAATATAGGACCCCCCTGTCTAAAAGTCAAGCGTTTTGCCCTTTGATATTGTTGAAGTTGCGTCCTCGACATTTATCCCGTGGTTGTGTTACACTTTGCCCTATGAGCGCGCCTTCTGTCGACACGGTCGAGCCCGACAGGCCCCATCTAAGCAGCGGCACAGCGGCCTTGCTTTCGGCCAAAGGCCTGGGACTTGGATTGAACCTGGTTACGGTTTTTTTTCTCCCGCGCTTCCTCGGCCCCGCAGCATGGGGAGTGTATGTCATCTGGCTTTCTCTTTGGGGACTTTCCACTCAGATTCTCGAATCGGGAGTCGGAGTGGTGATGAACCGGTTTCTTCCCATCCTGCGCGCCGAGCGCCCCGAGCGGGTTCTCAAATTTCAGCATGGCCTTTTGACTCTCAAGCTGTTGGCTTTGCCCGGCGTATGGCTGGTCGGCTGGATCATCCTGGGCCGCTCGGATGCGCCCCTTGTCTTTCACGACGTTCGAGCCTTTACCCTGGTCATTCTCTCGGCGTTCCTCTATTCCTGGGCCAGTCTGGACGTTGGCCTTCTGTTCAACTACCAGAGGATGCTGGCCTGTGGCAGCTTCACCCCTTTGAACCTGCTACTGCGGCTTGTGACGATCCCCTTGTTTTTTTATTTCATGGGCCGGGCGGGCATTCCCCCGGCTCTGTTTGTGGCGAGCCTTCTGTTAACCCTGCTCTACCTTTTATGGTCCCTGCCGCTCACTCGACAACTTTCGAAACACGGCACTCGGGGCGTTTACTTTCCAATTCGGGAACTGTTCCAGTTCGGCCTTTGGATCGGCGTGGGACAGTTCGGACTTCTGGCCGTGGCCCGGCTGCCGGGACTGGCCGGGGAACTCATGCAATTCAACAAAGAGGAAATCGGATACATGGGATTGGCGCTGTTTTGCTACGCCACGTTGCGCGTGCTTCCCGCTTCGATTCTTTTCTCACTGCTGCCGCACCTGGTGACTCTCGCCCATAAAAAAGAACACGCGGATTTCGACCGATACGCCGCCGAGGGATGGCGCTATACCAACCTTTGCCTGTTTTGGATGTTGCTGGGGCTGATGAGTCTGGCCCCGGCCTGGTTTCCGCTCATGCTCGGCAAGCGCTATGCCGATGGAATGCCGCAAATCCTGCTCCTGCTGCGCTGGACTGCGCCGGCCATGATCCTCGGCGCCTGGTTAGATTACTTTCAACAATCGGTTTTCGCGCAAGGAAAACGCCGTGCTTTCATTTTCGGCGCTTTACTCGTTCTCGGTGTATTCCCGTTGATTGTTTTTCTGACGCCTGAGGCGCTCGGGATTCGCCGTCTCGTCATCGCTCTGGGAGGATCGCTGGCAGCGGGAACGCTCTTGATGGGCGCGTGCAGCGGATTCCACCGGGGGCTGGTGCGATTCTCGCTCCTGCCGATGCTGTTGTTTCTGCTGCTGACGCTTCCGACGCGGTGGATTCCCCCCAACGCCGGGTTGGCTTTGCTCGTTTTCGGCGCAATTCAAACGCCGCTCTATTTCATCCTTCTCCAGAAGTTGGGCGTGATCACTTCGGCGGATCGGCGAAGGCTCGGGGAAGTCTTCGAGCGGGTAGGGCGCACGCCGCCCAGCTCAGCAGAATAGAACGATGCCAAATATTTGTTTAAATGAAAAGCAAGAAGGGGCGATAAACTTCTCTCCCCCTTGATAAGGGGGAGCTGGAGGGGGTTACTTTTAAGGGCATGAGCGGAACCGCTGAAGAAGAATTTACCTCGCCCCGCCTCCCCTTCGAAAGGGGAGAAGAGGGAAACGCACAACTTTCCGAGCGCTTTGTTGGACGTTGGATTCGATCCCTTTGCGCAACGGCGCTGCTCGTGACGCCTCTGATTTTCTCCCCCTATTGGCATCGCTATCGAGATCTAAAAAGCGCCTGCTTCCTTTGGGTCAGCCCTTTGATTCTGGCGTCCGTCGCCGCAGCAGTCATTGCGTTCAAGCCTCGTCCTTCGACACTGTGGCGTCTGCCCCAGGCGGTTCGTCTTCCCTTGCTGCTGTTAGCAGCGTGGGAAATTGCGGGGCTCAGCTGGGCGCTGGACCTTTACTTGGGTTTCCTGCGCGTATTGAACGATTTGCTCTTCTTCGGTCTCTTCGGCGTTCTTGGCGCGCTCGTCGGTCGAAGACAAAACAGGGGCTATTTCCTATCGCTTCTGCTTGGCACGGGATTCCTGGTCAGTCTCTTCTCGCTCTACCAGAAAGCAGGCGGCACGGCGGGACTGGACCGATTCTATCAGCCGGCCCTGTTGCGCCAAGGCATGGCCACCTTTGGCAATCCCAACTTCCTGGCCCATTTTCTCGTGGGAATCATTCCCCTCGCACTCGGGCGCCTGCTCTTTCCCCGAGGCAAAGGGGGCAAGGCACGCCTGGTTCTTACTTCGATAACGCTGGTCTTATGCACTCAATCCCTTCTCTTTACCGGAAGCCGGGGAGGCTACCTTGCCGCCGGGACAGCGATTCTTTTCCTGTTGGCTCCAAGCCTGAAGGCAAAGGGCGTGAAACGAAAAGTCGCTGGTTTTCTTCTTGTCCTTTTGGCGGGAGTTGTGGTGGTGAACAGTTCCTGGCTGCAGTCGCTGTTGAGCAAAAAACTCAGCCCCGAGGCGCTTTCCAACCGCTTTCGCGCTCAGGCGTATCCCGATGCCATTCGCATGGCCACAGCGCATCCGCTGGGCATCGGCCGGGGGCAGACCGAGGGGATCTTTGCCCGGTTTCGACAGTTGCCGCCGGGCGAGAGCTCCTGGCGACGCGCCAGCCACATTCACTCGGATCCCCTCGAATGGGCAGCCGAGCTGGGACTACCGGGCGTGCTCCTGGGAATTTGGCTGTCACTGGCGTTGGCGGGAGAAATCCGCCGGCGAATGCGGCAGGCGCCCGAGAACCGGGGCGGGGCTGCGGCGGCCCTTGGCCTGCTGGTCCACAGCCTGTTCAGCTTTCCCCTGCAGAATCCCACGCCGAGCCTTGTGTTCACCGCGTCTTTGGCTCTGGCCCTGTCCTCGGATCGAACGGACCCGCCAGGGAAAGCTCCAGGAATGCGCTCCCGCTTCGTCCCGACTGTTGCGATCGCCTTCGTCTTGGCGGCGGCGGTTCAGGTGCGACTTGCGCTGATGCCTCTCGTTGCCTCTCGCCTTCATCGGGAAGCCTTAACGCCCGCAACGCGGAACCGCGCCGAAGAACTCTATAAATCCGCCCAGAAAATCAATCCGAACGATCTTGATATTCTCTACGACGCCGGCGTGGAGCACTTGAAAACAGGGCATTCCGCTGAGGCACGACAGTGCTTCGAACAGTTCACCAGCCGCCGCCCCTTCAATGCCAAAGCGTGGTACAACCTCGGTAGTGCCGCCTGGAAAACCGGGAACCTCCCTGCCGCTGTCCGGGCGCTCGAACGAGCTCGAAGCCTTCATCCTCAGTACCCGCCGACGCTGAACCTTCTGGGAAAACTTTACACCGAGCAAGGACGAATTCAGGAAGCTGAAACATGCTTCCTCGAAACGCTTCGAATTCAACCTGGCACTGCACGCGCCCGCTACAATCTGGCCGCGTTCTACGCTCGGACCGGCCGGCGGCAGGAGGCCCTCCGCCAATGCCGGGAAATCCTTCAAACCGACCCTGAGTACCAACCCGCCAGGCAACTGCAAGATTGGATTCTCTCAGCGGATTCCTTGACATCGCCCGAGGGTCCCGGCACAATGCGGGCCGATTATGATTGATACCAAAGACTCGAAAGTCAGATTGCAGCATACGCTCTGCGCCAGCAAACTCGTAAAATCCTATGGCGGGCGCAAAGTCGTCAACGAGGTTACCTTGAATTTGAACCAAGGCGAGATTGTAGGCCTTTTGGGACGCAACGGGGCCGGCAAAACCACCTCGTTCAACATGATTGTCGGCCTCGTGCGGCCGGACGCGGGTAACATCCGCCTCGACGACCAGGACATTACGGCCTTGCCGATGTACCGCCGGGCCCGCCTCGGGCTGGGCTATCTCCCCCAGGAACCCTCGGTCTTTCGTGGCCTGACGGTCGCCGAAAACATTATGGCCGTGCTGGAGTACCAGGAGAACTTGACTCAAGAGGACCGCCGGGAGCGCCTGGACAGCGTCCTCGAGCGTATTGGCCTTCGGCACCTGGAGCGCGCCGTGGCGGCGACCCTGTCGGGCGGCGAGAAGCGCCGGTTGGAAATCGCCCGCGCCCTGGCGACGAAACCCCATTTCATGCTGTTGGACGAACCCTTTTCCGGAGTGGACCCGATCGCCGTCGGAGAAATCCAGAACATCATCAGCGAGCTCCGCGACCTGGATATCGGTATTCTCATTACCGACCACAGCGTTCGAGAGACGCTGGAGGTTACCAACCACTCGTATATCATTCACGAAGGCTGCGTGATTAAATCAGGCACTCCTGAGCAGATTGTCGCCGACCCGGACGTGCGACGACTGTACCTCGGCGAGCAGTTCTACATGCGAGAATCCAGTGCCGCCCATCACGACGATTAAAGACCGGTTGGACACGCGCGTGCGACGCCGCCTGGAGCTCCTTCGCGGCTCGGCGGAGCGCATGGCTCTAACCGTCGCGGTTTCCGGCGGGCCGGACTCGGTCGCGCTGGCGTGCCTGCTGGCCGGGTTGCGTGAGCCGCTCAACCTCGAATTGGTGCTCGCTCACCTTCACCATGGACTTCGAGGGCCGGAAGCGGACGGCGATCAGGTCTTCGTCGAAGCGCTCGCCAGCGAGTTGAACCTGCCTTTGGAAACCAGCGCCATCGACTTACAGCAATTACACAAGGCTCACGGAGGCAACCTGCAACAGTTGGCCCGAAGACGGCGCTACGCTTTCCTCAGGGAAGTGGCCGCGCGTCACAAGACCCCCTGGATCGCCACCGGACACAACTTGGACGATCAAGCGGAAACGATGCTGCTGGCCTTGATCCGGGGCGGCGGCCGCCGAGGGCTTTCCGGCATGGCGTTCAGCCGGCCACTCGGTGAGCAAACGCTGATTCGGCCCCTGTTGGACACTTCCCGCGAAGAGATTCTGCAGATGCTCCATGAAGAGCGGCTTTCCTATCGCGTCGACTCCAGCAATCAAAACCTGAAATATCGCCGCAATCGCCTTCGCCGAAAAGTGCTTCCTGCGTTGCACAAGATGAATCCCAACCTCGATCGGACTCTTCTACAAACGAGTTGCATCCTGGCTGAGGAAGAGGCTTTTCTGGAACAATCGGCCCGGCAAGCCCTGAATCAATTGACCCAACCGCCCGCCTCGCCGGAATCGACCGGATCGACCGTTCTTTGGCGCGGCTCTTACACCGCTCTCAGTCAGATTCACCCCGCCATCGGGCGACGCATCGCAAGGCGACTTCTTCAAACTCACCTTCCAAGTCCACCCCAGGGCCTTGCCACGCACACGCAGGCGTTGCTCGAAGCGCTCCAGAGCAGTCAGCCGCAGTGGGATCTTACCCTTGCTGAAAACCTGCGCTTCTCGCGCCGCTACGATAGCGTGCTGCTTTTCAAAGGAACCGTCGAAGTTGCGCAGGAACCAATTGCCCTTCCCGACGAGGGGCAAAAGCGGATTCCCGCCCTCGGCGGAACGTTACAGCTCAAACGCCTGGAGCGACCCGCCGACCTGCACCGCCAGTGGCACTCCGAAGGCGTCCTGCGGGCCACCACGGCCTATCTTAACGGGGACATCATTCAAGGCGGGTTAGCCCTCCGTCCACGACGGCCCGGCGACCGAATTTCCCCCTTCGGCTTGAAAGGCACCAAAAAAGTCAAGCAGATCATGATCGAAGCGAAACTGTCCCACGAACAACGCACTCAGCCCCGCCTGCTGACTTGCCGCAACGAAATCCTTTGGATCGTCGGGGGCACCATCAACAACCGGTACAGGATCACGGAGAAAACCAAGTGCGTCCTGAAAATCGAATTCCTTGGAGACTGCCGGGAATGAGAACCGAACCGCTCAGGCGCTTCGCGTCAGAAATCGCCCCGGTCGGGCATCGGTGTGACTGCCTTCCTCGATGACTAAACAACCATTGACGATTACATGACGGATCCCCGTGGGAAAGTGATGGGGATCTCCATAGCGGGAGAGGTCTTCAAGGTCCTCCAATCGAAACAGGACCAAATCGGCGGCATACCCTTTCTCGACTTTCCCCCGCCGTTGCAGCCCTAATGTCTGCGCGGGCAGCCAGGTAATCCGCCGAATGGCTTCCTCAAGCGGCGCCAGCTGTCGATTTCGAATGTACTCGCCGAGAAAGCGCGGAAACGTTCCATAGGCCCGAGGATGCGGCTTCCGCCGGGACAGCACGCCTCGGGGGGAGGCAACGCCGGCGTCGCTGCCGACCATACAGCAGGGATGCGCCAGCACCCGGTCCGTATCTTCCTGACACATGGCGAAATGACACATGTCCACCCGGCAGCGTCCCTCAATCAACAAGTCGACGGCCGTTCGCCATGGCTCTTCTCCCCGCTCCTTGGCGATTTGGGTGATCGACTTTCCAATCACCGCTTCCGCCGCCTTCGCCGGCGTATCCACAATCAGGATGTTGTTCCATCCGCTTTGGAATTCCACCGCTGAGCGAAAAGCCGTGATCAGCTTCTCCTCGCCGGACTCGATTCTTTCCGTCAGTTTTTCGCGTCCGCCGGCCTGTGCCCACGCCGGCATGAAAATGTCCAGGCTGGTGGAAGTTGCCAGGTAAGGATATCGGTCAAACAGCACCGGCCGGCCTTCCCGGCGGGCGATTTCCACCATGGTGATCGCCAGCCCCGCCCGACCCCAATTGGGGTGCCCCGAGGCTTTCAAGTGAGAGATAATGACCGGAATATCAGCTTGTTTGCCGATTGACAGGGTTTCTTCAACGGACTCCATCAGCCGTTCGCCTTCGCACCGCATATGCGTGGTATAGATCCCGCCCCGGCGCTTCGCGGCCTTGCTCAGCGCGACCACTTCCTCGGTGGCGGCGTATCGGCCTGGAGGATATTGAAGACCGGAGGACAATCCGAAAGCGCCTTGATCCATCGCTTTCTCGACTTCGGCCGACATCGCCTTCAGTTCATCCGCCGTTGGCGCCCGGTCCTCGTAGCCCATGACCGCCGCACGAATCGTTCCATGCCCCACCGTGGTCATCACGTTGAGCGCTATCCGAGCTTCCTCCAGATGGGCGCGATACTCGCTCAAGTCGCTCCAGGAAAGCTGAAGATCCAGGGATTGGAGATTTTCGATAAGCTCACGCCGGTTTTGTTCAGATACGGGGAAGGCGGAAAATCCACACTGGCCGAAAACGTCCGTCGTAATACCTTGATGGATTTTGCTGTCGCCGGTCGGACACGCCAACAGGCCGATGTCCGAGTGGGAATGCACGTCGATAAAGCCGGGGCTCAGGCAAAGTCCACCACCCGCAAGCGCCTTTTCGGCCTTGTCCTGCGGGATTTTGCCGGAGCCGGCTTCGACCGCCGCAATGCGGTCGCCTTCAACGGCCACGTCGGCTTCGAACGGCGAACCGCCCGTGCCATCGTAAACAGTTACACCTTGAATGAGAAGATCGTACACGGTTGTCTTCTCGAAAGACCCGGGGGATTTCGCCCCCTGATTCACATGAGGTGATGCAAGGATAACAGATCGGAGCCGCCATGACAATCACGACTCACTTCACTCAACCCGCCCTGCCGCCAGAAGATCGGAGGCCGTCATCGCCATCGCCTTGGCCGCGCCCAACATCGCCCGAATCCCCGATTCGCTGTTCGACGCCGCGGCGAATTCCGCCGTGTGCCCCGCCATTTCGGGATTGTTCGTGATCGCCATGGACGGGTGAATCGCCGGCACGACCTGGCTGACATTTCCCATGTCGGTGCTTCCACACTTTCTGTTGGGTTCGGCTTCATAGGCAACTCCAAGCCGGTCGAGATTTTTCCGGTAGAGGTCGATCATGCGCCGGTCGGTTTTCATCTCCCGGTAGTATCGATCCACTTCCTGGATCTCGACCGTCGCGCCGATGTGCTCGGCGGCACTTTGAGCCAACTGCTGAATTTTCTGCACCAGATAGTCCAAATAGTCGCCTTCCTCAGCTCGAACACTCATCTCGGCGCGTGCAAAGTCGGGAACCACATTCGCACGAACTCCACCGTGAGTAATGATTAGCGGCATGCGCGCGTCTTCCCGAGCGGTCGTTTGATAGCTCCGCACGGCACTGTAGAACGCGACCAGCGCATCCAGCGCATTGATCCCTTTCTCCGGACTGGTGGCCGCGTGGGCCGACTTACCCCGGAACACGAACTCAAACGAGCGGGCGGCCTTGTACCGGCTCTCGAGCCTCGTCCGGGTGCCGCTATGAACCATCATCGCCCAGTCGATCCCCTTAAACGCTCCCGTTTCGATCATCGAGATTTTCCCCCCGGCGCCTTCTTCATCGGGCGTCCCTAGAACGACCACGGTACCCGGCATCGGACCGAGAATTTGGCCCAGGGCGAGGCCTGCTGCCATCGAAGCCGTCCCGCTCAGATTATGACCGCAAGCGTGTCCGAGCTGCGGCAAGGCATCATACTCGGCCAGAAATGCGACCTGGGGCTCTCCCTCCCCGGTTTCCGCACGAAAAGCCGTTTCCATCCCGGCATAGGGTCGCTGCACCTCGAATCCATGTCGGCCCAGCTCGTCGCAAAGCAATCCGCTGGCAAAATGCTCTTCATTGCCCAGTTCGGGACGTTGGTGAATCGCCAAGGCAATTTCCTCAAATCGCGGCAAATAACGATCGAGAAATTCGCAGATTTGCCCCTTCCGCTTGTCCGTTTCGCTCCTATCCCGGTTCATTCGGTATTCACTCGATTTCTCGTAGACTCTTGTGCGCCGTTCGCCCGAAGTGGCACTCAGAGAGTACCGATAAGAGCAATACAGATTCAGAGATTGCCTGCCAACACGATTACTTTAAGGCAGGGTTACACTCGGTTGATCGATCAAACTCCTCGACCATCGCGATCACTTGCTCCGGACGTTGACACGCAAGAAGCTGCTGTTTGCAGTCTTCCGATCGCAGCATCTGCATCACCCGGCCCAAAATTTGGGCATAGGGAAATCCTGCGCATTCCGGAGCGACGATCATTATGATCAGGTGGACCGGCTTGTCGTCCATCGATGCATAGTCAATGCCTTGGGGTGAGAATCCAATGGCGATCGTGCCTTTTCGTACCGCTGAACATCGCCCATGCGGAATGGCAATTCCACGTCCCAACCCCGTCGTGACCAAAAACTCACGGTCGGTCACAACCCGCCGAATCTCTTCCACGTCAACCACGTGGGGCGACTTCTTCAGCAACGCCAGCATTTCTTCCAAAGCGGCGTTCTTATCGCCGGCGTTCAGATGCAGACAGATCAGATCCGGCTCAATGTAGTGCGACAGACGAACACCGCCGCCGCTCCCGCTCCTCCAATGAACGGCACTTCGCTCCAGCCATACCGCCAACAGCTCCAAAAGATTCAAATCACCGATGACGTTGCCAACCTCATCCACAACCGGCAGCTCTTGCAAACCGTGCTCGATCATCTTCTGCACGGCCTCCTCCAAAGGATCCTCCGGCGTGACACAATCCGGATCGGCTTCCGCCAGGTTGATCGCATTCTCGCTGTGAACGATTTCAAACGTTGAACCGTTCACTTTCTTGTCCCGAAAGTAACGGTGAGCGAAGATATGCTCGACGAGATCCTTGAGGGTTACAATTCCAACCAACTTGCCTTGCTCGTCCACGACAAAGGCCGAGCGCGCATGACGAGCATCGATCACTTGCTGTACCGTTTCGTAAACCGAGGCCTCTTCCCGTACAATGATCGGCTCGCGAGAAATCAAATTCATCGCGTCACGAACTCGCAGAATCGTCACTGGCCAGCCGCCCCTTCACAGAGATATTGAGATAGGTAGTCCCGCGAAGCTACCAAATCGCTTCAGAATGTCAAGGCTCCTGTGGCGAAACCGTTTGATTTTACATAGGCTCCATCGGTGTGCCAGAAAGACGGAAGATATTCCCTTACTTGAGCCAAAATGACACACCTCGACCGCCACCTTTTCAGGGTGGATCGATAACCTCCTGTGGGAAAAGCAGTTAAGATCTTGAAAGGATTGGTACAGCCTTTGCATTTCTTTAGGGTGACTTGAAAGGGAGAAAGAAAATGCGTCCTGAAAAGTATACGTTAAAGACCCAGGAAGCGGTTCGGCGAGCTCAGGAAATCGCCGGAGAGCGGAATCACCAGGAGATCGGCACGGCTCATTTGCTGGCGGCACTGTTGCAGCAGCATGATGGAATTGTTGTGCCTCTGCTTCAGAAGATCGGGATTTCTCTCGACGTGCTGGCCGGTCGCTTGGAGGAGCAGTTGAGCCGACAAGCAACGGTTCATGGAGACTCGGCCCAGCGGTATCTTGCCCCTCGAGCCGCCAAAGTCATCGAACAGGCGGAGAAGGCGGCGGCAAGTCTCAAAGACGATTACGTGAGCACCGAGCACCTGCTGCTGGCCTTGGCCGAAGCCTCGGACCCGGTCGGCGAATTGCTTAAAAAAAGCGGCGTGGATCGCAGTGCAATTCTCGCCGCACTGAAAGACATTCGCGGCGCACAGCGGGTGACCAACCCGAATCCGGAAGATACGTTCGCGGCCTTGGACAAGTTCGCCCGAAATCTGGTCGAAGAAGCTCGCAAGGGCAAACTCGATCCCGTCATCGGACGAGATGACGAAATTCGCCGTCTCATGCAGGTCCTCTCCCGTCGGACCAAAAACAATCCGGTGCTCATCGGCGAGCCCGGCGTCGGTAAAACCGCTATCGTTGAGGGGCTGGCCGGCCGGATTGTCTCTGGAGACGTGCCCGAGGGCCTGAAAAACAAGCGCTTGCTCGCTCTGGACATCGGATCGCTGGTCGCCGGGGCGAAATTCCGGGGAGAATTCGAGGACCGCATCAAGGCGATCCTGAACGAAATCCGCCAGGCCGAGGGAGAAGTCATCGTTTTCATCGATGAGTTGCACACCTTGGTCGGAGCGGGCGCCGCCGAGGGAGCCGTTGACGCCAGTAATATGCTGAAGCCGGCGCTGGCGCGTGGCGAGCTGCGCTGCATCGGCGCCACGACCTTGAACGAATACCGCAAGCACATTGAGAAAGACGCTGCTCTCGAGCGGCGCTTTCAGCCCATCTACGTCGGCGAGCCTTCGGCGGAGGATACCATCGCCATTCTTCGCGGACTCAAGGAACGCTACGAAGTGCACCACGGCGTGCGAATCACCGACAGCGCCCTGGTGGCCGCTGCAACGCTTTCCCATCGATACATTTCAGACCGATTTCTGCCGGACAAAGCCGTGGACCTGATGGATGAAGCCGCCTCGCGACTTCGGATTGAGATCGACAGCATGCCGACCGAACTCGATGAAGTCACTCGAAAAATCATGCAACTGGAGATCGAGCGCGAAGCCCTGAAGAAAGAGAAGGACGCCGCCAGCCGGCAGCGCCTGAGCGAATTGGAGAAGGATCTGGCCGAACTGTCGGCTCAACGAGACAGCCTCAAGGCGCATTGGCAGAATGAGAAAGAAGTCATTGGGCGCATTCGCCAGTTGAAAGAACAGCTGGAGAAAGCCAACACCGAGATGGAACACGCCATGCGCGAGGGCAATCTCGAACAGGCCTCCCGGTTGAAATACGAAGTGATCCGCAACCTGGAGCAGCAACAACTGCCCGCTGAACAAGAGCGGCTGGCCGAACTCCAGCAGCAGCGTCGCATGCTCAAGGAAGAGGTGGAACCGGAAGACATCGCCGGCGTCGTCAGCCGCTGGACCGGCATTCCCCTGAACCGTCTGCTGGAAGGGGAGATCGAGAAACTGACCCAGATGGAACGCCGACTCCGCCAACGCGTGGTGGGACAGGACGAAGCCATCCAAGCCGTATCGGAAGCGATTCGCCGCGCGCGCGCCGGTCTCAGTGATCCTCGACGACCGGTCGGCACGTTTATCTTCCTCGGCCCGACGGGCGTGGGGAAAACCGAACTGGCCAAGGCGCTGGCCGACGATCTGTTTGACTCCGAAGACGCCCTGGTTCGAATCGACATGTCGGAATATCAGGAACGCCACTCGGTCTCCCGTCTGGTCGGTGCGCCTCCCGGCTATGTTGGTTACGACGAGGGCGGCCAGCTGACCGAGGCAGTGCGGCGGCGGCCTTATGCCGTCATTCTCCTGGACGAGATCGAAAAGGCGCATGCCGACGTGCACAGCATTCTGCTGCAAGTTCTGGACGACGGCCGGTTGACTGACGGGCAGGGCCGGACGGTCGATTTCCGAAACACGGTCATTATCATGACCTCGAACCTCGGCGGCGAGTTGATCACCGAACTGGCCGGCAAGGACCACCGCGACGCGATTCGATCGCGGGTCATGGAAGCGCTTCGAGCCGCTTTTCGCCCGGAACTGCTCAACCGCATTCAGGACATCATCGTGTTCGATTCGCTCGGCATCGACGAAATCAAGGGCATCGTGGATCTTCACGTCGCCCGGCTGCTGACCCGTCTGGCCGAACGCGAGATCTCGATCCGCTTGACGGACGAGGCCAGGCAGGAGATGGCCGTGCAAGGGTACGACCCGGTCTACGGCGCTCGGCCGCTGGAACGTACCATTCAGAAGCGAATCGAAAATCCGCTCGCCTCGCGCATCATCGAAGGCGAAATCCAATCCGGCGACAAGGTGCTCGTCGACGTTCAGAACGGCGAATTGGTCATCGTGAAGGAGAACGACTCGGTCGCCCAGCCGGCCTAAGCCATAGCGGGTAGAGTAAGTGTGTGGGACCGGCGCCCTCGCCGGTCAGAAGTTTAATGCTGGCGCTGGGGATGTTCCCCAGCGCCTTCTTGGTACCGGTACGTGCCGCTTGCCGAGCGGCACAGTGATCTCTCGCAAGATAGGAAGGATGGGGGTGACCTGCGTCGGGTGGCATGGCCGCTCGCCGGCCATGTTGAACAAAGTGTGGAATAAAAAAGACCGGGCTTTGATCGCCTTCGGCGATGAAAAGCCCGCCACACGTTCCTACAAAAACAGGACAAAGTTCGGAGTACACCCGTAAGGGCGTAAAAGATCAAGCGTCTTACGACGCCACTACGAACAGGAGGTCTGTACCGCAAGCCGCCCTCGCCGGTCATATGTTCTTTATTCTCGACGGCTGGGGGCAGCGGTCCCACAAAAAATCCCTTGCCTTTTCTCTCCTGAGGACTCTAGACTGAACGATCCTGGGCTTTGTGGGAAAAGGGTGCCGATGCTCAACTATTTTAACATTCCGCCGGTGTGGCTCTTTCTGCTTGCCTTTTTACCACTTTCGGTTTGGGGTTTTTCCAGAAGAGTCGATCTCGGCGCGGCGATCCTTCACGGGGCGGAACGCCTCGGGAAACACGAAAAGGCTTTTCCGGCCGTCACGGTTCTTTTGACCTTTCTCGTGCTTTCTGGGATGGCCTACGGCGTCCTGCTCGACTTCCCCAATTCGGGCGACGAATATGTCTACCTTTTCCAGGCGGAGACTTACCAACAGGGGCGGTTGTGGAACCAGCCGCATCCCGAAGCGCCCTTTTTTCGAGTGCATCACATCGCGCAAAAGGAGGGAAAGCGGGTCGGCCGTTATCCTCCAGGCTGGCCGCTTCTGCTGGCGGCCGCCCTTTCGCTTCGTTTCCCCCCGGGCCTGGTCAACCCGGTCTTGGGAGCGCTCTCGATCCTGGCGCTTTACGGACTCGCGCGGCGGCTGTTCAATCCCGCTGTGGCGGTGCTTTCCGCTTTATCACTGCTGGCTTCGTCGTTTTTCATCTTCAACGGCGCGTCCTATTTCTCGCACACCGCGTGCGGCCTCCTGATTCTCCTGTTCGTTTATTGCTGCGTACGCCGTCGACAAGAAGGGAAGGCCTATTGGGCGCTTCTTGCCGGAGTCTTCATGGGGTACGCTTTTCTCACTCGCTACTTCACGGCGGCCCTGGCGGCTGCGCCCGCGGCGGTCTATCTGTTGCGAGACCGCCCGCGAAAGACGCTCGCGACTGCAACGCTCGTCGCGCTCGGGGCGCTGCCCTTTGTCTTCGCCCTTCTCTACTATAACAGTCAAGTCACGGGCAATCCCTTTCTCCTGGTCACCAACTGGATCGATCCGCTGGATCGCCCCGGCTTTGTGAAGGGAGACCTGCTCTATGGTGTTAAGTGCACTTTGCGAAATTTTTTCGACTTGGTGAAATGGGGCTCGCCGGCCATTCTCCCCTTGTTCGCATTTTTGATTCTCTCGCGCCGCGCAGGGAGGGAGAATGCGCTCGCGGCAAGTATGTTTCTGATCCTCGTCGCCGGGCATTTTTTCTATCAGACCAGCGGCGGCAACCGGTACGGCCCCCGCTACTATTATGAGGGGTATCCTTTCCTGATTCTTACCGTCATGAGCGGCCTGGGGTCCGAGAGAAAACCTGTCACGAATTCAATTTGGCGACGCTTCTTCGCAATCGTCCTGGCAGCGGGTTTTATCGCGGGGATTGGAACCGTTCCATTCATTGCAAGAATCGAGAACCGCGTTATCAATGAAAGGCTTGATCTCTATCGATTGGTCGAGCGGGAGCAGCTGAGCCATGCGGTTGTTTTCCTGGAAACCGGCACGGGAGCGCTTCGGTATTTTCCGCCGGGAGACCTGACTCGCAACGGCCTCGATTTCGACCGGGACGTCCTCTATGCCTGGGACCGGGGGCAAGCAAACCAACGCCTCATGGCCTACTACCCCGGCCGCAGTTTTTATCGCTACTTGCGCGACGCGGAACAAGCGCGCGGGCGGCTGGTAAGACTTCAGGAGTCGATTCCTACAATACCCTGACCTTGGGCAAACAAGCAAAGTAACCTTACTATAGTGGTTCTCAAAATAATTGTCCAAATGAAACGCGCAAAGTGGCGATAGACCTCTCTCCCCCTTACGAAGGGGGAGCAGGAGGGGGTTGCTTTTTAAAGCGAAAAGCCATACTGCTGGTGAAAAAATTACCCCACCCCGCCTCCCCTTATAAAGGGGAGGAGAGGAAAACGGACAAAACTTTTGAGAGATGCTCTATACAACAGCGACCCGTTGCGCTCGGCCCTCGCCGCCCGGTTGATCGGCGTGATAAAGGTAATGATCGTCACCGGTATAGAAAAGCCGGTCGGAACCCGCACTGCGAATCACGTACCGATCGCCCTGCGTGGCCAACCGGTAGGGAGTGTTCCAACTATCCACGGTTACGTCTTTCAAATTCGATTTGAAGTTCTCCGCCAGGAATTTTCCGAAGTCCTCCGGATACCTCTCGTTGATATGCCGGTACGATTCCAACGCCTCCTCGATTTGCATGAGTTCCATACTGGTGGTCATCCCCCGGGCCAGATTCAGCGGATTGAGCTGCTGGATTTCCGGAACCATTCGCCAAAGCAGAACCAGTGCCAACGCACACCAGACCAGCTTGAACAGGAAAAGGTTGAAGAATCGCTCCGCCCTCAAAGCGCTTTCTCCTCCCCGGCCGAGGCGTGCTCGTCCGGAGTCAAGACAAAGGCTTTGCCCAAGCCCTTCAGGCGTTCTTCGATCGCGGACATCCGGCGGTCCACGTTGCGCCGGTCGGAATCGCTCAATTCCGCCGTCCGCAGCTCGTCCCGCAATTGTTCCAACGCTTCAATCGCCTTTTCCCCCGCGGCTCGATCCTGGCGAATCCGCTGCCGCAATCCCTCTTGCATGTCGCGAAAATCTTGCGCCAGGGACTGAATGCGATCTTTGTCTCGCAGGAGAAGGTCCTGTGAAAGATCGCCCCGCTTCATCCGATCCATGATCCGGCTCATGCGCACGAAAGGCCCCGCAATCTGATGGGACCGAATCAACGAACGGTAGATCACCAGCAGCCCCACGAGAAAGAGCAACAAGTACAGGTTGTGCACCAGGTCAGCCGACCAGGCGGAATGAAACACCCGCTCCTGGGTAATTCGAACGAAGAGCAAGAAATAGAGAATGAAGACACCGGCAATCAGCGCCAAGACTTCGAGGATATCGTGATAGAAGAGATATCGAATCTGATACTTCCCGTCGACAATGTAAATGCGCCGCCGGTTCTTTGAACTCCGCTTCTTCTCCATTGTTCCCCCCCTTGACCGCTCGCACTCGCGGATTCAATCGAGTCGAACTCGCAGGCCGTCATAGGCCAATCGCATGTGCGAAGGCAGTTTGGCATTGGCGGCCTCATGCTCGAGGCCGTGCGACATGTGGACGAACAGCGCCCTTCGGGCGCCTAATCGGTGGGCCGTCCGACTCGCTTCTTCCAGGTTGAAGTGCGTTGGGTGAGGCTTTTCCCGCAAAGCGTCCAGAATCAACAGATCCAACCCCTGCAGCAGGACCTCCGATGCCTCCGGAATGCCGCTGCAATCGGTCAGATAAGCGACCTTGCCAAAGCGAAAGCCCAAAATCTGCCGGGCGCCGTGCTGGATCACAATCGGTTGAAACCGCAGTCCGCAAACCTCAAACAGACCATCGATCTCGATTAGTTCGATCGACGGAATCCCCCCATGAACCTTGGGAGCGTTGAAAATATAGGGATAAATCCGCCGGATGTCGGCCAACGCCTTGGACGCTCCATAAACCGGAATCACGGGATTTCCAAGCACGTTGAAGCGGCGGACTTCGTCGAGTCCGAAGACATGGTCGGCATGGGTGTGAGTGAACAGGATTGCATCCAACCGGTCGAGTTTCTCGCGCAGCGCCTGCTGCCGGAGATCGATCCCGGCATCGATCAGAATGTTGCGCCCGGCGTGGGAAATCAACAGCGAGGTTCGCGTTCGCTTGTTCTTTGGATTGTCAGAAAGGCAAACGGCGCACTGGCAGCCAATCATGGGAATGCCGTGTGAGGTTCCTGTTCCGAGGAAAATCAATTCCATGATTGCGCGATTGCTTCTCCCCCAACCGCCTGAAGGCGACCCGAAATTCCAGTCAGCGGATTCCTCCCGGCGAGCCAACTCCAGGCTCCGGGTGTTCGGCCGTGACATAATCCGTGACATAAACTGTGCTGGATGGATACCATCCAGCACAATTGTTCACCCTTTACGGTCATAGAAGGTTTCAGAGAACTTTAGAATGCCCCTGTCGCCTCTCCTGCCCCAATCATGGGACCTCCTTTGCCGCCTCCCTGCATGCCGGGAAGCGGTCCCAGTCCCGGAGCATAAGTGTATCCCAACGCCTGCGGCGATTGCCGCTCCCAGCCGAGAAACTGCTCCCAAGTCAGGTCAAATCCGGCTTTTACCTTCTCTTTCTTGATCTCGTCCATTTTACCGGCATTCACCGAATCCCTCAGTTTGGTCACATTTTCGAACATATCTTTGTATCGGGGATCGGTGTCTTTGGCTTGCCGATAGGCATCGACGGCCTCGTTGAATCGAAGCGACCGGAGATGGATCATGCCCTGATTGGCAAATTGCGCCCCTCCTACATAGCTGAATGGAGTGCCGTCTTCGTCCGAGGCAGGAGGCGGGGGAGCCGCCGCCGCTTCGCCGGAAGCGGGTTCGCCGCCCGGGCCGCTTGGCGCCGGCGCCGCAGGAGCCACCGCCGGAACCGGGGATGGCGCAGGCGCTCCTTCAACCCTCTCTCGCACTCGGCCCACCACACTGCCTGGAGGCCCGGTCGAGGTGCTATTCAGCGTGTCCATCATGCCCATTGCCGCCTGCTGTTCGCCCAAAAACTGCGCTCTTACGGGCACTCCCAGGCTCAGAAGACACAGCGCGACCGCCGTGCCGAGCACCGCTTTCCAGATCCTGACCATGATTTTCACCTCTCACTTCTGTGAACCAGCGTTCACTCGCTCGCCTCAGCGAACGGCGACAGCCATTCTCTACTTCTAATAATATCGTTTTCGCAGTCGAGTGTCAAGTCGCATAACAAGTCTTTAACTCAAGCGATTTAAGTCGTCAAGGCGAGAATCTCAGTCGGGTTCGTCCGATCCCTCCAAAACTTTCAAATCCCCCTGCCACCCCAATTGCTCGCACCAAAACCGAACCGCCTCTTCATCACTGCAATTCCGGGAAAGCCGATACAAATCCAGGAGTGTGCCGCCCGGGTGCCCCGCACAGTTAAAATACTGGCAGCGAAAGCGCTTTCGATTCGGATCGATCACCAGGTTGCGAATCATCGTGTCTTGATGAATCGGACAAAACGCCTTGATGCTGTCTCGATCTTGTTGAAGCGCGTCCACGCGGTAGTTGATCTTGAACAGCACCCTCTCGGCGTCCAGCACCAGGTTGATTCGCGCGATCAGCTCCTCCAACATGCCTCGGTTCATAGGTTCGTCCGGAATTTCGCTTCAGGGCCGGTAAAGACCCGTTTGCTGGATGTATTGCTCAACGGCTGGGGGAACGAGAAACCGGATACTGCGGCCTTGGGCCACTCGATTGCGGATTTCGGTGGAAGAAACATCGATCAAAGGCATGTGAACCACCTGAAGGCAATGCCCCCATCGCCGCCAGGATTCGTCCCGCCCGGACTCGACGCGTTGCGCCACGTACAAACCATACTCATCCAACAGTCGCTCGTAGTCTTTCCAGGTTTCAATCTCGTCCAGTTGATCCGCACCGACGATGAACCGCAGACTCGCCCCCTCCGGATACGCTTGTCGAAGTTGGTCCAGCGTATCGATACTATAAGAAACTCGGCCCGGAACTGCCTCGATCTCAGAAATCTCAAAGCCTGCGACTCCCTGAATCGCCAGGCGGGTCATCTCCAGTCGATGCTGAATCTCCAGCATCGCTCCCAAGGGCTTGTGGGGAGGCAGGGCCGTCGGGACAAAAAGCACTTCGCTCAGCGCTTCCTGGTCCCGAACCGCCTCGGCCAGAACCAAGTGCCCCCAATGAACCGGATTGAACGTGCCGCCGAAAACACCGATTTTCATGGCTTCCGCCCGTATCGTCCCCTTGTGCGTTAACCCGTGCGAGAGGTCAAGGCTGCCACCCCGATCCCGCTCAGGTTCTCAGCGCTCCGTTTCCATAAACCACGAACTTCTTCGTGGTCAACTCCTCGACTCCCATCGGACCGTAAGCGTGCAGCTTGTCCGTGCTGATGCCGATCTCGGCGCCCAGACCGTAGACGCCTCCGTCCGCCAGCCGGCTACTGGCGTTGACCATCACCGAAGAGGAATCCACCTCGCGTACGAACCGGCGGGCCGCCGCGTACGAACGCGTCACGATCCCGTCCGTGTGCCGGGAGCCGAAAGCCGCAATGTGATCCATCGCCTCATCCATGTCCTGCACCACTCGAACGTTCAAGGTCAGCGCAAGAAACTCGCTGCGATAATCCTCCTCGGTCGCCTGCTTGTCGACGGGAATGATCGCTCCCGTCTTCGCACAGCCGTAAAGCGTCACCCCGTGCGCCTTGAGCGCTTCGGCGACCTTCGGGAGAAACTCCCCGGCGATGGGCGCATCCACCAGAAGGGTTTCCATGGCGTTGCACGTACCGGGCCGCTGGACTTTCGCATTCACGGCGATCTTCACCGCCATTTCCAGATCGGCCTCCCGATGAATGAAGGTGTGACAAATTCCTTCGTAATGCTTGATCACGGGGATCGTGGACTCCTCCACCACCCGCTTGATCAGGCCTTTGCCGCCTCGGGGAATGATGACGTCGATAAGATCGTTGAGCTTCAGCATCGCGCCGACAGCCGCTCGATCCGTCGTTTCGAGCACCTGCACGGCGTCCGCCGGCGCGCCGGCTTTCTCCAGCCCTTGCCGCACCGCTACGGCAATCGCCGTGTTGGAATGAATCGCCTCGGAGCCGCCGCGAAGAAGCGTCGCATTCCCGGCTTTGAAGCAAAGCCCCGCGGCGTCAGCCGTCACGTTCGGACGCGACTCGTAAATGATCCCGATGACGCCCAAAGGAATCCTGATCCGCCCGACCTCGAATCCTCCCGGACGCCGCCATTGGGAAACCACTTCGCCAACGGGATCGCGCATCTGCGCGATCTCCTCCAGCCCTTGGGCCATCGACTCAATCCGCTTGTCAGTCAACTCCAGCCGGTCTAAGAGCGCCTCGCTGAGTCCTTTCGCCCGCCCGGCCTCCAGGTCGAGCTGATTCTTCTCTTGAATCACCCCACTCTGCAACCGAATCAAGGCGGCCATGCTTTGTAGCGCTTCATTCTTCCTCTCGGTATCAAGAGCCGTCAGCCGCCGGGCGGCCGCCCGAGCCTGCTCGGCTGCGCCGCGCACGTAAGCGGCGACGTCGCCTTTCGGGTCCAACGTCATCCCTTGCCTCCTTCCCGAAACACAACCAAGTCGTCCCGGTGGATCACTTCATAACTCTGCCGTTTTCCCAGCACCGAGGGGATTTGCCTGCTTTGCATTCCTGCAATCGTTTTGAGTTCTTCCGATGAATATTGCACAAGCCCGCGGGCAATCGCGCGCCGACCGGGCCCTTCCACCTGAACCAGGTCCCCCGGCGCAAATGTTCCCTGCACAACCGTCACGCCGGAAGGCAAAAGACTTCTGCCTTTCCGAAGAAGCGCCCGCTCAGCTCCCTCGTCGATCGTGATTCTACCACCGCACAGCCGCTTTCCAAAGGCAATCCAGCGTTTTCGCCCCGACAGCTTCTTCGCCTGCGGTTCGAACCAGGTGCCGACCATCTTCCCGTCGAGAATCTCGTCCAGAATCCGCGGCCGATGCCCATCGCCGATGTGTGCGAGGATGCCGGTCTGCATGGCAATGCCGACCGCTTCGAGCTTGCTGCGCATTCCCCCAAGCCCGAAGGCGCTTCCCGCGCCGCTTACCACACCGAGGGATACCTCCGAAAGATCGTTCACCACGGGAATCCGCTTCGCTCCCGGCTCCTTCGGCGGTCGATCGTAGAGGCCGTCGACGTCCGTCAGAATCGCCAGCAGGTCGGCATCCATCTTGACGGCAATCATCGCCGACAACTGATCGTTGTCGCCGAATTTCAACTCTTCGATCGCCACCGTGTCGTTCTCGTTGACGATCGGTAAAACGTTCCAACTCAGCAGGGTTTCCAGCGTCTGCCGAACGTTCAAGTACCGCCGGCGATTGTCCAATCCATCGCGCGTTAACAGCACCTGCGCCACTCGAACGGCGTGCGAACGAAACCGCGTTTTATAATGGTGCATCAATAACGACTGGCCCACCGCCGCCAATGCCTGCCGGGCGCTGATCTCATCCGGAGGCTGTTCCATCTCCATGATCTGTGCCCCGGCGCCCACCGCGCCCGAAGAGACCAGAATGACTTCCATGCCCCGCCGGCGAATCCTGACGATCTGCTCGACCAATTGATCCATGACCTGGAGGTTGAGTCCGCCCTCTTCGCCTCTCAACAGGTGCGTTCCCACCTTGATCACCATCCGTTGAATGGCGTCCAGGCGAGTGTCAATAAACTCAGGGCGTTGCCGGGACATCAGTCCTCCTGCCTTTGGACTCCGTCCGGTTCCGCCGGTTCGTCCTCTTCCGCAACCACCCGGCGATACTCCGAACGAATTAAATTCACAAGCCGGTCGATTCCCTGTTTCGTCAATCCGGAAATGACGCATCCGGGAATCTCGGCCGATTCTCCGAGACTTTTTAAAAGCGCTGTCCGGCCGTTCTCCCACGACTGGATTTCTTCCGGCTGGAGAAGATCGCATTTGTTGCACGCCACAATCCAGCGTCGCCGCAGCAGATCCTTGCGGTAGTGTCCCAGCTCGCTGCGCAACACGCGCAATGCTTCATCCGGTTCCGGGCTGGCCTCGGGCGAGACGTCGATTACAAAAACCAACAACCGCGTCCGCTCGACGTGGCGCAGAAAATCGATGCCCAAACCCGCGCCCTCGTGAGCCCCTTCGATCAAACCGGGAATGTCGGCGACAATGATTTTTTCGCTGTCGGAAAGCGGCAAGGTGCCAATCACCGGCGACAGCGTCGTGAAAGGATAATCCCCTACCCGTGCTCGAGCGTGAGTCAGCGCCCGAATAAGAGTCGATTTGCCCGCATTCGGGAGGCCGACCAGACCAACCTGGGCAATGATTTTCAACTCCACCTTGAGCACGAAATACTCGCCCTTTTGCCCCGGTTCGGCGTGTCGGGGAGCCTGTCGCGTGGGAGTGACAAACCGGGCGTTGCCCCGGCCGCCGCGGCCGCCCCGCGCCACGACCCACTCCTGTCCCGGCTCGGTCAGATCGCAAATCAAACGCCCGGTTTCTTCATCCCGGACCACCGTCCCGGGCGGCACTCGGCAAAGGATCCCCTTCCCTCGCTGACCGGTCTTGTTGCTTCCCTGGCCGTGCTGGCCGCGCTCGGCTTCATAGTACGGCCTGCTGTGCAGGGAAACCAGCGTGGTTTCTCCCTCATCGACTCGGAAAACAATGTCGCCGCCGTTGCCGCCGTCGCCGCCGTCCGGACCGCCTCGAGGCACGAATTTCTCACGGCGGAAACTGACGCACCCGTTTCCGCCGTCGCCAGCCTTGACTTTGACTCTCACTCGGTCGATGAACATGGGTCTGTTCCTGGATAGACAACGGGCGGGCGCCGCTGGTCAGAAGTATCGACTCTCTGGACACCCGCCCGAAAATTGGCTGGTTAGGATGGCAATTCGATGGTATCGATACGCACCTGCCGGTATTCCTGTCGGTGCCCGACGCGTGAGCGATACCGCTTTCGCCGCTTAAACTTCTGGACGATGACTTTTCGCCCTCGCCGATCGCCGATAATGCTGCCCACCACCTTCGCGCCTTCAACCGTAGGCGTACCAATCAGCTGCTCTCCCTCATCGGGAGCGACCAGGAGAACCTGATCCAACTCGATCTGGTCCCCCACGGTACCAGGAATCTTCTCAATTTGAACGATTTCCCCGGGTGTCACTCGGTACTGCTTGCCCCCGGTTGCGACAACGGCGTACATCTCTAAGTTCCTCCAAATCTATGGCTTAGCAAAGCGGTCGACCGGCCCTTCCTCCTCCGGCTCCGACAAAAAGCCCCGAACCATACCAGTCGACTCAACTTATGTCAACCCCATAGCCGAATCATAAGACTGTTCGTCTCGGATTTCTTCGAAATGCAAATCCTTGGCCGGAAGAATCCGGATACTCTTACGGTACTTTTTTTCAATGCTCAGAATCTGCTCGGAGCGTTCCTCGTTAACCAAGGTCGCCACCCGGGGATGCAAATGAAGGGTGACTTCCTTCATCGCCGTTTCCCGACAGATTGCCTCCAGGCGGCGGAACACCTTGATCACCATCGTGGCCAAAGACAGAATCGTCCCCTCCCGTTTGCAATAGGGACAGGGTTGAGTAAGCGACTTGTTCAAGCTCTTGCGAACCCGCTTGCGCGTCATTTGAACCAATCCAAGACGGGTAATCTCCAACACGTGGGTCTTGGATCGATCCCGCTTCAGACATTCCAGGAGCTTGTTCAAGACCAGTTCCCGATTTTCTGGCCGCTGCATGTCAATGAAATCAATGATGACGATGCCTCCGATGTCCCGCAGCCGAAGCTGCCGGGCAATCTCCGCCGCCGCCTCCAAATTCGTAACCAAAACCGTTTCTTCCAGGTTTCGACTGCCAAGATAGCGGCCGGTGTTGACATCGATTACGGTCAACGCTTCGGTCTCTTCGATAACGAGATACCCTCCGCAATTCAGCCAAACTTTTTTATTCATCAGGCCGCTGATTTCGGGTTCCAGGCCAAGCGCGACAAACAGCGGCGTGCTCTTATCCCAATATTTGACGCGCGAGGCGTAGGACGGCATGATCGACTGCGCATAGTCCATAATCTTTCGGTACAGATCCAACTGATCGACCACGAATTCCGTGACCTCTTCCGTCAAAATGTCCCGCACCAAACGAAACGGAATCCCCAGATCCTTGTGAATAAGCGCAGGCGGGCGGCAGGAAGCGGCGTGTTTGCTGATTTGCCCCCATTGCGCCATCAGCGTCGTCAAATCGAGATTGAAATCCTCCAGGGAATGGCCTTCCGCCGCGGTTCGGACAATAAGACCCATGCCGTTCGGGCAAAGGCCTTCCGCCAGCTCGCGCAATCGTTCTTTCTCTTTGGGATTCTCGATTCGGCGCGAGACTCCCACGTGCTTCGTCATGGGCAGCAGCACCAGGTACTTGCCCGGCAGGGAGATGTTCGTGCTGACGCGGGAGCCTTTGCTGCCAATCGGCTCCTTTTCCATTTGAACGAGAATCTCCTGCCCTTCCTTCAGGACTTCACTAATCGAGATCGGCGGCAAGGGCACTCGATCTTCATCCATCTCCTCCACCGTTTCTTCGTCCTCATCCTCCATCATCCGGGCGAATTCATCATCCACCAAGGAGGAGACGTCCGACACGAAAAGGAAAGCGTTGCGCCCGATGCCGATATCGACAAACGCCGCTTCGATCCCTTGCGCAATAGCCATCACCCGGCCCTTGTAAATGTTCCCCGCCATTCGGTGTTGATCGGCCCGCTCAAAGAAATACTCGGCCAGCTGCGCGTTCTCTAATACGGCAACCCGCGTTTCATAGTCATCGACGCTGACGAGAATTTTCTTTTGCATCATTCCTTCAATCGGCGCACTCATTCCTCTACCCAACTCACTCGCTGCAAAATCACTCGACTGAGTGGTAACTGAACTCGCCTGTCCCCCGAGGGGCTCTCGTCCCGTTTAAATCACCCAATGCTGAAATTATACCTGCTTCCCCAAGCCCGTTCAAGCTCGCCTTTTAATTCCCTAATCCGCTCAGTTTAAAAAGGTTGCGATTTGGCTTCGGCTGGACGACTAGTGAAACCGCCACAGTTTGACGTTCAAAACGATTCCCACTCCGATCATACAGGCGAGCAAGTGACTGCCGCCGTAGGAAAGAAAAGACAGCGGCAATCCAGCCACCGGCAGCATTCCCATCGCCATGCCGACATTGATCGCGAAATGCGTGACGAAATACACGCCCACGCCGGAAGCCAAAAGCGCTCCATCGTGACTGCGGCTCTCCCGCGCAATTTCAAAGCACAGGTAGATGAGCGTCAGAAAAAGTCCAAAGAACACCGCACAGCCCAGGAATCCCCAATCCTCCGCAAGAACGGCAAAAGTGAAATCGGTATGCGACTCGGGAAGAAACTGCAGCCGACTTTGGGTTCCCTGTCCGAATCCCTTTCCGAAAAACCCGCCCGAGCCAATCGCAATCTTGGACTGCAGAAGATTGTAGCCGGCCCCGTCCGGATCGTAACTCGGGTCCCAAAAAACTCGGAACCGGCTTTGCTGATGCGGCTTGAGAAGATTCCACAATCGTTGCATACTCACATACAGGCCAATATAGCCCGCCAGAAATATCAACCGATCCAGACCGGGCAATTTCGCTCGACGCATCAGAACAACAATCCCTACCAATCCCAAAGCCCAAAGCAGAAAGGGCCAAGTCCCCGGCGCAAGTCTCAAAAAGCCGGCCAAAGGGGCCAGGATAAGCACCCCATACACCCAGGACATGCCGCCCAGGTAAAGCATTCCCAACGTGATCGGCATCAACACCATCATTGTCCCCAAATCGGGCTGGCGCAGGATCAGCAACGCGGGAACCGCCACGAGCACCAGCACGCCGAGCATCTCGCGCAGGCCGGCGATCGCGCCCTCCTTCGCGGCCAACACCCGCGCAAGCACCAGGATCACCGCCAACTTGGAAAATTCCGAAGGCTGAAACCGAAGGTGCAGGACGGGCAGCACGAGCCAGCTCTTGGCCCCATACACCTCTCGGCCGAACTGCTCGGTCAGTAACAGGCACGCCAGGATGAGTCCATAAAAAAGATACGCCTGACCCAGAAGAATCCGGTAATGGATCAGCATCACCGCCGCGGCGACAATCATTCCGATGCACAACCACACCAACTGCTTCAGCCAGGGCCGACTCGTCCCGGGATCTCCCGCCGACCCGGCCAAAACCACCAATCCGAGGCAAGTCAGCAGGACGGTCACGGCAATCAGCGTACCGCTCTTCCAATCCCAAAACCGTTTCAGCGAACGAGGGGTCACAGCCGGGCTTCCTCCTGCTTTCCCTCAAGGTCGGTTCGCTTCTGCAAGCGCTTCGCGAAATAGGTCTGAAGCAGCTGTTGCGCCATGGGCGCGGCCACGTCCCCGCCGTGCCCGGAGCGCAACACGGCAACCGTGATTGCAATCTCCGGATCGTCTCCCGGCGCAAAACACGCATACCAGGCGTCCGGAATTTGGCCGACCTTTTCCGCCGTTCCGGTTTTGCCCAGAACGTCCAGCCCCTCCACCCGGGAATCATACGCGGTTCCATACCGATGATTCACCACGCGGCGCAGTCCCTCTTTTACGACCGCCACCGTCTCGGGCTTCAAGGGATGCTCGCTCACCATCGCCGGGGGAAATTCTTTCCAAAGCGTTCCATCGGCTTCGGTAATCCGGCTCACCAACCGAGGTTGAGAAAGCATTCCTCCGGTAGCCGCAACCGCCGTCATGACCGTGACTTGAAGAGGCGTCGCAGCCAGCTCGCCTTGTCCGATGGAAAGGTTCAGTGTATCCCCGGCAAACCATTGGCTCGGCCCTTTCTGAAGCCGACTCTTCAGCGCCTTGCCGGGATCCGGATTCTCCCCCACCAAGGTAAAGAGGCTCTCCTGGCCCTCCACCCGATAGCGGTGTCCCGGCGGATCGATGAGGCCGAAAACCTCCCGCGCGTATCGAATGATCTTCTCCTGGCCGAGCTTCAAGCCAACGTGATAAAAGTAGACGTCGCAGGAGCGCTGCAGACCCTCGACCAGATCCATGTCGCCGTGTCCCCACTGGTATTTCCACCAGATGTGACAATGTTTCCAGCCCTCGCCAATCTTATAGCGCCCCGTACAATGAAAGGTATCCTCCGGCTTCACGACGCCTTCTTCCAAGGCGGCAATGGCAAGCACCGTTTTGAAGACGGAGCCGAAGGCATACACCCCATTCAAGGCCACGTTAAACTGATTTCGAAGGGCTTGGGCTCGCTGCCCGACCCGCCGCGACCGAACAAACACGTTTGGATCGAACGTCGGGTGGCTAACCATGGCCAGGATGTCTCCCGTTCGGGGGTCCATCGCCACAATCGCGCCCGGACTGCCGCCCAAAACGCGTTCGGCGGCCAGCTGGAGGTCCGCGTCCAGTGTGGTCCAAACGTCCCTTCCCGGCGCCGACGGCTTATAGGCGCCCGGAATCTCTCCGCTGACCAAGCCGTTGGCGAAGACCTGGACTTTTCTGTATCCGTCCTTGCCCTTCAGAACCGGAATCTCAACTTCATATCGGCGCTCCAGGCCCAACTTCCCGATCCAGTCTCCCATGGTATAGCCCGGGCAGCGCTGTAACTCACTTTCATTGATCTCGCCAAGATAGCCGATCAGATGACTGGCCGTGGGGCCGAAAGGATAGTGGCGCATCGGGCGAACCCGGACTTCAACGCCGGGAATCTGCGCCTCCCGCACCGCGACGACTTGGTCGAAATCGATCTCTCGATTCAGCGTTCGATCCCAGAACAGATTGCGGCGCGTTGTTTTCAGCCGGGCCTGGAGCGCTTCCGGGTCTTCCCGTAGCAGTTCAGCCAAGCGCGCCAGGCTTCGGGAACGAGCCGCCGGAGGCACGCCCACCCAGTTCACCACCAAGTCGTACACGGGAACGTTTTCCGCCAAGGCGCGCCCGTGCCGGTCGAAAATCCGGCCCCGCAGGGCTGGTTCCTCAATCGTGCGAAGGTAATTCCTTTGCGCCAGGGCAAGAAACCGCTCCCGCTCGGCAAACTGCAGCGACCACAACCGGAGGATAATCACGCCGAAAACCGCCAGCACGGCCAGGAACGCCATCTGGGTCCTTCGCTCGACATCTTCCAATACTTGTTGTTTTTTCTGTGTGCTGAATTGGTGCACTGTCCTGTGGATTTCTCTTTCTTCGACTTTGAACGCCG
>Ga0272444_10000736_pt1 | contig 33654 bp, 28 predicted proteins | sample SSMForm13_FD_201033 | JGI IMG/M metagenome (GOLD analysis project Ga0272444, IMG submission 201033) | Marine sediment archaeal communities from Little Sippewissett salt marsh, Falmouth, MA, United States - SSM-Form-13 | ecosystem: Environmental > Aquatic > Marine > Wetlands > Sediment ...
GTAGGGAACTGGTGCATTTCCCCGAAAACGTGCTGGACCTTTACCCCGGCAACGCCGCCCTGCACGATCTCAAGGCCGTCAGCTACCTGGGTGCACCGCTGCTGGACGACAACCGCCGCGTGTTGGGAAACCTGGCCGTATTGGACCGCCGCCCCATGCCCCGCGAGCACAACGCCTTTGCCATCTTCCAGGTGTTCGCCAACCGGGCCTCGGCCGAACTGCAGCGCGTCAGGGCCGAGCAGGCGCTTGCAAAGAGCGAGCAGAAATACCGCCGCATCGTTGAAACCACGAACCAGGGGTTTCTCCTGCTGGACCAGCGTTTCAGGATCTCCGACGTCAACGAGGCTTTCTGCCGCATGGTGGGTCATCCCCCCGCTGCCATTCTGGGCCGCTCACCGCTGAGTTTCGCCGGCGACGATTTCCGACGATTCCTGGCGACCAATCAGGATGACCCGCTGGCCTATCGGCTGCGGGCCATCGAGGGCACCCTGCTGACCAAATCCGGCCGCACCCTGCCGGTGCGCATCAACGGCGACGTGCTTCAGGACGACGACGGCCGGGGCATCGGTTTCATGTACTTCATCCGCGACATCACCCCCCAGAAACGCTCGCTGCAGTTGGCCGCGGAGGTCCAACGCAACCTGCTCCCCAAGCGCAGCCCGCCTCTGACGGGGATCGATCTCGCCGGGCGGATCCTGAGCTGCGAGGAGATCGGGGGCGACTATTTCGACTATCTGCCCTCCCGGGGCTGCGCCGCTTCCCACTTGGATATCGCCGTCGGCGACGTCTGCGGCCACGGCGTCGAGGCGGCCCTCTTGATGGCCACCAGCCGGGCCCTGCTGCGGGCTCAGGTGGGCTCGGATGCCTGCCGCCCGCTCCCTGCGGTGGTCAAGGCCCTGAACCGTCAGTTGGCGCTCGACGTGTCGGACAGCGGGCGCTTCATGACGCTCTTCTACCTGCGCATCGACCTGGAAAGCCGTCGTCTGCGCTGGATCCGTGCCGGTCATCCCGCTGCCCTGTTCTTCGACCCGCGCGCCGACTCCTTCCGGGAGCTGGGCGGCCAGGGGATAGCCCTGGGGGTGTCCTCCGATTGGGCCTACACGGAGGAAATCGGCCCGCAGGCGACGGCAGGCATCCTGGCCATCGCCACCGACGGTCTTTGGGAGGCCAGGGACAAGCAGCAGCGGCCATACGGTCAGCAGCGGTTGCGGGATGTCCTCCGCAGGCATGCCGCCTTGGGGGCTGAAGCGATCATCGACAAGGTCTATGCGGACCTGGCGGATCACTCCCTGGGTGTGCTGCCCGAGGATGACATCACCCTGGTGATCGTCAAATTCGACGGGGGGGAAGACGCAGCCTTCGACTATCACATCTGACGGCCTGTGGGATGAGGTCCTGAACGCCGCCGGCCGACCGCCCACCCCGGAGAATCTGTTCCATCACAACCAGAACATCGCGCCAGGGGGTTGAGCGGTCCGGGCCGCCAATCCGGCGGCGGCAGGGAAGGTGGGAGCAGGCCGGCAGCCTGTGCCCTGGGCAGGCCCATGAGGGCAGAAGAAAGGCGGGGCAGGTCGGCCGCATTTGATGCTGCGGCGTTCGATGCGGCCGCATGCACTGCGGGGCCGACGTCCTACGCTCCCAACCAGCCTTTGACATCCTCCTTGGTGGGAATTTTGCCCACGCATTTCACCTCGCCGTCCACCACCACCGCCGGCGTACCGAACACCCCGTAGCCGGCGATTTTCATGAGGTCGGTGACCTTTTCGACCGTGGCCGTCACCCCCGCCTCGGTCACAGCCTCCTTCACGATTTTTTCGGTCTGCTGGCACTTGGCGCAGCCGGGCCCCAGTACTTTGATATCCATGCTGATCTTTCCTTTCATTTTGGGCTGGGCGTTCTGCATTCGGTTCAGCGGCGGCCTTGCCGGGGCCGGATGCTTGCCCGAAGGTTCATTTCAAATTTGAAAATGCAAATATATCGATATATCGAATCCAAAAAAAATCACCCGCCGCAGATGGTTTCACGCCGGATCTCGGGCAGCCGGGCGACCATATCCGCCACCTCGGGGTCCTCCTCCAGCCAGTGCCGGAGGTTTCCCAGGATGCTGGCGACGTAAGGGTTTTCAGACCCGTCGGTGAGCTGGTAGTTGACCCACAGCCCGTCCTTGGTGAAGCGCACCAAACCAGCCTCCTCAAGGATTTTAAGGTGCTTGCTGGCCGTCGACTGGGCAAGCCCCAGCGCCGCTTGTATCTCGCAGACGCACAGCACGCGGCGCTGGAGGAGTTTGACCATCTTGACCCGGTTGGGGTCGGAGAGTGCCTTCATGACTTTGATAAAGCGTCGCATACGCCTCCAAAATATTCACGATTTGGAATTTTGCGGATAGTCCCGGTTTTGTCAACAATAAAATTGCCCCCGATGCCGCCGTATTTTCGTCGGGACCGGTTTTCCGATGGGCCCAGCCGGGGTTGGGGCACCCGACCATCAGAAGCCTGCTGCGCGAAAAATCCAGCCGTCGGACCGGTTGGTTCGGCTTTTTTAGTGGTTTATTTTTCAGGCAATCTCGGCTATGCCTTGAAAAAGCGCTGAACCAACGGCGCCCCTTATCCGCTGGCAGGCATGCACCGAAATCCGGTCAAATCGCGCGGTAGCCCCTTCGCGGAGCTTACCGCTGATAATAACCTCATGAAGCAAGGAGCGAAAAAATGGATTTGACAACCACCTATTTGGGCCTGAAGCTCGCCAGCCCCATTATTGCCGGCAGCTCGGGGTTGACCAGTTCCGCCGACAAAGTTGAAAAACTCGCCAAAAACGGTGCCGGCGCCGTGGTTTTGAAGTCGATTTTCGAGGAAGAGATCGCCTATGAGCTGGACGATATTCTCAAGGAAGCCGAGGCGGCCGGCGTCAACCTGGACCAGTTCGACTACTATGACTTCCATTTGAAGGGAAAGAAGCTGGACCATTACATCACCCTGATCCAGGAGTGCAAAAAGAGAGTCGCGATCCCGGTGATCGCCAGCATCAACTGCGTCTACTCCCATGAGTGGAGCGCCTTTGCCCGCCGGATCGAGCAAGCCGGCGCGGATGCCATCGAATTGAACATGTTTTTCCTGCCGTCTGACTTTACCCGCTCCAGCCAGGAGCAGGAAAGCGCCTATTTTTCAGTCGTCGACAAGATTCTGAAGACCGTCTCCGTCCCGGTGGCGCTCAAGATCAGCTACTATTTCTCGAACCTCGGGCCGATGATCCAAAAACTGTCCCGCACCGGCGTGGCCGGCCTAGTGCTGTTCAACCGCTTCTTCAGCCCGGACATCGACATCGACAACTTCAAGATCAAGCCCTCTTTCGTTTTCAGCACCCCGGCCGAACTGGCGATTTCGCTGCGCTGGATCGCCATCATGGCCCAAAAGGTCGACTGCGACCTGGCCGCCTCCACCGGCGTGCATGACGGCCCGGCGCTCATCAAGCAGCTTCTGGCCGGTGCCACCGCGGTCCAGGTGGTGTCCAGCCTCTACCGCAAGGGCCCCGATTATATCCAGTCCCTGACCGAGAGCCTCAAAAGCTGGATGAGCGTTCACGGCTTCGAGAAGATCGCGGATTTTCGCGGTAAGATGAGCCAGGACGCGGCGACCAACCCCGCCGTCTACGAGCGGGTTCAGTTCATGCGCTATTTCGGGGGGGAGGACGAAAAGGAAATCGCGCAGTAGCCAGCCGGGGCTGCCGGAATACCGCCAGCCGCAGGGGGGCGAGATGCAGATCCAAACCAAACGGGTCTACCAGGCGGCCGAAAAAGAGGACGGCGTTCGCGTGCTGGTCGACCGGGTCTGGCCCCGGGGCATGACCCGGGAGCGCCTGCGGGCGGATCTGTGGTTGAAGGATGCGGCGCCGAGCACGGCGCTTCGAAAATGGTTCGGCCATGACCCCGCCCGTTAGGAGGCGTTCAAGCGCCGCTTTTTCGCGGAGCTTGACGGCCGGCCCGCGGTCATCGTGCAGCTTCGCGACCTCGCGGCAAAGGAAAAACTCACCCTGCTCTTTGCCGCCCGGGATGCCCGCCACAACCAGGCCGTCGCCTTGAGCGAGTATCTCCTTGGGCCGCCCCGAAAGAATGGGGCCCCGTTGGGGCCGCCAATCACGCCAAAATAAAGCCGCTTCTCCACCCAGAAGATGTTGTTGCGTGACCAAAGAGGGTTTTCATGAAAGCGACCGACGAACTGATGCAGGAACATCAGGGAATTGAACTCATGTTGCGGGTCTTGCAGGCCGTGTCGGCCAGATTCGGGGGCGGGAAGCCCCCGCCCGCCCCGGATGTCGATGGCATCGTTGAATTTTTAACGATTTTTGTGGACAAATGCCATCATGGCAAGGAGGAGGAATTCCTGTTTCCGGCTCTGGAAGCGGCCGGCGTTCCGAGGGAGGCAGGGCCCATCGGAGTGATGCTCCGCGAGCACCGGCAGGGCCGCCAGCTGGTGGCGCAACTTCGGGAATTCCTGGAGCAATACCGGTCCGGGAACAAAGAGGCGGCCGCCGGGATTCAGCAAACCATCCAGGAATACGTGGACCTGCTCAGCCGGCACATCGTCAAGGAAAACTCCGTCCTTTTCCCGATGGCGGATGACAGACTGGACGTGAAGGCCGACGCCGAGCTTTTCGGGGCCTTTCAAAGGGTTGAACGCGAACGTATCGGTCCGGGAAAACACGAGGCGTTTCACGCGCTTTTGGAAGAGTTGCGCGACGCCTACTTGAAATGATCCGGGACTCGTGAGGTTGGCGGTGTTCCGCCGCGCCGGAAAGCATCCGGTTTTGCCGGGCACCAGCATATCCATCACCGTTATATCGCAGGAGGGAAACCAAGATGGGCAAAAAAGTGGTTATTGAAACGGAAGAGTGCATCGGGTGCGAAAGCTGTGTCGAACTTTGCCCGGAGGTCTTCGGCTTTGACGAGGACGCCGAAAAGGCCCATGTGATCATGGAGGAGGGGGGCTCCGAGGAGTGCATCGAGGAGGCCATCGAAACCTGCCCGGTGGAATGCATTCACTGGGAATAAGAAGACGGTAAAAAGCATTTCGCTCTGCCGCGCGGTGTTTGTCAGAAAGGAACTTTGGCGGGCATCCCGGTAATAGACCGGGATTTACACCTCCCATTGGTCTGTGTTCATTTTCTTGTGCGGACAAGAAAACGAACCAAAAGAAGCCGCCCGCGTCCCGGGGCCCTTCGGGCTGTCCTGCGCTTCTCGCAGCCGGCGGGCACTGTGGAACTCGCTTGCGCTCAAACAGCCCCAGGGCCTTTATCGCCGGCTGCTGCGATGCTCGGCCCGGGACGACGGGGCATAAACCTCCGGCGGCATAAGGCGATCTAAATCCGGCTGTCGTCTTTGGCCAAAGCAGGCTGAAAGGAGTCCCTTGGAGGCCAAAATCCCCGGCGACCTGCTGACCACCGCCATGGCGGTGATGCCCCACACCGACGTCGACCGTGCCCTGGAGATGGCGCTTTCGTTGGACGTGCCCTTCTGGCCGCAGCTGCCGCACTTCAGCTACTACGAAGACATGTACGTCCAGGCGGCCGAGCACTTCCCCGGCATTCTGCTGGACCTCGAGCGGCGCACCCTGCGCTTTTCGATCGACAAGTTCGCCGAGGAGATCGAGGCGGTCCTGGCGCGCTTCGACGACCCGGCGCTTTTCGATATCAGCGAGACCTATTCGGCGGTCTATCACCGCTTCCTCACCCTGGATCTGGCCGACCGGCCGGCCATCCGCGGGCAGCTCGAAGGGCCCATCAGCTTCGGGTTCAACGTGCTCGATCAGAACGAACGGCCGATTCTCTTCGACGACACCGTCCGGCCGTTCATGCTGGATTTCATGGCCCAGCGTCTGAACGTGCAGCTGGCCCGGCTTCAGAAGCGCAATCCCAAGGCCTTCATGTTCGTCGACGAGCCGGGGCTGCAGTTCCTCTTTTCGGCCATGGCCGGATACAGCGATCTGAAGGCCAAAGGGGAACTCGATCAGTTCTTCGCCCAGGTCGACCGGCCGCGCGGCATCCACCTCTGCGGCAACCCCGATTGGGACTTTCTGCTCAATCTGGACCTGGACGTCCTTTCGCTGGACGTTTACACCAATGCGGAAATCTTTGCCTCCTACGGCCCGTCGATTCGCAGATTTCTCGACCGCGGCGGCACGATCGTCTGGGGGATCGTGCCCACGGGTTTCGAGGCTTTCGGCCAGGAGGAGATCCCATCCCTTATCCAGCGCCTCGAGGCCGTCTGGAAAGTCCTGTGGGCCAAGGGCATCGACCGGGAGCAGCTGATCGCGCGCAGCATGCTCTCGCCGGCCACCTGCTGCCTGGTCAACCCGGACAAGGAGCGCACCGTCGAGCGCGCATTTGCCGCAGTCAACCAAATGGCGGCGCTGCTGCGGGATCGATACCGGCCGTGACGGCGGGGTGCGAATGAACAGCCGCCGAGGCCTGTGGGCGGTGGCCTCCGGGAGGACGGCATGCAGTTGAGCGATTGTGCGGTTGAAGTTTTTCAGCAGTCCGAAATTCTGGCCGGGTTGACCCCGGAGCAGAGTGGGGCTGTGCTGCGATGTGGGCGCCGCCGCGAATGCTGTGCCGGAGAAACGCTTTTTTCCCAGGGCGAGCCGGCCGACTGCTGCTACCTGGTGATCGCGGGCCGGTTCAAGTTGAGCAAGGTGCATGAGCAGGGCAGGCATTAACCGGCCGAAAATAAAGGAGACGTGCCGTGCAAAAAAGAAAGCTGACGGAAAAGATTCACTGGCTGGGCGCCGTGGATTGGGACCGGCGCCTTTTCGACTCCCTCATTCCGCTGCCTGACGGCACCACCTACAACGCCTACCTGATCGCGGGCCGCGACAAGACCGTTTTGGTGGACACCGTGGATCCCCCCATGGCTGAGCACCTGATGGCCCAGCTCGAGGGGGTGCCCCGGATCGACTTCGTGGTTTCCCAGCATGCCGAACAGGACCACTCCGGGACCATCCCCCGGGTGCTGCAACGGTTTCCCGGAGCCAAGGTGGTCTGCACCCCCAAGGCCAAGGGCATGCTGATGGATCTGCTCGAACTGCCCGAAGAGGTCATCGTGACTGTAGCCGACGGGGAAACCGTGTCACTGGGCGACAAAACCCTGCGGTTCATTCACACCCCCTGGGTGCACTGGCCGGAGACCATGGTGACCTACCTGGAGGAGGACCAAATACTTTTCAGCTGCGATTTCTACGGGTCCCACATCGCCAGCGCCGATCTTTTCGTGGTCGATCAAGGGCGGGTTTACGAGGCGGCCAAACGCTATTTCGCCGAAATCATGATGCCCTTTCGCAACGTGATCGAAAAGAACATCGAGAAGCTCAAGGACCTGCCCATTCAGACCATTGCCCCGAGCCACGGCCAGATCTATGACCGCCCGTTCTGGATCCTGGCCGCCTACCGCGAGTGGGTTCTCGGGCCGCCCCGCAACCTGGTGGTGCTGCCCCATGTTTCGATGCACGAGAGCACCCGGCGGATGGTGGATCACCTCGTCTCGGCGCTGGTGGACCAGGGTGTGCGGGTGGAGCCCTTCAACCTCGTGGTGACCGATATCGGCAAGCTGGCCATGGCCCTGGTGGATGCCGGCACGCTGGTCGTGGGCACCCCCACGGTCCTGGCCGGACCGCACCCGCTGGCCGCCTATGCCGCCTTTTTGGCCAACGCCCTGCGCCCCAAGGCGAAATTCCTCTCCATCGTCGGCTCCTACGGGTGGGGCGGCAAGACCGTGGAGGCCCTCGCGGGGATGATTCCCAACCTCAAGGTGGAGGTCCTGACGCCCGTTCTCTGCAAAGGCCTGCCCCAGGCCGAGGCGCTGACGGCCCTGGAGACCCTGGCCGCCACGATTGCCGCCAAACACCGGGAAGCAGGGTTTGCCTGAATCCTTTGGGGGTCAAAGGCCTCCGCCTGGGCTCCACCCGTCTCGCATGCGCAGGCCTGGATTTTATTCCTGGCATTAGCCCTCAGAGCTGGTATAGTTCAGGCAACACGGTCGCCGCTTTGCGGTCACCGGCCGGCACGGCGATAGGTCCGCCGTGCCGGCCGCCGACCAGGATACCCGCCATTTGGAACTGGGCGTTTCATGATTCTCCCGTTTTTCGCTCTGGTCTTTGGTCTGGCGCTTCTCGTCTGGAGCGCCGATCTTTTTGTGGACGGCTCCGCCGCCAGCGCTCGCCATTTCGGGATGCCGCCGCTCTTGATCGGGATGGTGATCATCGGCTTCGGCACCTCCGCACCCGAAATGGTGGTCTCGGCCTTCGCGGCCTTTCACGGCAACCCGGGCATCGCGGTGGGCAACGCCTACGGTTCGAACATCGCCAACATCGCCTTGATCCTGGGGGTGACGGCGGTGATCTGCCCCATAGCGGTCCATTCCCGGGTGCTGCGCCAGGAATTGCCGATCCTCACGGCCGTCATGGCCCTGGCCGCCTATCAGATCTGGGATGGCGCCGTCACCCGGGTCGATTCCCTGGTACTGCTGTCGGTATTCGGCGGGCTGATGAGCTGGACCATCTGGAAAGGGCTGCGCCAGAGCCCGGATGCCCTGGGCAGTGAGGTGACCCGGGAATTGGAGTCCCCCGTCATGCCCTTCAGCCGGGCGATGGTGCGGCTGCTGGTGGGGTTGGCGCTGCTGCTCGCCAGCTCCCGCCTCCTGGTCTGGGGGGCGGTCGAGATCGCCCACGGCTGCGGGGTGAGCGACCTGATCATCGGTCTGACCGTCGTGGCCTTGGGCACGTCGCTGCCGGAGCTGGCCTCCTCGGCCGTTGCCACCCGCAAAGGCGAGCACGACATTGCCATCGGCAACGTACTCGGCTCCAATCTCTTCAACACCCTGGCGGTGGTGGGCATCGCCGGGGTCATTCACCCCATCACCCTGGAGCCCGAGGTGTTCTCCCGCGACATGCTGGTCATGGCGGCGCTCACCCTTTCGCTTTTTCTGATCGGCTACGGTTTCAGGGGGCGCCCCGGGCGCATCAACCGTTACGGCGGAGCGGGTCTGCTGGCGTGCTACGTGGGCTACACCGCCTACCTGGCGGCCGGCCTTCTGGGCAGCTGACGGGCCAGCCAGCGAACTTTTTCTTCAATCATGGACTGTCCACCCGATCCGGCAGGGCCTTTCCAAAGGCCCTGTCTGATTTTGAAGCCGGCCCCGCCGGGAGGCGCTACAGCCTTGCCCTTGCGGTCACGCGGCTGTTTCACTCTCACCCCCACGCCCAAACCTATCGGATCTGAAAGCGAATCGGCACCGTGACCCACATGGCCACCGGCTCGAGCCCCTGTCTGGCGGGCTCGAAAAGCCACTGAAGGACGGCCTTGACGGCAGCCTCGTCCAGCACGGCGTAACCGCTGCTGGCCGCCACCGTGATCTCCTTCACCCGGCCGTCGGGCCCCACCAGAACCTTCAGCAGGGTCCGGCCCTGGTAACCCCTGGCCTTGGCCATGCGGGGATAGGGCGGCGGTGGATTGCGGCGGTAGAGCGGCACCGCCGGCCGCCGGATGGTTTCGGCGCTGTTGGGGGATCCGGTTTGGGATCCGCCCGGGGAGGGGATGGGTTTGCCGGGCTCAGTCGGTGCAGGGATTTCTTCCGTCGCGGGCGCGGGCGCAACGGCGGCCGGTTGCCTGGCTTTCACCACCGGTCTGGGCGGAGTTTGGGCCGGCGGTTGGGGCGGGGGCTTTTTTACGGCGGGTTTTCGTAGGGTCGGAGGTGTCCTTTGGAGCGGCTTTTGCTCCGGTTTGGGGGGCGCGTCGGTATCTCTGCTGGCTGAAACCGCTGCCGGATCAGCCGCCTCCCTTTTTTCTGACCTTCGCTGGGACAACGACACCTCGATCGCCGTCCGGGAGCCGCCCAGGGCCGGCGGCTGCAGGTACCTCCCGGGGGCAAACCATAGGACTGCCGCGTGCAGAGCTGCCGAGAGCATTGCGGCCCAGAGCAGGCGCTTCATTGAGCCGGATCCGCCTCGGCCTGCAGGGAAATGCGCGCGATCCCGGCCAGCCGGATGTGGTCCAGCACCTGAAAGAGGCTCTGATAGGGCAGGCTGCGGTCGCCGAACACCAGAACCGCCGGCGCTTCCCCGGGCTGCACCTTTTCCCTCAGGCGTGCCGTCAGATCGGCCAGCGCCACCGGCTCCCGATCGATGAAGAGGCTGCCGTCGGCCTTGACGGTCACGGCCAGCGCGTTTTCTCTGTCCAGCGTCGCCGTGGCGGAGGCCGGCAGCTTGACCGGCATCCCGTGGTGCACCGCCATGGAGAGCATGGCATAGATGAAGAAGACCAGCAGCAGAAAGACGATGTCGATCAGCGGCAGCATCTCGATCCGCGCCTTGGGTTGCCTAAGATGCAGTTTCATGGGAACCGTCCGCTGGCGTTCCACAGCCACCGCCGTCCAGTCTTTCGAACACGACTTCCAGGCTGGTGGCGTATTTCTCGATGGTCAGGGCGGCGGCCTCCACCCGGGCGTTGAAGTAGTTGAAGGGAAAGACCGTCAGAATGGCGATCCCCAGCCCGGCGGCGGTGGTGATCAGCGCCTGGGCAATGCCGCTGGTGACCGTCTCCGGGTGCTCGATCCCCGCAGTACCCAGCATTTCGAAGGAGGAGATGATCCCCAGCACCGTCCCGAAGATGCCCAGCAGCGGCGCCACGGTGATCATCGTGTCCATGACGCGCATGAAGCGCCGCATGCCCTCGATTTCTTCCATGGCCGCCGACTCCATCGCCTTGGCCAGGGAAAACTCGCGGTGAACGATGCCCGTGACCAGGATCTTGACAATATAGTCTTTGGACCCCGCCACCCGTTGGCGGATGGCCTCCCAGTCCGCCCGCCGGCTCAACTCCAAAATCTCGTCCACCAGGCGCGGGTTGCGCCGGGCGCCGAGTCGCATCCAGAAAAAGGCGCGTTCGATGATGACTGCCACGACAATGATCGAACAACCCAGCAGCGGGTACATGACCGGCCCGCCGCTGACAAAGATCTGCCACATCTTTCAAAAACTCCTTTTCGCTTGGTAAAAAGTCAATCGGTGGCCCCTCATCGCCCCGGCGCACGTCGATTCGGCAGTCCCTGAACCACGCCGTTGACCAGCGCGTTGGCGCACAGCCGCATGACCGTCGGTATGTCGGGGCCGAAAACCAGCTCCGCCGGGGAATCGATCCGCCGGCCGGCAATCTCCTCGGATGTTTGCCGGCACCACCGGCGAAAAGCGTCCAGATCCGGGACCAGGCCGGACTCATGGGCATCGCTGATCGCCAGGGCCGTCGAGACAAAGGCGGCATGCTGCGGGGTGAGCAGCACGTTCTCCAGCGCCGCCAGGACCCGCTCGAAATCCAGCCCGCCGTGGCCGGCCGCCGCTGCGGCCAGTTCAAAGGAACCGATGCCCCGCTCGTTCAGGCGCTGAAAGATGTTCCGCCCGGTGCGCAGCCCGTTTTGTTTGCCGACGGCCTCCTGGACCCCGCGGTAGACGGCCGCCGCGATCAGCTCACCCATCTTGCTGTGCCCGCCGGCATTGTCGATAAGACCACCCGCGCCCTGGACGACGATCACGTTGTCGGTGCCGGTGCCGGTGGCGCCGTGGCGGCCGGGGCTTGTGCTGCTGCGGATGTCCAGGTCCTGCAGGGCGGCGGTCTTGGCCTCGGTGGCGCTGATGATGGCGCGCGCCATGGCCCGCGGGGTGAGCGCCATATTGGGCAACAGGATGATGTTGATGGTGCCCGGCTCATAGAAGGCGCCCGGGTCCTTGGCGGCGCGCAGGGCGTTGGCGCACACCCCGGCGGTGACCAGCGCCTGGATTTGCATGTCCCGGAAGCGCGCCCGCTGGACCGCCAGGTGGTCCATGTCCGCACCGGTGAAGAGAAAGCTGGTGGTCTCCGGCGGGCGATGGAGCAGCGGGGTGATGCCGGCCCGCAGCGCGGCCAGATCGCTGCCGTGCTCCAGCTCCCAGCCGGCCGGCGGGATGAAGTGGTTGGCCACCGTCAGGAGGCCATCCCGCGGGCCCTCCAGGGTGGAGAGGACCCGCAGCGGGCGGGTGAAATCCACCAGCAGGGTTTTGTTCTCGAAATCATTGATGCGGCTGTAAACGATTTGGGCGGATTGAACGTAATCCAGCCCAAGGTCCAGGTCACGGGTGCCCACAACGGCGTCCGTCGTCACCTGATGGTCCCTGCGGGCGAAGGCCTCCCCATACATCCGGGCGGCCAGCCAGGAGACGAATTCGCCGCTGCGGGTGGCGTTGCGTCCGGCCAGGTCGCAGGGAAAGAAATAGACGCGGCTGTTTCGGACGGCCTCCACCGCCCGCCACCCGGGGCGTCCCAGGTACCGCTCGATGGCGCGGCAAGAATCGCTGCAGCCGTAGACCACCTGGGGGTCGAAGGCGCGCCACTCCGCCTCGGAGATCTCGGTCCGCGGGCTGTTGCGGCCCAGGGTGGGCGGGATGCCGCCCGCCGCCCGGATCATCCCGTTTTGAAAGGCGTCATCACCGGGCACCCGGACCGGGCCGGGCCCCAGCAGGCAGATCACCCGGAGGCGCTCCGATGGCGCGATGGTCGCGGCCTTGCGGGCTATCAGGTCCAGCTGCGCCCGGTTGCGCGCGCAGACGGCGCGGGCGGCATCGCGGCGGTCGAAGATCTTGCCCAGGATGGTCAGGGTCTCGCAGCCGTCCGCGAGGGTGAAGGGCTCGAGATTGACCAGCCGGCAGTTACCGCCGGCAAAGCGCGCCGGCACCTCGGTCTGCGCAGCGGCATAGAAAATGAGGTCCGGGGCGAGCGCCGCTATGCGTTCCAGCGACGGTGTTTGGAACCCTCCGACAATGGGCTTGTCCGCCATTTCCGGCAGGCGGCTGTCGTTAGCGGTCACCGCCGCCAGCGCCTCCCCGGCTCCCATGGCGACGATCATCTCGGTGACCGCGGGCACCAGCGAGACGACCCGCTGCGGCGGCTCCGGGATGCGGACCACCGTGCCGCGGTGGTCCACAACCGAAACCGCCGCGCCCCGGACCGGGGCGCAGACAAGCGCCAGGGCGAGGAGCGAGAACAATAAAGGGGTCGGTGTGAGACGCGTTCTATGCATGCCTATCCCTCAGGGCCGGGTGCGACATTGAAGGGGCACACCCGGCGCCTTTTGGCTCACGGTCCTGGATGGCCATTTCCACAGCCTGAAAAAGAGGTTTAAAACGAAAATTTCACGCCGGCGTGGCCCGACAAGCCCGCTGTGGCGTAGCTCCAGCTCTCCTCGTAGTTTTCGTCGAAAAGGTTGTCGATCCGGCCATAGAATTGCACATGGTCGCTCAGATCATAGGCCGCGGCAAGATTGACCAGGTAGTAGGCGTCCAGGTCTTCCACCCGGTTGCCGTCCGCATCGACTGCCGAGGCGATGGTTTTGCGTTCGTCGACCCAATAGACGTCCAGGTTGAGGTTCAGCCGCTGGAGAAAGCGGTATCGCGCGTTGAAATAGACCTTGTTTTGCGGCCGCCGCACCAGTTCCTCCCCATCCGGGTCTTCGGTGTCGGTGTAGGTGTAGTTGAGCAGCAGTGAGAGCGTCTCGATCGGCGACCACTCCGCAAAGGTCTCCACTCCCTGGGTTTTGGTGGTACCGTCCAGGTTATCATAGGTTGAGTCGAAGGTTGCCGGGTCAACGACGAATTCGATCTTGTCCCGGTAGCGGGTGGCGAAATAGGTGGCCCCGAATTTCACTTTGCCCTCCAGCAGGCGCTGCTCGAAGCCGGCATCCCAGCCGCGGCTTTTCTCGGCGTCGAGGTCCTCGTTGCCGCCTAGGAACCCGAAGGCCACGATGGGCTCGGCAAAAAGCTCATACAGCGACGGGGCGCGAAAGCCCGTGCCGTAGCTGGCCTTGATGGTGGTGTCGGTCTTTTGGATGAGATAGGAGGGGGCCACCTGCCAGGTGGTCTCGGTTCCGAAACGGCTGTGGTCGTCAACCCGGACGCCGCCCACGACCACCAGCCGGTCGTCCAGCAGAAAGAGTTGGTCGCTGACCCAATAGCTTTTGATATCGGCCTCTTTCTGGTCGCTGTCGTTCTCCTCCAGCTTTTCCTCGAAATAGGTGTAGCCGAGGGAAAGCGTGTTGATCTCGCCCAGCATCAGGCTGCCCTGCCAGCCGGCTTCGGTGACGCGACCCTCGAGATCGTTGGTGCGGTTGTCGTCGGCGTCGTAAGTTTTGTTTTCCTGGTCCGCGCCTTTGTAGAAAAGATTGGATTCCACCCGCCGGTCCAGAAAAAAGTTGTGCACGTTGAACTGGTAGAAAAGCTGATCGCTTTCGGTTTTCTGCCTCTTGGCGCCGTCCGGTTCGAGCGTTGCCGGGAACGAGTTGAAATTCCAGCGGTCGGCGGCAAACCCGTTGAAATCGTCGATATCGGCGGTTGAATCAATGTAGCGGACAACGGCGTTGACGTCAAAGTCGTCGGTGATGTCGAGGCCGAATTTTCCCGACAAGGTGGTATTGTCCCAACCGTCGTCCTCGGCTGTGTTGCCGCCCCGCGGAATGTCCCGGTTGCGGTCGTTGGCCGCCGAAAAGCCGTCGGTTTCGGTTCTGGCGGCCGACAGCGAAAAATTGAATTTTTTCAACTGGCCGGATGCGTCGCCGAAGGCTCTCCAGGTATCGTAGGAGCCGTATTCCGCGCCGACGTGCGCCGTCGGTTTGCCGCTGCCTTTCTTGGTGATGATGTTGATCACGCCGGCGGTGGCGTTGCTGCCATACAGGGCGCTGAGGGGGCCGCGGACGACCTCGATGCGCTCGATATTGTCCAGCGTCAGGTTGGCGAGGTCGGCGGAACGGTTGGGCGATGAGGGGTCGTTGAACATGATGCCGTCCACCAGCACCAGCGTGTTTTTGGAGTCTCCGCCCCGGATGAAGACCGTGGTGGATGACCCCGGAGCGCCGCTTGCCACGATGTCGATTCCGGGTATCCCCTTGAGCGCTTCCGCGACGCGCGTCTGCTTGGCGGCTTCGATATCCGCCGCCGTGACCACGGAAACCGCGCTGCCGCCGACTTTGTCGAGAGCCGTTTCGGTGCGGGTCGCGGTCACCACGACTTCCGCCATGGTCGCCGGCCGGTCCTGCGCCGCGGCTGGTGCCGAACTGGCGAATGCCGCCAGCGCCCCAACTGCCAAGATTCCTGCCAACCGTTTCATAGTTCTTCCTCCTCGGGTTGTTGTGGTGTGGCAGAGGGGCTGATGGCAAAAAAAAACCGGATCGAAACGATTTCGATCCGGGATTTCCCGTTTATCCTCAGAATCCGCAGGCACCCTCTGTCCACGAAGGCATGGCCCAACGGCTCAGGCAGGTCTTCTGACTTCCCAGCCTTTCCGGCCGCCTTCCCACCCCGCTCTGGCGGGGCAGTGGCATACACCTGCCGAAAAGGTTCCCGTCCTGGCATCCAGGAACGGCTGGGTCACAGCGGCGGGCCCGTCCCCGATTCGCACGGGGTTCCCTATTGAGCTGGCAACAGCACCTGAACCTATTTCAGGTCTGCTTATGCCAAGAACTGCCTGAAGTCAATGACTTATTGAATAGCAGGGGGACATTGGCGCGGCGCCTGCCGCCGGCGGGCTTGCAGCCGCCGGCTCCGATTCCGGCTATTTCCCGCCGGGGTCCGGATCGGCCGGGCCGCCGGCAGCTTGCAGAAATCGGCCCGGGACCGGGGTGATCTGGGGATAGCCGCCCAGCGGGTTGGCGCCCACCAGCACGCGGCAGCCATAGGTGCGCTCGATATTTTGGTAGGTGACGATTTCCCGGGGGGACCCGATGGCCACCCGGGTGCCGTCTTTGAGCAGCATCAGGCGGTCTGCGTACATCGCCGCGAGATTGATGTCGTGGGAGACCATGACGATGGTGACCCCCTTTTCCTCGCGCAGGCGGGCCATGAGGTCCATGACGCGGATCTGGTGGGCGAGATCCAGTGCGGCGGTGGGTTCGTCCAGCAGGATGACCGCCGGCTCCTGGCACACCGCGCGGGCCAGGTAAACCCGCTGGCGCTCACCTCCGCTGAGCTGGTCGAGCCTGCGGTGGCTCAGATGGGAGACTCCGGTGAAGCGCATCGCCTGTTCGGCAATCCGGCGGTCCTTTTGACTTTCCAGCCCCAGCAGGCCCATGTGGGGCGCACGGCCCATCAGCAGCACCTCCCATACGCTGAAGGGAAAGGTTTCCGCCGCCAGCTGGGGCACCAGCGCCAGGCTCCGGGCCAGTTCGCGGCGGCTGTAGGAGGGCAGCGGGCGCTGGAGCAGGGCGACGCTGCCCCGGAAGGAGCGGTCGATCCCGGCCAGAATTTTCAGCAGGGTGGTCTTGCCCGAGCCGTTGGGGCCGATGATGATGAAAAACTCCCCCTTCCGGACCTCGAAGGACAGGTCCCGCAGGACCGTTTCGGCGCCGTAGGCGTGCCGGAGGTTGCGGGCGACCACGGCCGGGGTCATCTTCCGCTCCTCCTCAGGAGGAAGATAAACAGCGGTGCTCCGATCATCGCGGTGATCACCCCCACCGGCAGCTCGCCGTGGCGCGGCACGATCCGCGCCAGCAGGTCGCAGCCGACCATGTAGGTGGCGCCCCCCAGGATGCAGGCTGGAACCAGGATGCGGTGATCCGGCCCCAGCAGCAGCCGCAGCAGGTGGGGCATGACCAGCCCCACGAAACCCAGCAGGCCGCACTGGGCGACGGTGGCGCTGATCATAAACGAGGTCGCCACCAGCAGCGTCATCGTGACCAGCTTGATGTTGACCCCCAGCGCCATGGCGGTCTCCTTGCCCATCAGCAGGAGGTTCATGGCGTGGGACAGCAGAAAGGCCAGCAGGAAGCAGGGGGCCAAAAGCAGCGCCAGCAGCCGGACCTGCCCCATGTCGGTGAGCGAGAGATCGCCCATCAGCCAGAAGATGATGTTGTGCAAACGGGAGTCCTGGGTGAGCGAGATCAGAAAGAGGATCATGGCCGAGCAAAACGCGTTGACCATCACGCCGGCCAGAAGAAGGGTGTCTTTTTTGAGGATCTGGCGGCCCGATGAGAGCACCACCACCAGCGCCAGGGTGGCCATGCTGCCCGCAAAGGCGGTGGCGCTGACCCCCGGAAAGCGCGACAGGCCCAGCAGGATCCCGCTGATGGCGCCCACTGCCGAACCTCCCGAGATCCCCAGGATATAAGGCTCCGCCAGGGGGTTGCGCAACAGCGCCTGGAAAACCAGGCCGCCCAGCGAGAGGGTCGCCCCGACCTCGGCGGCCATCAGCACGCGGGGCAGGCGAATGCGCCAGACGATGGTCTGCTGGACGAGGTTGGCGGAATCCAGGGCCAGCAGCGCCTCCCAGATGGCCCGCAAGCCGCTGCCGGTGACGCCGAAGCCCAGCCCCAGGAAGCTGGCCGTCAGCAGCGCCAGCAAAAGCGGGAGCGATACGAGCAGCAAACGCCTCAAAACCGGTTGGGGGCCGGGGCTCATGGGGCTGCTTGCGCCAGTTCCGGTTGGAGCAGGCCCACCAAAAGCTCCAGGCCGTCTACCAGCCGCGGCGATGCCCGGTCAAAGAGGTCGGAATCCACCAGGTGAATGCGGCGGTCGCGGGCGGCGGGAATTTCGGGCCACTGCTGCCATTCGGCCTGGGCCTTGAGGAAACTCTCGTTGCGGTCCATGGAGGTGATGATTACAATCTCGGGTGCCAGGGCGATGGTCTCCTCCCGGCTGAAACGCGGGTAGGGCAGCGCCCCGGCGGCGACGTTGGTTCCGCCGGCCATGGTGATCAGTTCGTGGATGAAGGTCCCGCTGCCCACGGAGACGATCGGGGAAATCCCGATCTGGAAAAATACCCGCGGCCGGTGGGTGGTGGCGGCCACCCGGTCTTTGACGGCCGTGATGCGGGTGTTCATTTCGGCCACCAGGCTTTGCGCCGCGAGGCGCGCATTCAAAAGGCCGCCCACCTCCAGGATGGTCTCGCCGATAGCCGCCAGATCGACCGGGTTGACGGCGTAAACCGGGATCTGCAGTGCTTCCAGACGCTGGATGACCGCCTTGGGGTTGCCGTCCTTGGCGGCGATGCAGAGGTCCGGCGCCAGGGCCACGATCCGCTCCAGATCCAGGTGGACGTAAGAGCCCACCCGAGGCAGGTGCTTCGCCGCGGGGGGAAAATCGCTGAAGCGGGTCACGCCCACCAGCCGGTCCTCGCGCCCCAGGGCGTAGACGATCTCGGTGATGCTGGGCGCCAGCGCCACCACCCGCCGGGGGTCCTCCGGGACGACGACGCTGCGGCCCATTTGGTCGATCACCGTCCCCGCGGCGGAAGATTGAAAGGCTGTCAGGACTGCAAGGGTCCCGATGATGAGTTGGACAACGGATCGCATCGGCCAAAAATTTCCGGCTTACGTCTGCTGGCGGTCTGTTCCCGAGCACCCCGGAAAGCGTTTGGTGTTTCGTGAAGCCTCCAGGCGGCTGATGTTGGCAAATCTACCTTTCGGCCCCGGAGCCGTCAACAGGAATCTATGCCGCGCCCGGCCGGCGGCCGAAAGGTTTCTCCTCTGGGTCAGCGGGCGGTCTTTGAGCGACACACCCTCGCGGGCCGTCTCTTGTCAGCATTTTCCAACCGAAAGGAGTGTCTCATGATCCCTTTCCTGTTTCGCGCCGCGATGGCGGCGGTTGTCTTGGCGGCTTTGACCGGCGGCGGTGTTGCCGCCGCAGCGGCTGCGGGCAAGCCCTTCGAGGTGCAGGAAGTCGCGCGCTTCGACCAGCCCTGGGCGATGACCTTTCTGCCCGACGGGCGTCTGCTGGTGACCGAGAAACCGGGTAAACTGAAGCTCTTTGACGTTGGCAGCCGGGCAAGCACCGCGATCAGCGGTGTGCCGGAAGTCGCTTACGGCGGCCAGGGCGGCCTGGGGGATGTGGTGCTGCATCCGCGCTTCGCAGAAAACGATCTTCTCTATCTCAGCTACGCCGAGGCCGGTGCCGACGGCGCCGGTGCCGCCGTGGCGCGCGCGCGGCTGGTGTTGGATCCGGCCGGCGGCGGCAGACTGGAGGAACTGGCGGTGGTCTGGCGCCAGGTGCCCAAGGTGTCCGGGCAGGGGCACTACGGCCACCGGATCGCATTCGATCGGGACGGGATGCTGTGGATCACCTCCGGCGAGCGTCAGAAGTTCGACCCGGCCCAGGACCTGCAGTCCACCCTGGGCAAGATCATCCGCCTGGAGGACGACGGGCGTGTGCCGCCCGACAACCCGTTTGCGGATAAAGGCGGCGTCAGCGCCCAGATCTGGTCGTTGGGGCACCGCAACCCGCTGGGCATCGTCTTCGACGCCGACGGCCGGCTGTGGGTGCATGAGATGGGGCCCAAAGGCGGCGATGAACTCAACCTGATCGAGAAGGGCGTCAACTACGGCTACCCGATCGTTTCCGAGGGCGACCACTACAGTGGTCGCACCATCCCCGACCACCACACACGGCCGGAATTCCGCGCCCCGGTGATCTCCTGGACCCCGGTGATCTCGCCGTCGGGCTTCATCATCTACACCGGCAAGCGCTTTCCAGACTGGCAGGGCAGCGGCCTGATGGGCGGTCTTTCCTCGCGCGCGCTGGTGCGCATCACATTCGACGGCGAGCAGGCGCGCGAGGCCGAACGCTTCGACATGGGCAACCGCATCCGTGAGGTGGAGCAGGGCCCGGACGGGCTGGTCTGGCTGCTGGAAGACGAGCGCTATGGCATGGGGGGCCGCCTGCTCAAGCTGGCCCCGGTAACCGGCGGCTAGCGGGGCGCCAGGAGGAGCAGCCCTTTTTCCGACTGCAGCTCGGCGTCGAAGTGCTCCAGGTAGTTCAGGCCAAGCAGCCCCCAGCCGGGTCGCTCGGGCAAATCCAGAACCAGTGCGCGGACATCGTGCACCACCCAGCCACCGATTTCAATCTGGGGCAGGCGGATTTCCGGGGCGAAGCGCACCCCGCCGGCGGTGACGATCCGTCGCCGCGGTCTGCCGCCGTCCGCCGCAATTCCCAATGCCGCGGCGGCGGCCTGGGGGACGGTCACCAGCGTGGCCCCGGTGTCCACCAGGAATTGCTGGCGCACCCCGCCCCCGAGGCCCGCGGTCACCGGGATGCTGCGGGCCCCGGGGGTGAAGCGGATCACGATCTTGCCCGCCAAAGCTTTCAACTCGGCGATCTGATCGGCCAGGCGTTCGGCCTGCAGGCGAAACGGCTCCGGATAGGCCCGCATCTTGAGCAGGCTTTCGGCCCGGCGCCAGTCTCCGCCGGCCAGGGTTAGCTGCACCGCCGACAGGTGCACCGCGGGGTCCTCGGGCATGAATTCCGCTGCCAGGCGATACGCTTCCCAGGCTTGGCCGCGCATTTCCGGCCGGTGGGTATGGGCCATCTGGCGGGCGTAAATCTCGCCGTGCCAGGCCGCGATTTGCGCCCGATCAGAATCGGTCATGCCGCCGTCGGTCACCGCCATCACCAGTCCGACGGCGGCGCCGTATCCGTAAGCCTCGAAGGCGGCGTCGGCCACCGCCAAGAGCAGATCGAGGCTGCCCGCCGCCCGCAGGATGTCAGGGCCGCAGATTTTGGCCGCTTCCTGCGCAGCCCCCGTTTGCAGTAGCTCCGTTGTCAGGGCGCGCATGCGCGCGATTACCGGCTCGGGACGAATGTCGGCCGGTGTTTGCGCCGGCTGCAAAACCGCTCTGCGGCTGAACCCCTCGGCCCACTGGGCCAACTCGGCTGCGGGCTGGCCTTTTGGAACCAGAGCCAGCGCCTTCAGAAAGCTTTCCTCCCGACTGCCGGCGAAGGTCAGACGGTAGAAGTCGGTCACCTGGAACTCGGGCTGCAACAGCTCGCTGTCCAGACCGTACCAGAGATACGCGTGGCTGCCGCCATCCGCGAAAGTCCAGCCGACAATTCGGCCGGCCTGCAGTAAAACCCCCGCCCGCTTTTCCGCCTCGCCCAGGGCGCATTTTAAAAAGTGGCCCTGGCGCATGCATCCCGCGCTCTGCAATGTCGCCGTCTGGTCGGCGCCGCCCGCCAGCGGCCACCACGCCAGCGGTTGGTCCTCCTGCCAGGCGGCCAGCCGGCTGCCGGGGATCTTGAATTCCCCCCCGATGCGCCACAAACCGATCTCGTCGCTGTCGAACAGGACACCGCCTTCGATGGGAAACGCGGTCCCGTCACCCAGTTCCAGGACCCAGTCGTGGGCGCCGGTTACGGCCGCGGCCGGCAGCGCCACCCAGCCGCCGGCCACAATCATCACCGGTGTCTGGTGCAGCTCCGCACCGGCGATATCCCGCAGGGTGACCCTCCCGTAGAAGGGCTTGAAACCGTCGGCCGCCCGGGCTGCTTCAGGCGGTCGCCTTGGTCGCCGGTTGGTGGCCTGGGGAAGGGGGCCGGGAGCCGAAAAACCGGGCGGAGAGCCGTCGGGCGGGGGCTTGGCAGGGAAATTAAGCCCCAGCTTGGGGAGGGCCCAGAGGAGCAGCGCCGCCAGGCCGGCGCAAAAAACCAACCCGGCGATCAGCCCCGTCCGGGTGCTGCGCCGCCTTGCGCCGGCGGTCAGGCGGGCCCCGCAACGACTGCAGAAACGGGCGTCATCGGAGCAGGCGCTCCGGCATTTCGGGCATTGCATCGAAGACCGTCCTGATCATTGGGGGTTTCGGACTAAAAGGCGGTGCGAGACGGTGCGCAACAAAAAAATTCCCCCCAACTTCAGTCTGTGACCCCATCGGACGATGAAATCAAAGGAAATTTCAAACTTCCTGGGCACGGTCCCGCAAATTCATCGCCTCAAAAAAAACCTTCCGTAAAAATTGGAGCGCACCCGATACCTTATTCACCCGATCAGGGCCCCTGGTCACTGTCAAAGGAGGAAACGTGGCTGAAATCAAGAACAATGCAAAACCCGGCGACGGCGTCACACGGCGCGGTTTTATCAAACTGGCGGGCTATGCCGCTTTCGGGGGGGCGGCAGCGATGGCGATGCCCGACATCGCCGCGGCCGCGAAAAAAAAACCTTTGAAACCACCGCTTTCCCCGGAACCCCGCTTCTGGGAAAAGGTCCGACAGGAATTCATCCTCGATCCCGACGTGGTCTATCTGAACATCGGCACCACCGGCGCCATGCCCCGCAGGGTTCTGGAAAATTACGCGCAGTATAACCGTTTGGCGGCGTCGCGTCCACGCACTTTTGAGAGCGAACTCGGCGCCACCTTCGGCTTGCCGGGCCAGCGGGCGGAGCTGGCCTTGCAGTTCGGTTGCTACCCCGATGAAATCTGCCTGTCGCGCAATACTACCGACGGCCTGGACGCCATCATCAACGGCCTGGAATTCCATGCCGGCGATGAAATCCTGCTGACCCACCACGAACACATCGGGGCCCTGGCACCCCTCAACGTCCTCCAAGACCGTTACGGGGTGGTGCTGACCGAGGTGGAAATACCGGTCCTGGAGGTCCACGACGCCGCCCAGTTCGTGGAGTGCTTTAAACAAAAAATTTCCGACCGTACCAAGGCCATCGTCTTCTCCCACATCACTTATAAAACCGGTACGCGGTTGCCGGCCAAGGAACTCTGCCGCTGGGCCAGTAAAAACGGGTTGATCTCGATTGTTGACGGGGCCCACGCCCCCGGCATGATCGCGCTGGACTTTCACGACATCGGCTGCGATTTCTATGCCGGAGCCGGCCACAAGTGGCAGTGCGGCCCCGGTGCTACCGGCATCCTCTACATGCGCGCCCACGGCGATGATCTGCCCAAATTCTGGCCCCAGAACAGCTCCACATACACCTTCCTGGCCCAGCCCACGGGCAACCTGCGGGAACAATACGACATCGCCTACGCCATGCAGTACCGGGGCCAGGCCAACATTGCCGCCCTGCTGGCGCTGGTGGACGCCTGCAACATGTGGGAGCGGATCGGCCGGGACCGGATCGAGGCCTACGTCTGCGGCTTGAGCGCCTATCTGAAAAAGGCGTTGCGGAAAAAATTCGAGGGGCAGGGGACTTTTTTCTGTCCGGATGGGCCCGAATTCGCCAGCGGCCTGACGAGCTTCAACCCCTTCGACGACGTCACCGACGGGGCCCGGCTGACCACCTTCGTTCAGCGGCTGCAGGACGAATACGGCTACCAGGCGCGCTACACCAACTTCAGGATCTTACAGAATGACCTGGAGGATGCTTACGCGATCCGCATCTCCACCCACCTCTTCCACAATCGCCGGCAAGTCGATGGCCTGGTGGCGGCCATGTGCGATCTCTACGGGCGGATGATAATGGGCGGATAGGATCGCGGCGGCAGCGGTTCGTATGCCAATCCGCTGCGGCCTTCGACGGGCCGCAGAGCTTGCGAAATTGTGGGACCTTCTATAAAGGATGCCCCCGAGGCGGTGCTTCGCCAAGGGGGCGCGGCCCTTTTCGTCTACCGCCGCGCGCCATCGTCAAAAAGACCGGTGCAGGGCTTTCTTCCGCTTCCAACCGGATTCGGTCTTAGTTGGAGGCCGGTTCAACCGATATGAGTTTTAGAGCGAATTGCCCGGCCCTTGGCCGGTCGGCCACCGCCCCGCCATTTCTCAGGAGAAATGCCATGCCGCGGATGTCCCGCCCCATTTTTGGGGTTCTTTGGTTTTTCCTGGCGCTTTCCACCAGCGCAGCCGCCGCCCCCGCCGCCGGGGATTTGTCCGAGATTCTGAAGCGCGGCGAGCTGCGCCACATCGGCGTGCCCTACGCCAAGTTTGTCACCGGCAGCGGCGACGGGTTCAGCTGCGACCTGATCCGGGAGTTTGCCCAGGAGTTGGGGGTCCGCTATGTTTACGTGCGATCCTCCTGGAAAAACGTCATCAGCGACCTGATCGGCCGGCAGTTCACGGTCAGCGGCGACGACGTCACGATCATCGGCGACGCGCCGGTCAAGGGCGATCTGATCGCCAACGGTCTGACGATGCTGCCGTGGCGGCAGAAGTTGCTGCACTATTCCCGGCCGACTTTTCCCAGCGGTGTCTGGCTGATCGCCAGGGCCGATTCGGAGCTGCAACCCATCACCCCCAGTGGGGATTTGAACCGGGACATCGCCGAGGTCAAGGCCATGCTTTACGGCCACAGCGTTTTGTGCATGCCCGGCACCTGCCTGGACCCCGCGCTCTACGGGTTGAACGACATTGGCGCCACTCTGGTGCCGCTGCCGCTTAAAATGAACGAATTTGCGCCGGCGGTGATCAATGGCAGCGCCGAAACCAGCCTGCTGGACGTGGCCGATTCCCTCATCGCCCTTGAAAAGTGGCCGGGGAAGATCAAGGTGATCGGCCCGCTCTCGCTGCCGCAAACCATGGGGGTGGGCTTCCCCAAAACCTCGCCGCAGCTTTTGAACCGTTTCAACGCCTTTATGGACCGCATTCACAAGGACGGCACTTACAGGCAGCTGGTCGACACATACTACCCGGGGGTCGAGGTGTATTTTCCGGAATTCTTCAATCTGAAATAAAAATCCTATTTCCGGTTTTAGCCCCATGTTGCTGCACAGACGCATCACCCGCAAAAGGGAAAGCATTTTCCTGTTGGTCACCGCCATCGCCCTGGCCGGCTACATCGGCTTTGTCCTTTACGCCAACTACCTTTCCCATGAAAAACTGCGCGAGACATCCCTGCGGCTGATCAGCCAGGAGATGGACAAACGCGCCACCGACCTGCGCTATTTTTCCGAGGCCCTCTCCAAAGAGGTCCGTGACCTGGCGTTCAGCGGAAAAATCGGCCTGTTTTTTGAAAACAAGGCCCTGGGAATGAGTATGGAGTACGGCCTGGGGTCAACCCTGCAGGCCCTGGGCGGCAGCTTCCGAACCTTCGTCGATCAGAAAAAGCTCAACAACCAGCCCATCTACGAACGCGTCCTCTTCCTGGATCACGAGGGACGACTGCTGATCGACACCGCTCCGCCGCGTTTTCGGCAGGAACTGACGGCGCAGGCCACAGCGTTTTTCACGGGCCGCCCCGAGGGGTTTTTCCTTGATTTCGACCGTGATCTCAACTGGCCGGCAGTTCTCTACACCGCGCCCTTTTTCTTCAAAGGCCAGTACAGCGGCCAGATCGCGGCCTGGCTCATCCCGCAAAATGTTTTCACCCATTTTCTCACGAACCCCTCCGCGTCGGTTAAACACACCGGCATTGCCTGCAGCCGCGACCACGTTCTGCCGCGGACGGAAGGGCAAGTCTTCTATAGGCCTGAGGAACAAGGCCTTTTTTTGGATGAACAGGCCTTCAGCGCGCTCTTGCAGCACCGCCTGCAAGACGGTCAAACTTCCGTCCTGCAGGTCAAGGTGGCTGGAACGCCTTTCACCCTGTTTGAAATCCTGCAACTGGACGAGATTTTCGGAAAAACATCGCCGCAAACTCTTTTGCTGGCCCTGGCGCTGCTCGCCGTGGTGGTGATGGGGGCGCTGGCCTATGTGGTCCTGGTGGTCACTCAGAACCGGGTGCTGCACACCCGCGTCATCGAGGCCCGCAAGAAGGAGGGCGAGATCGCCGAGAAAAACCGCGAACTGAAAGCCGAGATCGAGGAGCGTATCCGGGCGGAGGAGGCGCGCGAGGAACTCGAAGTGCGACTGCAGCGCGCGGAGAAAATGGAGGCGCTGGGCACCCTGGCCGGGGGCGTGGCTCACGATCTGAACAACATCCTCTCCGGCATCGTCGGCTACCCCGATTTGCTGCTGATGGAGGTGCCCGAGTCCAGCCCGATGCGATCGGGGATCCTGACCATCAAAAAATCTGGCGAAAAAGCCGCGGCCATTGTCCAGGACCTGCTCTACCTCGCCCGGCGCGCGGTTCCCGACAAGCGTGCGGTCAATTTAAACGACATCGTCCAGGAGTATCTCAAAAGCCCCGAATACCAGAAACTCCACTATTATCACCCCAAGGTGGAAACCCTGACCCGCCTTGAGCCGCACCCGCTGCCGATTTCCGGCTCCCCGATGCACCTTTCGAAAGCCTTCATGAACCTGATCTCCAACGCCGCCGAGGCGATGCCCCAGGGCGGCACCATCGAGGTCGCCACGGCCAACACCTATGTGGATCGGCCCTTCCGCGGCTACGATTCGGTGGAGGAGGGCGAATACGTGGTGCTGGAGGTTCGCGACAACGGCATCGGGATCGCCCCCGAAAACATCGAAAGAATTTTCGAACCCTTTTACACCAAAAAAACGATGGGTCGCAGCGGCACGGGACTGGGGATGGCCGTGGTCTGGGGCACCGTCAAGGATCATCACGGATACATCGACGTTCAGAGCGCGGAAGGCCGGGGGACGATCTTCAAACTCTACCTGCCGGTGTCGCGCCAGGCCCTCGCCGAAGTCGATCATGCCTACCACCTGGAGGATTACCTCGGCCGGGGCGAATCCATCCTGGTGGTGGACGACATGCCGGAACAGCGTCAGATTGCGACCATGATGCTGGAAAAGCTGGGCTACAGCGTCAGCACCGCCGCCAGCGGGGCGGAGGCGGTGGACTGCGTGGCGCAAAAGCCGGTGGATCTGGTGGTGCTGGACATGATCATGGACCCGGGGATCGACGGACTCGAGACCTACCAGCAGATCAAAAGCCTTCATCCCCATCAGAAGGCCGTGATTGCCAGCGGTTTTTCGGAAACCGAGCGCGTCAAGGCCGCCATCGAACTGGGGGTGTCCGAATACGTCCGCAAACCCTATTCGCTGGAGAAAATCGGACTGTCGGTGCGCCGCGCGTTGCAGGTCGCTCCAAACGGCCTGTAGAGGGATTAGGGGCAGCCGGCTGCTGCGATGCTCGGCCCGGGACGATGGGACATCAATCGCCAACCTCAACAAGCGGTTGAGATAAGGCTGCGGTCTTCGAAAAACCCCATACCTGCGTGGATTAGCGGTGAGTTCCTTAAAAGCCCAATTTCTGCGTTGCGCTGCATCTCGAAGTCGCTGCGGCTGATCAATTCCGAAAGACAAATGAAATGAGAACGAATTTCGTCTTGGTCGATTTTGAGAATGTTCAACCCGATAACTTCAGGCTTCTTAACGGGCACCCAATCAAAATTAAAGTTTTTCTGGGCTCAAATCAAGCCAAAATTCCGATTGATATGGCGCGCATACTCCAGCAATACGGGCCCAATGCAGAATACATTCAGATTGAGGGAAGCGGGTGCAATGCGCTTGATTTCCACATCGCCTATTACATCGGGCGGCTGGCTGGCGAAAACCCCGATGCCTTTTTTCATGTAATCTCGAAGGATACCGGGTTCGATCCGCTGATTAAACATCTGAAGGGGAAAAAGATCTTCTGTCAGCGTTCCCCATCGATTGCCGATATCCCGCTGGTCAAATCAGCGGACTCCAAGTCTTTTCCCGAGAAGTTTGATACCCTCGTTGGCAATCTGGCAAAACGAAAAACGGGCAAGCCTCGAACCATGGAAACCCTGCGAAGCACTATCAAGGCGCTTTTTTCAAATCAGCTCGCGATAGGTGAACTTGATGCACTCATCGAACAACTGAAAAAGCGCGGGGCGATCAAGGTCGATGACGGCAAAGTTCAGTATGATTTTTAAGAACAGCCCGCTTCACTTCCGCCGCCAGCTGCCCCCCGGTCCCTCCAGATACCAGCCGGCGCGGGCCTGATCCCGCCACGAGTTGGCGAAGATGGCCTGCACCTCTCCGGCTTTGTCGGCAAAGCCGTTGGCGGCGGCGATTTCCTTGTAGAGCTGGAGGCGGTCGGCGTTTTCGGCGGCCACCAGGCGGGTGACGGTGCCGCGGGATTTCAGGTCGAGGTTGTCGGTGCTGCGCACCTTGAGCAGGCCGTCGCTGCCGATGCCCACGTGGCCGGAATCGAGAAAAACGAAAAGCTCCTGGGAGCGCTGCTTCATTGCGTTTTTGATGGCCCGGATGGCGGGTGTGCTGACGTTGATATCCTGGGCGGCCAGTGCCGACCGGACCTCGAACAGGGAGCGAATCAAGCCGCTGGTCTTGCCGCCCGCTTCGGAAGGTGCGGATTGGGGCGCGTCGGGGGCGCTGCTTTGCTCTCCCCAGACCTCGTGGACGATTTTGTCGGCGGCGCTGCGGACCTCTTCCGCCGGAAAATAGATGTTGATGGTCACGCATGAGATGATCGCGATGACAGCCAGAGCGGATAGAATTCCGGGCACCCTTGGCATGGCGGGCCTCCTGTTTGATGGTTGGGGTGGGAGCGGCAGACCGGTTGCCGTGCCGCCGGATTTGGTGCGCGCTGCCGCGGCAACCGGCTCGGGTGTTGGGTGACACCTCTGTATATCGCCCCCTTGCGCGAAAAATCAAGCCGCTAGCGGGGTTACCCGCCGGCGCGTTCGATGCGCTGCAGGCGCCGGACCATTTCCGTGAAGGAGATTTTGGGGCTGGAAATGAAGACATCGATGCGCGGCGGCAGGAGGCCGCCGTCGACCAGGTATTTGCGCGAGCCGGGGCGCGCGGTGCCCACCAGGCGGAAGACATCTTTTTCCAGGGTGCAGGCCACGCCGATTTTGCGGTAGCGATAGAAATCGATGAATTGATAGATCCCCTGGGAGAGCGCCTGGGAAACGCCCCCCTGGCTGATGAGCGTCAGGTTGTTGAGGGCCTTGACGCTGATGTTGCGCTTGCCGGTCTCGCGGGTGGCGAATTCGGCCTCAAAGCGTGTGGGCGTTTTCCCGAAAAGCCTCAGATTGTGGATGTGACCGTCGGCGATGCCGTTCATTTCGCCCACGGCCAGGGTCCGGGTGAGCTGGAAAAGATCCAGGGCAGTGAAATCGATGTCGGCAAAAAAACTCGCGTAGGGGGTCAGGGGGGCTTCAAAGCGCATGCCGCGGATCGAGAGATCGCCGCCGAAGGCGCTGATGTCCATCGTGCCGGGGGTGCTCAGGACCCCATCGACATATCGAATTTTGCCCAGATCGGCGTTTAGTCGGCCCATCAGCGGCAAAACCCCCAGGGTTTGGGTCAGCTGCTGCAGATCCACCTCCAAAATGCGGATCCGGGCGCTCATGTCCGCGCCGTTTGGCGTATATGCGGCGGCGGCGTCCTGAATTTCCAGGCGGCCGCCGGCCACCCGGAACACCAGCGGGCTGCGGATCACCAGGCGGTTGAGCGCCGCCTGCAACCGGATCGGGGAGGGGTCCAGCACTAGGGGGCCGACGGCCAAGCGTGCAAAGGTCAAACTGCCCGACTGCAAGTCCGCCGACTCCCCGGCGCCGCCCGTGAAATCGGAGGCGAAGGCGAAGGGCAGGACCCCGCCGGCCTTTTCCAGGCTGAGGCCTGCCGCAGGCCAGGTGAGACCCAACCCGTCGGGCTGCAGCCTGCCCCGGGTGCGCCAGGTGCGGCCCTGCTGCTCCAGCCGAAAGTCGCCGGCCACGGCCCCGGACACCCCGAGGGTCTCCATGCCGCTGACGGTTTCCCCCAGGACGGATCTGAGGATCTCCGCAAACAGGCCCGCCATCTGCGGGGCGGCGAAAGAACCGGTGAGCCGGGTCGCCCCGGGGGCGATACGGCCCTCCAGCTGTGCGCTTCCCAGACCGTCGATGGTTAGATTGATCCGCTGCGCATCCAGGCGCCGCGCTCCCGGTGCGAGCGTTGCGCGCAGGCCGGCGCCGACCGCCAGCCTGGAAACATCGGCATAGAAGGTTCCCCGCAGGACCTCGTTGGCGGCGATTTGGGCCTTCAGATCGAGCTGCAGCGGCTTGCCGCCGGATCTGGCATCGATCTCGCCCTGCAGTGTGAAACGGCCGCCGGTCAGTCCGGTCATGCCGTCGGCCGAAAAGAATTCCAGCTTCTGCCCGGCCAATGTGTCCAGGCGCAGCCGCATCCCCTCGGTGCCTCTCGACAGGGCGCCCGCGGCAGAAATGTTGCCGCTTAGCCCGCCTTCACCGGCCGGCCGCAATGACGCCGGCAGAAGCCGGGGGCCGAAAACGGCCGCCAGAATTTGCCATGGGGTCGGTAGAAGCCGGAAGCGCAGCGCTTCCCGGGTGCCCTCGGCCCTGAACACCTCGCGGGAGTCTATCTGAAGACCGATATCCCCAGAAAATGCGCCGTCATTTTGCCGTAGGTGCAGCTGCGCCGCCAGCGGCTGCAAGTCGATTCCACTTGCCGCCGGCGTGATCGCTGCAGGCAACCCTTTCAAATCGGCCGCCAGCCGGAGGGTGCCGGCTGCCAGTTCGAAGTCGGCTTCCAGCGCCAATCCGCCGGCCAGCGCGGGAGTTTCCAGGTCGTGCAGACGCCGCTGAAGCGCTTCGGCCTGGGGGACCTGCAGGGAGAAGTCGCCCCGCAGGCTGTCCCCGTCATTTTGCGCGCTGAAGCGCCCGGGGGCCATATCGGCCAGCAGAAAGCGGGCCTCCGCCTGCCAGACTCCGGCGGCCGCGTTGGTCAGGGCCGCCGTCAGGGCCGCCAGCGGCAGCCGCACCATCGGGGTGTGGATTTCGGCGGCCGCTGCGCGCAGCTCAACCGTCCATCCCCGGGTATCCAAGCTAAAATCGGCTGCCGGCTGGAGAACCTCGAAGGTCCAGGCGCCGGTGGCGTTGGGCAGCCCCAGGGCCGCTGTAATCTGCGCCAGATCGTCGCTGTCGAAACGCTCCAGGGCTAAATTGCCGCTGACCAGCGGGCCGTCGGCCTGGGGCAGCGTGACCTGCAGCGGCGCTGCGATCAGCTGGCGACCGCCCACCTGGACGTGCTCCAGGGTGATCCGCTGCCGGGCGCCCCACGAGCCGCTGCCCCGGACTTCCAGGGCGAGGCCGGGGGCTTCGCCCAGACGAGCCGAAGCCCGAAACGGAAAGGGGGCCCCGCTGCCGGTCTCGACCTGGATCTGATTCAGGCTGTAGCGCCGATCGGCGGTGCGATAGGTGAAGCGGCCGCCCGCGATTTCAAGCCGCGTCACCCCCCAGTCCGGAACCTGGAGGGGCCCATCGGAGGAAGGCGCCTGGGGGCTTGCATGAAGCTCCAGAGCGGGCTGGGACAGGTACAGGCGGTCGATCCGGCGCGCAAGTAAACCCGAGGGCGACAGCCCGATTGCGGTGCGCGGCAGCAAAATACGGTAGTGGCCTGGGCGGTCCAGGGAAACCCCGGAGAGGAAGACGGACGCATCCTTCAGGGTGATGCGCTCGATGCGGACTTCGGCGGCAAGCCGGGCGGATGCCGTGCGTTCAACCAGCGGCCGCAGGAGCTGGTTGAGCAGCCGGTCGGACTGCCAGAAGGCGGCCGCTACGGTCAGCCCACCGATCAGCCCCAGCCCGAGGAGGATATAGGTGAGGCGGCGGTGTTTCATGGATTTACTGCAAAACGGTTTGCTGTGCCCGGCGGTCGTCGGGATTCTTTCAGGGCGGCGGCGGCACCGCACTGACCGCGGCAAATTCGACCCCCAGCGCCATCAGGGTGGTTTTCCCCCGGCCGCAGAGGTCGGTGATGAATTGGAACTGGTCGCGCGGGTCCACCGGGTAGGCCCTCAGCCGGTAGTGGGTCCCCCAGGGCTGCTCCTGGGCGACCACGACGACGGGCCGCTTGAGCTGCACGTAGGGGCTCGACAAGGCCACGTCGTGCAGGGCGCTTTGAACGGCCGCCGGGTCGTGCCGGGGGTGAAGGTAAAAATCGGCGACGCACTGCAGGTACTGCGTTCCGCTGTTGCTGTTGGCCACCAGGCCGGTCCATAGTTTCGATTGCGGAATGATGACCGTGGTGTCGTCGGGGGTGACGATTTCGATGACGCGCAGGCCGATGGACGTGACTTTCCCGTAGCGGCCGTCGATTTCGACCCAGTCCCCCAGCCGGTAGGGAATCTCGTAGACCGCGACCATGCCGGCCATCAGGCTGCTGGCATAGTCTTTGAGCGCGAAACCGAGGGCGAGCCCCAGGGCCCCCAGTAGGGCGAAGATGTTCTTGAAGGTGGGATCGATCAGGAGCGGCACCGATAGGAAGACCACCAGAAAAATGATCAGCAGGCGCAGCACCTGGACCGAGCCCAGCACCTGCTGCCGCTGGCGCCCCGGCAGCCTTTCCGCCAGCCGGGGCAGCACCCGTTTGATGATCGTGATGGCGGCCCAGCCGGCCGCGACGATCACGGCCACATGCAAAAGGCGGTCCCACGTGATGTGGATGATGCTCGATAGTGTGCCTGGGTTCATGGGCCTGCCTAAAACGGGTCCGTCAGGAAGTTACGGTCTTCCAAATGGCGCCTGACCGTGGGGTAGGCCAATGGCGCCACTTGCCAGGAACCGCCCGCTTGAACCGCCACGCCGGCACTCTGGAGCCTTTCCAGGGCCTGCATGATGGTGAAGGGCGGCAGGGGCAGCAGCTCAAGCAGGAGCTCCTCCGGCTGTCCGTCGTGAAGCAGAAGGCTGTGCAGCACGAAGTCGCCGGCGGGCCGTTCCACAGAAGGCACGGACGGCAGAAGGGGCGCAATCTTGGGCAGCACCCGGATCACCTGCCGCCGGTGCCCCGCATCAGTGTCGGCGTTACGCGCCGTCTTGGCATCGGCCTCGGGGGGCATCCTGCGGAGGCTGTGGCGCCACATCGCGCGGGCCACCCCGCCGATGCCGCGGCTGCAGGCCGCCAGCAGGGTCAGGTAGTCGCCGGGCGGCGCCGCCTGCTCCCCGCTGTCAGCCCGGGTCTGGGGATTCGGAAAAAAGGCCTCCTGGCTGTCGCCCAGGCGGAAGCTGCAGCCGGCCCTCGCCTGGGGACCGGCCAGCCGTGCCAGCCAGCGCCAGAGCCGCTCGCCTTCCAGCGCCTGGGGGGTCAGCACCGGCAGGATGCCCGCCCCGGCGGCCACCTCCAGATAAGCCCAGGCCCAGCTGCCGCAGGTGACGGCTCCCTGTCCCAGACGGCCGGCGGTTAATTCCGCCAGCAGCAGTCGGACCGCCTGCAGTCCGCGGGGGTGTCGCAGAAAACACTTTTCGAGCCCCAACAACACCCAAGGCGACCGGGTGGCCGTCTGCCGGATGCGGTCAATCCAGTCATCAGGTGTAAAGATGATCTCCCGGGTTGTGGGCGGCGGGATGCGGGCCCATCGCCTGCGGGCGGCCACCGCCGCCAGGGCTTGCGTATGCCCCGAAAAGGGCGCTCCGATGATGCCGATGGCAGTACCGTCATTCCGGTCGGCAGCGTGCGCGTCCAGAGCTTCCTCCAGCCCGGCAACGGCCCCCGGCCATTCGTCGGGGGGGGCGATCTCGTCCAGCAGCCGTACCGGCAGCGCCTCGAGTTGGTCCGCTTCGGCGGGTGGGCGCGCCTCGGCTGCATCCGGCTGGCGGAGATTGCGCCAGAAGGCCGTTAACCGGGTCCGCAGGCTGTTTTCAACCGTGTCGCTGGGCACCCGGTAGTCGCCCGGCGGAACGAAAGTCCAGAGGGGGGCTTCGCTCGTTTCGGAATCCGGTTCGGCGTTCGTCATCCCAAATACACTCTGATAGGACCGGCTGGGTCAGGCAATGCCCTTGGGGTGCCGCCGCCGGGGGGGGCGCCAAGGTCGCAAACGACGCTTCAACTAAGCGGAAAGCCCCCGGTGCTGTCAAGCAAAATCATCCTGCGGAAAGCCCTGCCAGACGGCCGGCGGGTCAGTCGATGAAAAGCTCGGTGCTGAGATAGCGCTCGCCGGTGCTGGCGAGGATCACCACGATGCATTTGCCGGCGTTCTCCCGGCGCTGGGCGATCTCCAGGGCGGCGGCGATGGCCGCGCCGGAGGAAATGCCGCATAGGATGCCCTCTA
>Ga0272444_10000737_pt1 | contig 33642 bp, 32 predicted proteins | sample SSMForm13_FD_201033 | JGI IMG/M metagenome (GOLD analysis project Ga0272444, IMG submission 201033) | Marine sediment archaeal communities from Little Sippewissett salt marsh, Falmouth, MA, United States - SSM-Form-13 | ecosystem: Environmental > Aquatic > Marine > Wetlands > Sediment ...
CGGGGACGTGGAGCATCAGTACCTACTTCCAGGACGACCATCCGTCGATCCTGGGATGGGGGATGACGCGGGTGTACGGCTCCGTCGGCATCGGCTCATCGACCCGCCTCACCGGCGGGTTCATCGCACGGACCGGCGGCTTCGGCGATCCCAAGTTCGAGTTCACCTTCGGATGGATGACCCGCTGGTAAAACGACCTCGAGCGTCGAGGAGTCGTCCGGCCTCGGCGTCGATGAGGACCAATGGCCCGCCTGCGTCCGGAGCAATCCGCGCCGCTGGCGGGTCGTCGCTTCCTCCCATCTGCGCGACGGCCTCCACCTTGCTGCTTCCTACGGCGAGGAGGATCACGTGTCGCGCGGCATTGATGAGGGGCAGCGTCATCGTGATCCGCCACGCGGGTTCGGCGGAGACGTGCACGGGCAGGATCCATCGAACCGTCTCCGTCAGCGCCTGATGCCGCGGAAAGAGAGACGCCGTGTGCCCGTCCGCCCCAATGCCTAGCAGGACGAGATCGAACCGGCCTCCCTCGGAGAGCTCGCGGCGAACCAGAACCTCGTAGGCGTCGGCCGCCTCGATCGGTTCGCGCTCTCCCTCGATCCGGTGAACGTTCTCAAACGGAATGGACACGCGTTCGAGGAGCGCGCGCCTCGCCGCCCCGTAGTTACTCTCAGGACTGGCCGGCGGGACACAGCGCTCGTCCGACCAAAAGGCGTGGACGGTTTCCCATTCGATCGATTCGGAGCACGCGAGACGCTCGTACAACGGGATCGGTGTCGATCCACCCGACAGTGCAACGACGAACCGACCGCGTTCACGGACCGCTTCGCCTGCCAGAGCCTCGAAGCGAGCCGCCGCATGATCGTAGAGCACGTCGGTCTCCGGGAACGTGATCGTCTTCATGCTGTCTTGACCTCGTGACACGCGTCGAGCCACCGGCGCTCTTCGCCTCCCAACAGCGTCCGCGCCTCGTCCGGCCCCCAGGAACCACCCGTGTACTCGAACGGGCGGCGCTCGACCCCGAGAAGCAACTCGACGATCTTCCACGATTCCTCGATCTCGTCGTTCCGGATGAACAGCGACGGATCCCCGCACAGCGCATCGAGAAGGAGCCGCTCGTAGGCGTCGGGAAGCGCGGCCGCCCCGAAATAATCCTCGTACTGGAAGACCATGTCGACCGGACGTGTCGCCATGCCGGCTCCGGGAAGCTTCGTCTCGAACTGGATCTGCACGCCCTCGTCCGGCTGGATCTTGAGCGAAAGACGATTCGACGCAGGCTTGGCACCGGGGAAGAGGCGACGCGGAACCTTGCGGAACTGAAGCGTGATCTCGGTCGTCTTCTCTGCGAGGCGCTTCCCGGTCCTCACGTAGAACGGCACCCCGCTCCACCGCGGGTTGTCGATCGACAGGCGCAGGGCAGCGAACGTCGAGGTCATCGAGTCATCGGCAATCCCCTCTTCGTCACGATATCCAGCGTACTGCCCGAGGATCACGTTGCCGATTCCGACGGGCTCGATGGCGTTGAGAAGCTTCACCTTCTCGTCGCGCAACGCGCCGGCGTCGGCAGCGCTTGGAGCCTCCATCGAGACGAGCGCGAGAAGCTGGAGGAGGTGATTCTGCACGATGTCGCGGAGAACACCGGCACGGTCGTAGTACTCCGCTCGGCGCCCGACGCCGATCGTCTCGGCGACGGTGATCTGAACGTGATCGACGTGGTCTCGATTCCAGAGGGGCTCGAAGATCGCATTGGCGAAGCGGAAGGCGAGAATGTTCTGAACCGTCTCCTTGCCGAGATAATGGTCGATTCGGTAGACCTGCGCCTCCTCGAACGCGTCGTGAACCAATTCGTTCAATGCCCTCGCGCTTGGCAGGTCCTCACCAAACGGCTTCTCGAAGACGACGCGCCGCCATCCGCCGACCTCGTTCGTCAACCCTGCCTTGCTCAAGCCGCGAACGACTGCGGAGACGGCAGTCGGAGGCGTAGCGAGATAGAAGAGGAGGTTCCCGTCCGCGCCCCCCAGGATCTCGTGGTGCCGGAGATGTTCGGCGAGCCGCGGGTAGTCGTTCAAATCCTCTGTCGACATTCGAAAGTAGGAGAAGCTGCGCTCGAACTCGGGCCAGAGGGTGCAGAGCTTCGGATCCGGCTTGAGACGCGCGTACTCCCTGACGCCTTCGAACAGGCGAGCGCGAAACGCGTCGTCGGATAGCTCGCGCCTCCCAACTCCGATCACGCGCGTCCCTTCGCAGAGGTGTCCGGCGCAGGCCAGACTGTGAAGCGCCGGAACGAGCTTCCGATGTGTGAGATCGCCCGACGCTCCGAAGATCACGATGGCGGCCGGGGGCGCGCAGTCGATCCCGCCGGACAGTCCGCTAGCTCGGTTTGACGTCATGTCCACCGAACTCCTGCCGGAGCGCGGCAAGGAGCTTCGCTGCGTAGCTTCCTTCCTGCCGGCTGGCGAGGCGCATCAGAAGGGAGAGCGTGATCACCGGAGCGGGAACGTTTTGCTCGATTGCCTCGGAGACGGCCCACCGCCCCTCGCCGCTGTCGGCGACCCAGGGAGCAATTCCATCCAGATCCTGATTCCCGTCGAGTGCATCGGAGATGAGGTCGAGCAGCCAGGATCGGATGACGCTTCCGTGACGCCAGATCTCGGCAACCTGGTGGAGATCGAGCGCGTACTCCGGCTTCTCCTTCAGAATCTCGAACCCCTCCGCGTACGCCTGCATCGCACCGTACTCGATCCCGTTATGAACCATCTTGACGAAATGGCCCGAGCCGGGCGGCCCGACGTGCCCCCACCCGATCGACGGCTCCGGCGCGAGTGCCTCGAAGACCGGCCGCAGACGCTCGACGATCTCCTCCTCGCCTCCGATCATCAGGCAGTACCCTTCCGTCAATCCCCATACGCCTCCGCTCGTCCCCGCGTCGACCAGATGAAGCGAGGATTCCCGCAGCGTTTCGTCTCTTCGCAATGTGTCCCGGTGGTTGGCGTTCCCGCCGTCGATGATCACGTCGCCGGACTCGAGGAGCTCTGCGAGCTGCGCGATCATCGTCTCCGTCGCCTCGCCCGCCGGGACCATCACCCAGACCGCACGAGGGGCCGGAAGGCTCTCGACAAGTTCCTCGAGCGACGTCACGGGACGGACCCGCTCCTCCTCGTCGGCAAGACTCTGCGCGACCTCGACCGTGCGGTTGTACGCGATGACCTCGTGTCCAGAACGTGAGAGGCGGCGGGCCATGCTGCCTCCCATCTTGCCGAGTCCCACAAACCCTATCCTCACTCGATTACACCTCCTCGGGACCCGGATCGAATCCTGTGCTCCACGCCGTCCGCTCCCGCGACGATGAGATCGGTCGCCAAGTCGAGGAAGAGGCCGTGAGCAACGATGCCGGGGCGCTCGTCCAACCGTCGAGCCAACCCGTGTGCATCCTCGATCCCGGGCCAACGGGAGTCGAGGATGAGATTGCGAGCGTCCGTCAGGAACGGGCTGCCGCCGCCGCGGACCTCGACGCGAGCGCCGAGAGACTCGAGAAACCTCATCTCGGTTCCACGCGCGAACGGGACGACCTCCACGGGGAGCGCGAAACGCGTCCCGAGCCGAGCGGAGAGCTTCGACTCGTCGACGACGATCACCTCGCGCCGACTGGCGCAGGCGACGACCTTCTCCCGGAGAAGGGCGCCGCCCCCGCCCTTGATGAGGTCCATGTTCGGATCGACCTCGTCGGCCCCGTCGATTGTCAGGTCGATGACCGGATGGTCGTCGAGTGACGTCAACGGGATCTCAAGATCCTCCGCTGCCTTCGCAACCTCGATCGAGCATGGCACAGCAAGGACGCCGGTTAAATCGCCCTCTGCGAGGCGTCGAGCGATCCGCTCGACGGCGAATGCCGCCGTCGAACCGTGCCCAAGGCCAACGACCATCCCCGACTCAACGAATTCGGCCGCGCGTTCCGCCGCCTCCCGCTTCTGCTCCGTTACCCGATCCTTCCTCATCTCTGTCCTCCAAGGTGTCGCTCTCTACGCTCTACGTTCACGCCAGGTTCCTGGCCAGTCTGCCGACCTGAGCGGGGTCGCCGTCGAGTCGCAACGTCAAGACAGCGCGCCCGGCGTCGAGCAGCGCCCGGCGATCGCCACGCGACTGCGCCTCGATCAGCGTGCCAAACGTCAGCGTCGACTCTCTCTCATCACCATCGTCCGGGATCGGTACGTCAGCTTCCGGAGTCGTGAGCAGCTGGATGAACAATCCTCTCCCTCCGTCCCCCTTGTGGAGTTGGCCGGTGGAATGGAGGAAGCGGGGGCCGTAGCCGACGGTCGTCGCCACGCGATACCGATCGCGCAGCGCAACACGAAGTGCTGTTAGTGCGTCGGACGTCGATCGGCTCGGAGGAAGGTAGGCGTGAAGGGCGATGTAGGCCCCTTCGCCGGCGGATGAGCAGAAGCGCTCGACCGCGTCTGCCGAGGCCGGCTCGGCCTCCTCCGCCGGGAGAGACCCGGTCTTCCGATACGCGTCTACCATCCGCCTTGCCAGGATCTTGGCCGCCTCCACGTTCGGCTGATCGAACGGGTTGATCCCGAGAATCTCACCAACGAGCGCCGTCGCCAGTTCCCACAGGAAGAACTGCCCGCCGAGCGCGTACCGATCGTCCAGATCAATCCGCGCCGTCGGATGCCCCGCGTCCGCGAGAGCAGCGACGGCCGCGTCCTGTGAGCTGTCATCGGCCAAGCGGAGGTGAACGAAGAGGCGATCCGACCCGTAGGCCGCCGGTGGCGCGATCGGCTCCCCCGTCACGGGGAGGATTCCTGTTCCCTCTTTTCCCGTGCTCTCCGCGATCAGCTGCTCGACCCAATTCCCGAAGGCCGCCACCTCTCTTGAGACGACGAACGTGGCTTTGTTGCGTCCGTCTATCGCCGCCGCACCGAGAAAGGCAGCGAGGCGAACGGCCGGGTTCGCGTCGAGGGGCTCAGACCTTGCGCACTCCCTTGAGAGCGACTGCGCACGCCTCAGGGTCCGTCGAACGTCGACTCCGAGAAGATCCGCCGGAATCAGGCCGAAGAGAGAGAGCGCCGCGTAGCGGCCGCCGAGGTTCGGATCGTTCTTGAAGATCTCGCGAAAGCCGCCCCGTTCGGCAAGCTCGACCAGCGGGCTCCCCGGATCGGTGATCGCGACGAAGCGCCGACCGACGTCGTCCCGACCGACGCCTTCGAGGACGCGGGCGTAGAAGTGCCGGAGGAACGAGAGCGTCTCCGTCGTCGTCCCTGACTTCGTGGCGACGAGGAAGAGCGTTCGAGACAGGTCGAGCGTCTCCTCAACTCCAAGGACGGCGTCGGGATGCGTGCTGTCGAGAATCGTGAGATCCGGATAGCCGTCTGCGTTTCCAAAGGTGAGAGAGAACGTCTCTGGGGCGAGACTGGAGCCACCCATGCCCAGCAGCAGAACGTGGCGGAAGCCGCCTTCGCGAACGTCCGCGACGAACCGGTCGATGCGGTCGAGTTCCTTCGGCATTCTCTCCGGCAGATGGAGCCAGCCGAGACGGTCTTCAATCTCGGCCGGATCGGCTCTCCAAACAGTGTGGTCGTGGGACCATACCCGAGAGAGCGCGAACTCCTCTTCAAAGCGCGCGCGAATCGCGGCGGCGGCGTCCGGGGAATTCGTCAGATGCAACATCCGATCTCCTCTCGCGCGAAAGGCTTCCGGCCCGCAGAGACGATAGCACAAACCATCGGAACGCTCCGGCCTCGAAATCGAGTCGGGCAAGTGCCCTCAAACACCTCCCCCGCCGCGCGCCGGGCGGGACAGCGCGACCGAAGGAGAACGTACACGGCGCCGCGAAGCGGTGACAAGCCGCGGCGTCAAGTGAGGCCGGCTTCCCGTGCGCGTGAAGGGCTCGGCGTAGGGATTGTGCGTGCATGCCCCCACTAGAGCCAGCACATTGGATCTCCGAAGCGAACGCCGTAGGATTGTGAAACGCCGCGCCGAGCGGATCCGAGACTGGAGGAGACGACCGTGAGCACTGTTCCGTTCGATGCAGCCATTTTCGATCTGGATGGGGTCGTCACGTTCACCGCGTCGACCCATGCGGCCTCGTGGAAACGGATGTTCGATGAGTTCCTGCAGACTCGCTCTAGGCGAGCCGACGAGCCGTTCGTCCCATTCGATCTCGAGTCCGACTACCTGACGTACGTCGACGGCATGCCGCGGATCGATGGCGTCAAGACCTTCCTCGCCTCTCGCGGAATCGACCTACCGGAAGGGACGGCCGACGAGCCGCCAAACGACGAAACGGCCTGGGGCCTCGGGAACAAGAAGAACGAAGCGTTCCGCGAGGTCCTGCGGACCGAAGGCGTCGAGGTCGATGAGGCAACGGTCTCGTTCATCCGGGAGCTCCTCGAGCGCGGGATCCGCGTTGCGGTTGCCTCCTCCAGCAAGAACTGCCTTCCGATCCTGGAACGCGCCGGCCTGGAAGAGCTGTTCGAAGCGCGCGTCGACGGCGTCGTCTCCGAACAGATCGGTCTCAAGGGAAAGCCCGATCCGGACATCTTCCTCGAAGCGGCGAAGCGACTCGGCGTCGAGGCCAGCAACTCGATCGTCGTGGAGGACGCCATCTCGGGCGTGCAGGCCGGCCGCGCCGGCGGCTTCGGCCTCGTCATCGGAATCGATCGCATCGGAGCGGCGGCATCGCTTCGAGAGCACGGCGCGGACCTGGTTCTCTCAGGATTCGACGAGAACTCGTTCGCCCTCGCGAGCGCATGGTTCGAAAACCGAGCGGAGCGTCTGCCCGCTGCGCTGCGCGATTGGCCAGCGATCGAAGCGCGTCTGACCGGGAAGGAGTTGGCGCTCTTCCTCGACTACGACGGGACTCTGACGCCGATCGTTAGTCGACCGGATCTGGCCGTGCTGACGGACGAAGCGCGCGACACGCTCAAGCAAGTCGCCGAGGTGTTCCCCACAGCGATCATCAGCGGTCGCGGCAGGGAGGACGTCGAGGCTCTCGTCAAGCTGTCGAAACTCGCCTACGCGGGGAGTCACGGCTTCGACATCGTGGGACCGCACGGCTCACCGGTCGGCCATCAGGTCGCCGACTGGGTCGAGCCGGTCATGGCAAACGTCGCGCGGGAGCTGGCGGACGCTGTCGCCTTGATCGAAGGCGCTCTCCTCGAGCCAAAGCGCTTCTCGGTCGCCGTTCACTATCGGCTGGTACCCGAAGGAGCGATCCGGCAAGTCGAAGACGCTGTCGACCGGGCGGTCGGGGCCGACGCGCGACTGAAGAAGGCCACGGGGAAGAAGGTCTTCGAGATCCGACCCAACATCGACTGGGACAAGGGGAAGGCCCTGCTCTTCCTGCTGGAAGCGCTCGGCCTCGATCGGCCCGACGTGGTCCCAATCTACATCGGCGACGACGTGACCGACGAAGATGCGTTCGCGGCGCTCGCCGACCGCGGATTCGGCATCCTCGTGTCGGAGGTGCCGCGACCGACGGAAGCGAGCCACTGGATGCAGGCTCCGTGGGAGGTCTACGCCTTCTTCGAGCGTCTCCTGGAATGGGCAGGGCCGGTTCGATGACCGCCGGATGGCAGTTGATCTACGAGGACTACCGCCCGGAAGAGGAGCCCCTTCGTGAGACGCTGTGCACACTCGGCAATGGCGTGTTCGCCACGCGAGGCGCGGCCGAGTGGGCGACGGACGGTGGGACCCACTACCCGGGAACGTATCTCGCTGGCGGGTACAACCGGCTAACGAGCGTGGTCGGCGGCCGCGACGTCGTCAACGAAGATCTCGTCAACTTCCCGAACTGGCTCGGACTCACCTTCCAGCCGGCGGGCGGCCACGAGCTGGGCGATCCTGCAAGCGAACTCAGCGACTACCGCCAGGAGCTCGATCTGAGGCGCGGGATCCTCCGAAGAGCCTTCGCTGTGCGAGACTCCGCAGGAAGGGAGACACGCGTCTCGTCGCGACGCTTCGTCCACATGGCGAACCCTCACTTGTGCGCGGTCGAAATGGAGATCGTGCCGCTCAACTGGTCGGGAGACGTCACGATCCGTTCGATCCTCGACGGGACAGTGACGAACAACGGCGTCCCGCGCTACCGCGAACTGCGCGGAGATCATCTCACGGCCGCCGAGACCGGAGAGGATGCCGGGATCATCTGGCTGAGTGTGCGGACGAAACAGTCAGCGCTGGGCGTCGCGTTGGCGGCGCGGACGCACATCGCGAGCGGGAGCGCCGGAGGCTCGGCCTCGGGCGCCGTCCGGTCGGATGAGGCGACGATCGAAGGCATCTTCGAGGTCGAAGCGCACGCCGGATGCCCGATCACGATCGAGAAGGTCGTCTCCCTCCGCACGACGCGAGATCTCGCGTTCGGCGATCTGGTTGAGGACGCCGTCCTCAACGCACGCCGCGCGCCGTCATTCGACGAACTCGCCGCGTCCCACGCCTCCGCATGGAAAGCGCTCTGGGATCGGTACGACATCGAGGTCGACGTGACGCCTGACGCGGAACTCGAGCCCCATTCGATCCAGCTCATTCTGAGGCTCCACACGTTCCACCTCCTGCAGACGACCTCTCCCAACACGATCGGCCGAGACGCGAGCGTCCCGGCGAGAGGCCTTCATGGCGAGGCGTATCGAGGGCACATCTTCTGGGACGAGATGTACCTGTTCCCGTTCTACCTCGATCGGGATCCGGATCTTGCTCGCGATCTCCTCCTTTATCGGTATCGCCGCCTAGGAGAGGCCCGAGCCGCCGCCGCCGCGACAGGATTCGCGGGCGCGATGTACCCGTGGCAGAGCGGATCGAGCGGCCGAGAGGAAACACAGATCATCCACTTGAACCCGCGATCGGGGACGTGGGATCCGGACCACAGCCATCTGCAGCGACACGTCAGTGCGGCGATTGCGGCCAATGTGTGGGCCTACATCCGAACAACCGGCGACCGCGGCTTCCTCGCGAGCTACGGGGCAGAGATGCTGGCCGAGATCGCCCGATTCTGGGTGAGCGCAGCACACGAGAGTGAGGAAGGCAGATTCGGAGTTTTCGGCGTGATGGGACCTGACGAGTACCACGAGGCGTATCCCGGAGCGGCCGAAGGAGGACTCCGAAACAACGCGTACACCAACGTGATGGCCGCCTGGTGCATCGAGCGTGCGCTCGAGGCACTCGATCTCCTCGACCACGAGACTCGCGAGGGCGTCACAGGACGGATCGGGCTCTCCGAAGCCGACCTGGCGCGCTGGCGCAAGGTCGTCTCCGGGATGATGGTCCCGGTCCTCCCCAACGGGTTGATCGAGCAATTCGAGGGGTACGGGAACCTCGAGGAGCTTGACTGGGACGGCTACCGCAAGGAGTACGATTCGATCGGGCGGCTCGATCGAATCCTCAAGGCCGAGGGGAACTCCCCGGATCAGTACAAGCTCTCCAAGCAGGCCGACCTTTGCATGCTTTTCTACCTGTTCGATTCCGAAGAACTCGCGAGCCTTCTGGCGCGAACCGGGTACACGCTCACCAAGGAGAAAGCGGGCGCAACGATCGAGTACTACCGAGAGCGCACGTCTCACGGTTCGACGCTCAGTCATCTCGTCTTCGCCGCGATCCTTGACGAGATTGACCGCGATGCAAGCTGGGAGCACTTCGTCGAGGCGCTCCGAAGCGACGTCGATGACGTCCAGGGCGGAACAACCTCCGAAGGAATTCACACGGCGGTCATGGCGGGTACGGTTCGTCACGTGGTCGAGCGCTTTGCCGGGCTACGCCTCACCTCCCAGTTCCTCTCGGTGGCACCGCGTCTACCGAGCGGGATCGGTCGGATCCGGTTCACGGTCCGATGGCGAGACATTCTCGTGACCATCGATGTCGATCCTTCTCGCGTTCAGTTCGAAGTTCCGAAGGGCGCGCACACGCCGGTGCCGATCCGCGTACACGGAAAGGAAGGGAGCGCCGCGGGCGGAACGTCACTCGTGGTCGAGTACGCGTCTCGGGTCTGAGCCAGCCGAGTGCGTTCCGCGAAGAGGGGAGGCCATCGAGGTGAGTCCACGATCCGATCACGAATCGCTTGACGCCAAGGGCCTCGCCCACTTGGCCATCGTGTGCGTCATCTGGGGGAGCACGTACCTCGCCATCCGCCTCGCCGTGCGCGAGGGCGGCGGCATCCCTCCGTTCGCTCTCGGTGCGATGCGCGTCCTCGTCGCCGGGTCCGTCCTTCTCGCATGGGGCGCCGCACGTAGGATGCGGATTCGGCTGAAACGCGCGGAATGGATCACGCTCGCTGTTGCCGGCCTTCTCATGTGGCTCGGGGGCAACGGGCTGGTCAATTGGGGCGAGCAGCAGGCCGACTCGAGCTACGCCGCGCTGCTTGTCGCGTCGGTGCCGATCTGGGGGGCCGCACTCGACGCGCTCCTCGATCATCGTCACCCGTCGTGGTGGCTCGTCCTCTCACTCTTCGTGGGATTCGCAGGCGTCGGCCTGCTGACGGCTCCACGATTGGTCCATGCCGGCAAAGCCGACGCAATCTCGATTCTCGCCCTGCTGATTGCACCGATCGCGTGGGCAGCAGGATCGATCCTACAGCTGCGCCGCCCGGTCGGAGTCACGCCGCTGGTCGGCGCCGCCTATCTGCACCTCTTCGGCGCCGTCGGGTTCATCGTCCTCTTCCTCGCAACGGGAGAACCGATCCCGAGGCCTTCAGCGGAAGCATGGGGGGCACTTGCCTACCTGATCGTGGCAGGATCGATCATCTCTTTCACGTCGTACATTCGCGCCCTGCATCTCCTGCCGACCAGCGTGGCGATGACCTACGCCTACGTCAACCCAGTTATCGCCGTGATCCTCGGCTCGATCCTCCTCAAGGAACCGATCACGCCGCCGATTCTCGGAGGAATGGCGCTGATCCTCGTCGGCGTCTGGGGGGTCTTCCGAGAGCGACGCGGCAGACGTGCTTCGAGCGAATCCGCGGCTTCGTAGCCTCTCTACGCCCTTCCAGAAGGCGACATCGCTTCCCGGACGCAAGACGAAACCCACTGCCATCCTTCACCAGAAAGCGACAATGGCTTCTGGAAGCTACTGCTCAGTGACCTCTACGCCCTTCCAGAAGGCGACATAGTCCTTGACCTCGGCGGCGGCCTCCTTCGGCTGGGGATACGCCCACGCAGCGTTCCGGCTCTGCGCCTCGCCCACAATGACATCGTAGTAGTGCGCCTCCCCTTTCCACGGGCAGGTCGTGCGGCGCGAGCTCTCCCTGAGGAACTCGTGCTTCACCGACTCGGGCGGGAAGTAGTGGTTGCTCTCGATGATGATCGTCTGATCGCTCTCGGCGATGACTTCTCCATTCCACGTGGCCTTCATCGTGCCTCCTCTCTCGCCACCCTAGCAGGTTCGGTCGAGCGAATGAAGGCCGAGGAGGATCGCGTCAAGACGGAATGAAGCGGCGACCCGCGGCTACTCGAATCACTGTGACGGGATTCCCAGCAAGTCGACTCAGATGTTCAGTGCGTCGAGGACAATCCGAACGATGAGCAGCGCCCAGCCGACGATGATACCAATCCAGATGATCCTGCGTGCAAAGTCCAGGAGCCCGAACAGGATAAGAATCAATGTGATGAACGCCAGATACCCGATCGGTTGCTCGAGGCTCCCGGAGACACGACCCTGGCCGGTGTCGGGATCCTCACCCGCGATCAGGTTGAGGACGTAGACAACGCCCTGCCCCAAGTACGTCGCCACACTGTCGATGAACGTCAGAACCTGATCGATCGCCGACGCTGCGCTTTCCTGGACATCCTGCGGGATGAAGTTCCCGTCCTGAGCGAGAGTGCCGACTGTCGTGGCACACAGGAGCAGGACCAAACCGACTGCCGCAATCCGCGTTCGTCGTTTCATGAGACCCCCTTTTGGCTCTCCGATGACACTCTACCATGGATCGGCTGCCTTTCCGGAAGGACAGCGACGGCTCCCGAATGGGGCCGATGACGCGACATCGGACGTGCTCTCTGTCCCATGATTCCTGGTGTGCGCTGCGAACCGCCTTCCGGTAGTCTTGGAGCGCTTCGTCTGGGAGGGTCACGAGAGTGAACGATCGACTGGCAATCATCCTGGCAAGCGGCGATCCCCGAGTTCTGGAAATGGGATTGCTCTACGCGCGGAACGTCGTGAAGAATGGGTGGATGCGCGAGATGAAGCTGTTTCTCTTCGGTCCGTCGGAGGTTCGCGTCGCGACCGATCCGCGTCTCCGAGAGACCATCGAAACGATCATCTCCGAGGGAACGCGGCCGATGGCAAGCAAGTTCTGTTCAGATGAGTGTGCAGTGAGCGGCGCGCTCGCCGAGATCGGATGCGATGTCGCGTACGTGGGGGACCCGATCTCGGCCGCGATTCGAGACGGGTTCGTCCCGATGGTCTGGTAGTCGGAATGCGTAAGGAGGGTCGATGATGCTGGCAATACGGGGAGGGACGGTCCTGACGCCGGACCAACGGATCGAGGGCGGCGTGGTCTTGGTGGAGAAGGGCAAGATCAAGGCGGTCGGCGCTGATGTTGCCTCACCGGCCGATGCCGCAATCATCGACGCGGAGGGCCGGTACGTCATCCCAGGATTGATCGAGCCCCATTGCCACGTCTCTTTGTTCGCCGACGGAATCGATCCGCGATTCTACGACGGGAACGAGATGACCGATCCGATCACACCGAACATGCGAGCACTCGACGCCATTCACCCGGAGGACCTCGCGTTCGCCGACATGAGGGCGGCCGGAATCACCACGATCAACATCAGCCCGGGGAGCGCCAACGTGATCGGAGGGCAGACGGCCATCGTCAAGACGGTCGGGCGGACGGCTGACGAGATGCTCGTCCGCGCACCGGGCGCGATGAAGATGGCCCTCGGAGAGAACCCGAAGCGCGTCTACGGCAATCAGAAGAAGCTCCCTTCGACGCGAATGGGAAACGCGGCCATCCTCCGCGAGTGGCTGACGAAGACGCAGGCCTACGTCGAAAAGCGATCGCTGCACGCCCAGAAAGTCGAGGCGTTCGAGCGAGGAGACGCGGCGGAGGCCCCCGAGCCATTCGAGATCGATGTCCGTCTCGAGATCCTCGGACAAGTCGTGACGAGGGAGATGCAGGCGCACATTCACGCCCATCGCGCCGACGACATCATGACCGGAATCCGGATCGCCGAGGAGTTCGACCTCGACTACGTTCTCATCCACGCCACCGAGGGCTACAAGATCGCCGATCTGATCGCCTCGAAGGGAATCCCCTGCATTCCGGGCCCGATCCTCTTCTCGCGCATGAAGCTCGAACTCCGCGGGATGACGCCCGCGAACACCGGGATCCTGGCGAATGCCGGTGTAAAGGTCGCCATCCAAACGGACGAAGGGTCGGCCGTCCGATACCTCACGTTGAACGCCGCCGTCTGCACGCGGGAAGGGATGAACCCGGACGACGCCCTACGCGCCATCACCCTCACCGCGGCCGAAATCCTCGGAATCGACGAACGGGTCGGTTCGCTTGAGCCCGGCAAGGATGCCGACATCGCAATCCTGACCGCGCACCCGCTCGACATCGCGAATGCCCGAGTCGATCGCGTTCTGATCGAAGGGGAAACCGTCTACGAGCGGTCGTAGGCACCCGCTAGAGTTTCGAGAGGATCTCGCGTGCGAACGTCCGCGCGTCCGTCAGGTCCTCCTCGGTCGGATGTCTGCGAACCTCTTCGATGTACTCGGCCCACTGCGCCTCGTCAGGGATAATCGTATTGTGGATAAACTCCTCAATCCCCGGATTCGGCGCGCCCATGCAGTTGAAGTAGCCTTCGAAGCTCAGCCCCTTCTCCCGAGCGACCCTCTCGAAGGTCTTCGAGCATCCCCCTGCCCACTTCTCGTGCATCTCCCGGTGGACCGGATCTTCGCTCGCGGACCACGTAGCGTGGGTGACGAAGCCGGCGAGCTTCGGTCCATCACCTGCGGGGATTCCGTTGAGGAGCACCTTGACCGGCTCGGCCAGATCAGATGAATGGCACGTCGAGCCGACGAGGACGAGATCGAAACTCGAGAACTGGTCCGCAGTCACCTCTCGGACAGGCGCGAGCGTGACGTCGTGACCCGTCTCCTTGGCTTCGTCTGCGATTGCTTCGGCAACGCGTTTCGTATTCCCAGTCTCACTCATGTACGCAATCAAGATCTTCTTCATCACATCTCCCTTGGAGCAGGTTTGGATCTCAGTAGGTTCCGCAGAGCACCCGTTCGGTTCAAGGGCATCGCAGTCCACGGCAGAGCGGACCGGAGCCCCTTCGTACGCGAGAAGACGCTCGCTGGAGAACGAGCCGGATGCGTGGCAAGATGAGCGCAAGCGCAATCCGTCAGCGGAGCCACGCGCATCCAGTTCGACCGGCAGCAACGGCGTGGAAAGCGAGCAAGGAGGCACAATGCCCTTCGGTTACGTCGGCAAGATCCTGTATGTCAATCTGAGCGAGCAAGAAACGCACATCGTGGAGCCACCCGCAGCCTTCTACAGGATGTACCTTGGCGGGTGGGGTTTCATTGCACACGAACTCTTGAAGCGAGCGCCGAGAGGCGTCGACGCGCTGGCACCCGAGAATCCGCTCATCTTCGCCTCCGGGGTCGTTTCCGGAGCACCGATCCCCGGGAGCGGACGTCACGCGGTCGGCGCGAAGTCGCCGCTGACCGGTGGCTTCGGCGAGGCCGACGTCGGCGGCTTCTGGAGCGTCGAACTGAAGAGAGCCGGGTTCGACGCTGTCGTCATCACCGGAAAGGCGCCGGAGCCTATCTACCTTTGGATCCACGACGGCGTCGCCGAGATCCGAGAAGCTGGACACCTGTGGGGCGGGGAGACGGCCGATGTCGAGGCGGCGATCCGCGCGGAACGCGGCGACGAAGCGATCCGCGTCGCACAGTGCGGAATCGCCGGTGAGAATCTCGTCCGCTTCGCGTGCGTGATTCATGACGTCAACCGTGCGGCAGGTCGAACCGGGCTCGGCGCGGTGATGGGCTCGAAGAACCTGAAGGCGATTGCCGTTCGCGGAACCGGCGAAATCGAAATCGCCGACGCCGCCGGGGCGAAGAACATCGCGGGCTACGTCGGCGGCCTGCGTGAGCGATGGGCCAACTTCCGCGAGCACGGGACCGGAGGCGGAATTGTCCAAATGGACGAGGTCGGGCGCCTCCCGACGCGCAACTTCCGTGAGGGCAAGTTCGAGGGCGCGGAGAAGATCGCGGGGACGACGATGACGGAAGATTTCCTCGTCGATCGGGACACGTGCCACGCCTGTCCGATCGCCTGCAAACGCGTCGTGAAGTCGAGCGGTGACTACACGGTCGATCCGGTCTACGGTGGACCGGAGTACGAGACCCTCGCCGCTCTCGGCTCGATCTGCGGAGTCGACAATCTCGAGGCGATCCTCTACGCCAATCAGCTCTGCAACGCATATGGGCTTGACACGATCTCAGCTGGAGTGACGATCGGCTGGGCGATGGAGTGTTTCGAACGCGGCCTCCTGACCCCGGAAGACACCGGCGGGCCGGAGCTTCGATTCGGCGACCACAAGGCGATGACCCACCTTGTCGAGCAGATCGCACGTCGCAAGGGGTTCGGCGATCTTCTTGCCGAGGGATCGTTGCGTGCCGCCCGGGAGATCGGCCGTGAGACCGAGCAGTTCGTCGTTCACTCGAAGGGGCAGGAGTACCCGATGCACGATCCACGCTTTCAGTTCGGCCTCGGAATCGGCTACGCGACTTCGCCGACCGGTGCCGACCACATGCACAACTTCCACGACGCGAGGCTGGGCTCCGACGCGGCCGTCGAGCGACTGCGAGCCCTCGGTGTTTTCACTGAGCCGATCGATCGGCTGGAACTGCCGCTCGAAAAGGCGGCGATCGCCGCCACCTTCATTCGCTACGCCGTGATGCAGAACTGCGTCGCGTTGTGCATGTTCCAGCCCTATCGCGCGCACCACTTCCGGGAGATCGTGAATGCGGTCACCGGCTGGGACACGACAGTTCTGGAGCTTGTAAGGGTCGGAGAGCGCGCGCTTGCCCTGGCGCGACTGTACAACGCGCGCGAGGGGATCCTGGCCGCAGCCGACGTCAACCCGCCACGTTTCTTCGAGCCGTTGATCCTCGCCGGAGAAGAGGGAGCCTCGATTCCGAAGGAGAAGATGCGGGAGGCGGTCGCGCTGTACTACGAGATTCAGGGCTGGGACAAGGAGACCGGCGCGCCGACCCGCGCGAAGCTGTACGAGCTGAGCGTCGGGTGGGCGGCAGATCTCCTCTCAGGGTGAGCCGCACCCACGACGACGGGCTGATGCGCCTGGGACGCCAGGCGAACCGGAGGTGCAAATCGATGAGAAGAGGCATGCGGCGTGCCGCGCGAGTGCTGTGGGCCGTAGTCCTGATGTCCGTGGCGTCTGATGCGATCGCGTCTTCCGACGAAACGCTGGCACTCGTCGGAGGACTCCTCATCGACGGAACGGGAAGCGGGCCGATCGAAGACGGTGTCGTCGTCATCCGCGGAGGCCGGATTGTCGAAGCGGGGGCGATCGGCGATGTCGTAGTCCCAGGAGACTGCGACGTCATCGACGTGAGCGGAAGCGCGATCCTTCCCGGGTTTGTCAATGCGCACGTCCACGATGGATACCACGAAGAGAACCTGAGGGCGTGGGCACGCGGCGGCGTGACGACGGTTCGCGACCTCGGGGTACTACACCACTGGACGAGAGGGAGCACGGAAGACTTCGCGCTCCGCGACAGACTGAACTCGGACTCACGGAACGCCCGGCTCATCGCGGCAGGGCCGCTGGTCACAACCGTCGGAGGGTACGGTGGATACGCCGTGATCTCGGCGGGTGACGCTCGCGAGAAGATCGATGAATTGGTCGACGGTGGCGCAGACGTGATCAAGATCGCCATCGAGGACAACCTTCAGGGGCGAACCTGGCCGCTCCTTGCCCCTGACGAGGTCGCGGCGATCGTCGACACAGCTCATGCAAGAGGAGTCGTCGTCTCCGCCCACATCTCCCGGTCGGAGCACGTGCAAGCGGCACTTGACGCCGGAGTGGACGACGTAGCGCACATGGCGGTGGACAGAGTTCCCCCCGGCCTGATCGAGCAAATGGTCAAGCAGGGCATGGTCTGGGTCCCGACGATGGAGCTGTGGGCCTGTGTGGCGGAGCGGCACGACCTTGACTGGTGGCTTGCCGCGGCGTCGATGAACCTGGCGGATTTCGTCGCTAGCGGCGGGCGCGTCGCCCTGGGGACCGACTTCGCCGGGTACACCTGCTCATTTGACCTAGGGATGCCAATGACGGAGATCGGTCTCATGGCCGACGCCGGGATGACTCCGATGCAGATCATCGTAGCCTCGACTCGAAACGGAGCGATGGCCTGCGGCCTCGCCGACGAACTCGGCACGATCGAATCCGACAAGATCGCCGACGTGATCGTCGTCGACGGCAATCCGCTCGAGCGTATCGACGCACTTCGCGACGTCTGGCTTGTGGTTCACAATGGCGAGATCATTCGGAACGACCCATAGCCGCAGCTTCCGCCACGTTGCGCGAAGGAGGTGCCACGATGTCCGAAGCAGCTTTCGACTATGACGGCTCGGCTCCGCTCGATGTCCGCCCCGTTGGATCGCGATCCGCTGACGGCATTGCTCTTTCCGAGCTGACTTACGCGGCGTCGTTCGAACGGCGACGTGCGGCGTACATCGTTCGACCGGAGGGGGACGCCCCGTTCCCGGTCATCTTGTACGTTCACTGGTACGAGCCGTCGGCGCCTGACTCGAATCGAACGCAGTTCCTCGACGAGGCGCAAGGGATGGCCGCCCGAGGCGCGATGTCGCTCCTCATCGAGACGCCTTGGTCGGATCGCGAGTGGTTCCTCAAGCGAACGCAGGTGAACGATTTCAGGATCTCGATCGAGATTGTCGCGGAGCTCCGGCGTGCGATGGATCTCCTCCTCGATCAACCCGGCGCCGATCCGGACCGTTTCGCCTACATCGGCCACGACTTCGGCGCGATGTACGGGGTCGTGATGGGGAGCGTCGACTCCAGGCCGACCTGCTACGTTCTGATGGCCGGGACGCCTCGATTCCCGGACTGGTTCCTCTACTACCCGCCAATCGAGGGAGCGGAACGGGAGGCGTTCCAACGCGAGATGGCTGAACTCGACCCAATCGAACGCGTGGCGAGCCTCTCCCCGGCGCCGATCCTGTTCCAGTTCGGTCGTGATGATCCACATGTTCCCGTCGCGCGCGCCGAGGCGTTCTACGCCGCGGCCGACGAGCCGAAGGAGATCGGCTGGTACGAGTCGGGACACGGACTGAGCGAGGAGGCCACCCGGACGAGAATGGCGTGGATCGAGAGAAACCTGAACCTTCATTCTCCCTAGGCCGAGCATGGATCGCAGCCTAGGAGGATAGCCCTTCGAAGAGGCTCCCAAGATCGACGTTACCCCCGGAAAGAATGACGCCGACGCGGCGGCCCCGCAGGTCGAGAGTTCGGCTGAGGAGCGGCGCGACGGCGACGGCACTCGAAGGCTCGATCACGACCTTCATCCGCTCCCAGACAAAGTGCATCGCAGGCAGGATCTCGTCCTCCGGCACGACGAGGATCTCGTCAACCAGTTCGCGGATGATCTCGAACGTGTTCTCGCCAAGCGGCGTCCGCAGCCCATCGGCGACGGTGTTCGGCGTGAAGTCGACGATGCGCTGCCCGGATTCGAGCGACCGCGCCGCATCATCGGCACCTGCCGGCTCGCACCCGACGACCCGTGCGCGTGGCAGAAGGTGTTTGGCCGCGACCAGCGTGCCGGAGAGGAGTCCGCCTCCTCCGACGGGAACGAGAACGAGATCGAGGTCGCCCGATTCCTCGATCAGCTCGCAGACGGCGGTTCCTTGGCCCGCGATCACGACGAGATCGTCGTGCGGATGGACGAAAACGGCGCCGGTCTCCCGTCCGACCCGCTCAGCGACCCTCCAACGGCCTTCGTGCGTTGGAGGGCAGAAGATGACGCGGGCACCATAGCCCCGCGTCGCTAGAACCTTGGCCGAGTTCGAGTTCTCGGGCATCACGATGTGAGCCGGAATCTCGTGCAGCTTCGCTGCCAGCGCGAGCGCCTGAGCGAAGTTACCGCTCGAGTGGCCGTAGACGCCCCGTGCACGTTCCTCTGGCGAAAGGCTGACGACGGCACTCGACGCCCCACGAAACTTGAACGATCCGGTCTTCTGGAGGTTCTCGCATTTGAACAGGACCTCGGCCTCACAGGCCGCGTCGAGGGTCGAGGAGGTTAGAACCGGTGTGCGATGCACGAACGGAGCAATCCGCTCCCGCGCGTCGCAAACGTCGCTCCAACTGAGCAGGCTCATGCTGCTTCCCGAAAGACGGTACGCCGGTACAGTCGCAGCTCCTCGATCGACTCTCGGATGTCATCGAGCGCGCGATGGGCCGATTCCTTGTCGACCTTCTCGACGACACGCAGGCTCCAACGCCGAGCGAGCTCCTTGATCGAGCTGACGTCGACGTTCCGGTAGTTGAGGTATCCGTTCAGCCTCGGCATGTGGTGCATGATGAACCGTCGGTCGAACCCGATCGAGCTGCCGCAGAGCGGGGCCTTCCCCCTCAGGCAGTGCGTCCGCACGAAATCAAGGGTCTCCGCTTCTGCTTCCGAGAGCCGGATCTTCGACTTCCGAGATGCTTCCGTCAGCCCGGAGCCGCCGTGCTGTTCGACGCACCACGGGTCCATCGTCTGCAAAACGGAATCGGGCTGGCGAATCACGAGATCGGGCCCCTCAGCAACGATGTCGAGGTTCTTGTCGGTGACGATCGTCGCGATCTCGAGGATCGTGCAGGTTCGATCGTCGATCCCCGTCGTTTCGAGATCGAGCCAGACGAGGGCGAGTGGGTCTTTGGCCATGGAACTCCTTTCCGGTGTCTCCATGAGGGTACCGTGGAATCGTGCCCGGAGGAAGTGCTCGCGAACACGGATTTCGGCGCATGGGAAAGAGAGCGGGGCGACAGCGTCGCCCCGCTCTCTGTGCTTGCTGCTCAGATTCCGAACACGGCGCGTGCTACTCGGAGGCCGCCTCGTGTACCTTCTCCGGCATGTGGACCTTGTGCATGAACTCCATCGTATCGCCCGGGACCTTGCCGTCGAACTTCGAGATGAAGTAGATCGCCAAGAACGAGGCCGGCACAGTGATGATCGACGGATTCATGAGGGTGTGAACCTTCAGCAGATTGGTCGCGATCATAACGCCGGAACCGACCATGCCGACGATCATACCGGCAAGGGCTCCCTTCTCGGTCGTTCCCTTCCACCACACGCCCAACATCAGGACCGGGAAGAAGGTACTGGCCGCGATCGCGAACGCGAGTCCGACCAGGAACGCAACGTTGTAGCCGCGGAAGAGCAGTCCCGTCAGAATGGCGATGATGCCGACCCCGACCGACGTCAGCTTGGCGACAAGGACCTGTCGCTTGTCCGATGCGCCTGGGACAAGCATGGTGAACAGATCGTGAGCGATCGCCCCGGTCGATGCGATGACGAGACCTGCCACGGTCGACAGGATCGCCGCAAAGGCACCCGCAATGACCACGCCGATCATCCACTCCCCACCGACATGCTGCGCCAGCATCGGAAGGACGAGGTTGGTTGTCGACGGCGAGTCTCCGATCAGGGAGCGGGCCGCCAATCCGACGACCGGCGTCATCATGTAGAACGTTCCGATGATGAGGAGCGTCCAGACCGTCGTCCATCGAGCCGAGCGGCCGGACGGGTTGGTGTAGAACCGGATCAGAATGTGCGGTAGGCCCGCGGTCCCAAGGACGAGGCCGAAGATCAGCGCGAAGCTGTTCTTGAAGTCGAGCCACCGTCCTGGCACCGTGTACTCACTCACGGTACCCAAGAGCTGGCTGTAGCTGAAGTCGAACTTGCCGAGAGCCAGCGTCATGACGACGAACATCGCCGTCCACAGCAGGACACACTGGATGATCTGGTTGTAGGTCGTCGCGCGCATCCCGCCGAGAACAACGTAGATCGTAATCAGTGTCCCGGCGATGACGACGGCGAAGACATAATCCCACCCCAAGAGCAGGCCGAGTAACTCCCCGGCCCCAACCATCTGCGGAATGATGTAGAAAAGGGAGACCATCAGCGTTCCGACCATCGCAGCGATTCGGAGCTTCCTCGAATGGAAGCGTCCGGCAACGAAGTCTGCGATTGTGTACGCGCCGAATCGACGAATCGGGCTTGCCAGGAAGAGAAGCAGGACGAGCCACCCGGCGAAGAAACCGGCTGCGTACCAGATCCCGTCATACCCGTACGCCCAGACCAGACCGGCGACACCGAGGAACGAGGCCGCGCTCATGTAGTCGCCCGAAAGGGCTAGCGCGTTCTGGATGGCATTGATCCCTCTACCCGCGACGTAGAACTCGGACGTGCTGCGGGTGAACTTGCGCGAGAGGAACGCGACCGTAACGCTGATCGCGACGATGACGCCAACTAGCGCCGTTGCGATAGGCTGTTGCATTCTAGTGTTCCTCCTCCTCGCGATCGGTCCGCACCACGTAGTACACCGTGATGATCCACGCCACGATGTAGATGAGGAGCACCGAATACAGATAGGTCACCGAGAGCTCGCCAATCAGCTTCTTGAGCATGACGCCCCCGGCAAACTGGTTGAGAATCGGGAGAATCAACGTCACGAGGAGGAAGAAGACCCCAAGTGAGAAGCTCTTCTTGAACTCCTTCGCGACGTACTTCTCCGTCTCCTTTGCCTTGTCTTTGCTGCTGCTCATTCGTCACCTCTCGCCGGCCCTTCGAGGCCTGGAAATCGTTGAGAACGAAGACCACGTGGTGGCACCACTGCAGGGTGGTCGTCCACCGCGTGGTCTCCGCTCTCCAACGGCGTGATTTGAGCGGAAAGGCTAGCCCACCGCGATGCCGTCGTCAAGGGCGAGTTCGTCCTGCAATCGGGGGAAGTAGAACGGGTTATCGTGGCCGCCTGCCCCCTCGGCACGACGGTCACCCGCGCGGGAGACGCCAGCTAGGACTCGAGACAGTCCAACCCAGCGCCATCGAACGGCTCGTTGTCTCCGATCGACTTCTGCCCTGAAACGACGTGCTCTTGAAGGTTCCGACTCATGTCGAAGCGGCGCTTCTCGAGGATCCGGATCATCCGCATGTTGCTCGGCAGGAATTCGGCCACCACGCGCGGGACGCCCCAGGCATGTGCCATCTGAAGGCAGATGTCGGTGAACGCGCTCCCGAGGCCGTTGTTCTGCCAGGGATCGGCGATCAGGACGGCGTACTCGGCGGTCGTGTGTGATGGATCGGTAATCAGCTGTGCGATGCCGACGATCGTCGGGAAGTTGCCGTGATGGATCTCGCCGACGACCGTTCGTTCGCATTCCGGATCGGGGCAGCAGAGTTCGGATGCGAGTTCGTCCGGGGAAGACGTCACGACGCGCTCGTAGCGGGAGTAGAGACTCTCCTGGCTGCAGGCGGTGAGCATTGTGCTGCAAGCCGAGCCATCAACCGTTCGGATCGGACGAATCAGCACCTCGGTGCCGTCGGCGAGACGACAGCGACGCTCGATCCCGACGCTCGCTAGGGGAACAGAAGCGCCCGGCGGTCGGTCGCCGCCGCTCGGCTTCGCCGCGGAGTCCGCCGGCGAGTCGCGCATCTCTCGTGGCATCGCACCAGACATCATAGGACGTAGACAACATAGCACACGACCGAGAACTCCGACAAGAAGCGGAGCTCGAAAGCCCTCAATGGCAGGCCCGTCTAGAGCCCAGCTTCATCGAGAACGGCGGGGACTTGGCGCTCCCAGCCAAGCGGCATGATGTGAACACCCTGGCAGATGCTCTTCACCTCGCGCACGACGCGTGCGGCAATCTCGACGCTCTTCGCCGGTCGATCTTCCTTGGACGTGGCCGCCATCTCGTCGATCAGTCCCTGCGGGACGTGCACGCCGGCGATGTTCTGATTCATGAACCGAGCCATCCCCGCCGATTTGAGCAGAATGATCCCGGCCACAACGGGAACGCCGAACGATTTCGCCCTATCCATGAACTGCGCGAAGGATTCCGCGTCGAAAACGGCTTGCGTCTGGAAGAACGCGGCGCCGGAGTCGACCTTCTTGCCCATCTTGATCAGCTGGAGATCGACCGGATCGGAGCCGGGCGTGACCACGGCGCCGAGACAGAACGACGGCTTCCCTGCGAGCGCGTTCCCCTCGAGATCCGCGCCTTCGTTGAGCGAGCGAGCGGCCTCGAGGAGCGAGACCGAGTCAAGGTCGAAGACCGGCTTCGCTCCGAGCGAATCTCCGAGGGAGACATGGTCCCCGGTGAGACAGAGGACGTTCTCGATCCCTGCGGCCCACGCGGAGAGCAGGTCCGATTGGAGCGCGATACGGTTGCGGTCGCGACACGTGAGCTGGAAGACGGGCTCGATCCCGCGCGCCTTGAGCATCTGCGACGCAACCAGCGATCCGAGTCGCATCACCGAGGACTGTTGATCGGTGATGTTGATCGCGTCGACGCGAGAGCGAAGCGCCTCCGCGTTCTTCAACATCTCGTCCAGATCAGTTCCTTTCGGCGGAGCGACCTCGGAGGTGACGACGAACTTCCCGGCATCGAACAGCTCTCTCAGTTTCATCGAGCTACCTCCGAATCGGCGATGTCAATCGCCCAGCGCCTCGTTCCTCTGAGTTCCTCCGGCGGGCGCATCCGAGCGTGATCCTTGAGCTTCACCGGAGTACGGCGAAGGAGATCGAGCCGTCCCTGCCGTTCGAGTCGCTCGTAGATCACGTCCCACGCGCAACGTCGAACCTCGGGTTCGACCTCGCATCGTCCGTCCTTGGCTCCGCCGCAGGGACCATTCACGAGCTGCTTGGCACACGCGGTCAACGGGCAGATCCCGCCGGTGAACTCGAGAAAGCACTGCCCGCACTCGACGCAACGCTCCTCTCCTTGCCACTCTCCGCGAATCCCGCCGAGCGAGATCGTGTCACAGGCCGGATGGACGGCCGCGTCGGCGACAGTCGCCGTCGCCTGGATCCCGATTCCGCATGTCGAGACGACGATTGAATCGGCCCGTGCAAGCGCTCCGGCGTACGGCCGCAGGCCGGTTCTCACCAATGCCTTCTGGCAGAGGAAGTCGATGACCTTCCGGCCGACGACGTCGATTCCTCGTTCCTTCAACTGCTCCTCGAGTTCGAGGATCTCGGACTCTCCTCCGGTGCCGGACGCAGCGGCGCACCCGTCGCATCCGAGCAAGAACACCGCCTTCTCGCCGGCCACGAATTCGAGGATCTCCTCGATCGGTTTTCGTTTCGTTACGAGCATTGCGACCCCTTTAGCTCCTGCTTCACGATCTCAATCACCCGCGGGACGGATGCTGCGACGTCCGCCGTCAAGCCGAGGCCCCAGTCGATCTCCTTCGGCTCAACGCCGAGGATGAGCACCTCGGGGCCCGGCGACACAGCAGTCGCTGTCCGGAGGGTCTGGATGAATCCCATGTCGTGGCACGATCGTACCCCGTTGCCCGCGCCTGCAGCTTCGCCCTCCCTCAGCCGGTAGACGGTTCCGGGCGACCCACCGAGTCGCGCGGCGTCAATCACGATCACACGGTCGGACAGCGCGAGCGACAACGCGGCGTCAGCCGACGTGCCCGCGTCGGTCACGTCGACGTCCTCCGGAAGACCGGCTTCGAGGAGTTCGCGCACCACGTGAACGCCCACTCCATCATCCCGCATCAGGATGTTCCCCACGCCTACGATCGCCGTGCGCATCGGAGCCTCAGCTCACAACGATGCGGCCGAGCGACCTGCCGCGGGGCGTGATCATGTGAACGGCACACGCCAAGCACGGATCGAACGAGCGAACGATCCGCACGATCTCGAACGGGTTCTCCTCGTCGCGGATCTGCGTCCCGATGATCGCCTGTTCGATCGCCCCCGGCTGTCCCTTCTCGTCCTTCGGCGAGGCGTTCCACGTGGTCGGCACGACGCACTGATAGTGGTCGATCACTCCATCCTTGACGCGGATCCAGTGACCGAGGGCTCCGCGTGGAGCGCCCGTCAGACCCGCACCTTCTCCCTCGTCCGGAATCTCGTAAGGAGCGTAGACCGGCTCGCCGGGCGCAAGATCGAGGATCCAATCGGCCATGGCGTCGGCAACGAGCTTGCATTCGACGGCACGCGCCGCGTGTCGTCCGAGGACCGAGTTGAGCGCCGTAGCGGGGAGGCCGAGATCGGTCAGGATCCCGTCAATGATCGCCTTGGCCGGCTCCCCCCGCGCGTACGAGAGGAGCATCCGGGCCAGCGGTCCGCCTTCGTAAACCTCGCCGTCGTATCGCGGCGCCTTGAGCCACGAATAGGCGTCCTCCTTCGCTGGCGTCGGAACCGTCTTCCCGGTCTGCGGGTGAAGCGGACCGTCGCCGTCGGCATACCAGGAGTGCGTCACCGACTCGGTGATCCTTCCGACGTCGCAGCCGGTCGGGACGAGGTCAGCGCCAATCGTCCCCGCGCCGAAGTAGCGTCCCTCGCGTTGCGGGAACGCGCCGTAGTCGAGGAACCTTCCGCTTCCGGCTCCGATCTCGGCGTAATCACCGTAGTGTCGGGCGACTTCGAGAACGTCCGGAACGTAGACATGATGGATGAAGTGGTGGATCTCATTCAGCCGCCAGAGGAAGCCGGCAATCGTGTCGACCTCGGCGACCTGCGTCACGCCGCCGGGCACAATGCCGACGCTGTGCGGCATCTTTCCCCCGAAGACCGCGAGCAGCTCATGCGCCATTCGGCGGATGTCGAACGCCCGCACGTAGTGGCCGGCCAACACCTGCGAGAGCTTGGTCGGCAACCGGTAGTCGCCCTCGTACCGAGGGACGAACGGCCCGAGGGCTCCTCGCTCGACGAACGCCTTCGCCGCGAGAAGACCCGGGTCCGATCCTTCGTAGGAGGCGACGGCGGTCACATCGACGAAGTCGAGGGCCGCGAGATGGTAGAAGTGCAGGACGTGGGACTGGATGTAGTTGCAGCCGAGAATCAGGTTTCTGATGATCCGGCCGTTCGACGGAATCCGATCCGCGATACCGAACGCCTCGTCAAGGGCGAATGCGGAAGCGGTGGCGTGGGAGGTCGGGCAGACGCCGCAGATGCGCTGTGTGATCCGCGCTGCGTCGCGAGGATCGCGTCCCTGTAGGATCAACTCGATCCCGCGGAAAAGAGTGCCCGTGCTCCGCGCCTCCTTGACGACGCCGCCGTCGATCAGCGCCTCGATCTTCAGGTGCCCCTCGATGCGAGTGATGGGGTCGATCGTGACGGTGCGCATGGTCAGGACTCCTTCCTCGGCGGCGGCACCAGGAGCGCCTCCTCCGGAATCCGTACGTAGAAGGGAGAGATCAGGTCCGGGAATTCGGGCTCCGTACACCCGTTGCAGGGCGCGCCGCTGCCGATCACCCAGTTCGTCCCGTTGTTCCAACGGCGAAGCGGGCAGTCGGCGTGAGTGACCGTTCCCTTGCAGCCGAGCTCGTAGAGGCAGCCCTCGTCGCTCAGGTGCGCGGCGAACTTCCCTTCGTCGAAGTACGCACGCCGCGGGCAGTTCTCGTGAATCAGCTTCCCGAAGAAACGACTCGGCCGGCCAAGCTCATCGACGGCGACCGCAGAGAGGCCGCCAACGAGGATCGTGGCTACGGTCCCGACGAACCAGTCCGGGTGCGGCGGACAGCCGGGGATGTTGATCACCGGAACTTCGACGTCCTGATCTCGAAGGAGTGCGCCGACGCCGACGCAGCCGCCCGGATTGGGAGCCGCGGCGAACATCCCGCCGAACGCTGCACAGGTGCCCAGAGCGATGATCGCCTGGGCCTCCTTTGCGAGCGCGAGGACGCGATCGACCATCGGTACCTCTCCGAGCGTTCCGTAGATCCCTCCATCGGCCGTGGGGATCGACCCCTCGACGATCAGGAGGTACTCTCCGGGCTCTTCCTTGGGGATCCGTTCGAGGATTTCGACGACCGGCTCGCCGGCTCCGGCCATGACGGTGGCTTGGAAGCGTAGGTTGATGTGACGCCCGGGGATCACTTCGCTCAAGAGGAGGTCGGTGATCCTTGGGGCGGAGGCATTGAGTATGGAGACGGAACAGCCACTGCACGTAGAGGCCTGCAGCCAGACGACCGGGATCTCGTGCGTTGCTGCCATCGTTTCACCCTCCTTACAGGTGAACCAGTCCGTCTGAGATGATTGCGAGCACTATAGGGGACGCCCTGCGGAACGACAAGACTTGGGCGAAGCCAGCGGCGAAACCTCAGGAGCGACCGCCCGAGACGCAAACCGTTTGCCGAAGACGCCGCCCCGGACTAAGATGATGAACAGGATTGACGGAGCAGAGGTGTCCCGACGGATCGGACGTCGCGGGACGCCAACGGGGGAAGCCCGGTGACGCTCGCTTAGGATGAGCGGGTGCAGTCCGGCGCTATCGCGTAACTGTAGTCTCGTCGACGAGTCCGACGAGAAAGCCAGATGACCCGCCTCTGCTCAGTCCCGAGAACCTTCGCGCAAAAGGGGTAGGGACGACGGAGAAAGCCCTCGTCCTCCCTGTCGTGCTATGCGGCAGGGATTCTGCTTCTCTTGTGCGCGTGGAAGAGGGAAGCGATCGACTCGCACGATGGACGAATCGATGAAGCCTGAGTCAGAGGAACGGAGCCCCGCCCAACGCCTCGGCCTGGTTCAGGTCTACACAGGCAACGGGAAAGGAAAGACGACGGCCGCCATCGGGCTCGCCCTCAGGGCGAGCGGGCACGGCCTCCGCACGTACATCGGGCAATTGGCAAAGGGCAGTGTCTGCGGCGAACTCGAGGGGCTCGCTCGCCTGGCCCCGGAAGTGCGGATCGAGCAGTACGGCGCCGGCCCCGCATTCCACGCGGATGTTCTCACGCACGATCAACGACAGGCCGCACGCACAGGCCTCGAGGCGGCACGCGACGCGATGCAAAGCGGCAAATACCACATCGTCATCCTCGACGAAGTCCTCGTGGCCTGTCGGCTCGGGCTCGTTCCCGAAGCATCGCTTCTCACGCTAATCGATGACCGACCGTCGGACGTCGAACTCGTTCTCACCGGCCGAGACGCCCCTCCGTCGATTCTGGAAAGGGCCGATCTCGTCACCGAGATGCGAGAAGTGAAGCATCCGTTCTCAACCGGCGTCCAGGCGCGAATCGGAATCGAGTACTGACTGCGTGCTCGAACGGAAAGGAAGGAGATCGGACGTGAACACCGCCAGACACACGAAGCTGGTTCTGGTAGTTCTCGCTGTGGTCGGAATCGGCGCCCTGACCGCGGGCGACCGATTCCCAATGACGTTGACCGATGAGGCGGGGAACTTGGTGGCGCTCTCCGAGGCGCCGGAGCGGATCGTCTCGCTTGCGCCAAGCCACACCGAAATCCTGTTCGCTCTCGGCCTCGGAGATCGGGTCGTCGGCGTTACCGACTACTGCAACTACCCCGAAGAGGCGGCGAGCCGGCCGACGGTGGGCGGGTTCGCCGACATCGACGTCGAGACGGTGGTCGGCCTCGGGCCTGATCTCGTGCTCGGAACGAGCATGCATGCCTCCGAGCTGGCGCCTAGACTCCAGGCACTCGGCATCACAACATTCATCGTCGATCCCAGGACCGTCGCCGACGTGCTGGAGACCATGCTGACCGTCGGGATCATCACCGACAGAACGCGAGAGGCCGCCCTGCTCGTAGCACAGATGACGGAGCGGATTGCGGCGGTCGCGCGCGCGGTCGAGGGTGAGCCCAAGCCGAAGGTGTTCTGGGAGCTGGGGCCGGATCTGTTCACGGCGGGGCCGGGTTCATTCGTCGACGACCTGATTCGACTTGCAGGCGGGGAGAACGTCGCGTCAAACGCGCAGGGTCTCTGGCCGCAGCTGGGCGTCGAGATGATCCTCCTCGAAGACCCCGATGTGATCGTCCTCGCTGATCACGCCTACGGCGAAACGTTCGAGAAGGTCGCGGCCCGTCCCGGCTGGGGCCAGATCGCGGCAGTCGTCGAGGGACGTGTGATCGAGCTCTCGGACGACGACATTTTCTCCCGCCCAGGACCTCGGCTCGTCGATGCGCTGGAGTTCCTGGCGAAAGCCCTTCACCCGGAGCGACTCTCCGAGTAGGCCCGGAGCGAGAGGAGAACGGATGGCGACGAGTGAGCGCTCTCGGACCGAATCCGGTGCGGACCGGATGGAGCTCGGCCCGCGCCCGCCCGGCCGGGGATCACGGCGACGTCTGATCGTCCTTCTGCTCGCGCTTCTGTCCGTCGTAGGCGTCGCCCTGCTCGGCGTGATCTGGGGTTCGTACGCCATCCCACCCGGGGCGATCGTGCAGATCCTGTGGCGACGGCTGATCGGAGCAGAGCTTCCGGCCGACTGGCCCTCGGCGTGGAGCACCATCATCCTCCAGATTCGCCTTCCGCGAATCGCCCTCGCTGCGCTCGTCGGCGGAGCACTCGCGCAGGCGGGAGCCGTCTATCAAGGACTGTTTCGAAATCCGTTGGCCGATCCCTACTTGATCGGCGTCTCTTCCGGTGCGGGTCTGGGAGCGACGCTGGCCATCGCGTACGGCATCCCGGTCGGGTGGGGAGGGCTGGGAAGCGTCTCGCTCCTCGCATTCGCCGGCGCGCTCTTGGCGACGGGGCTGGTCTATGCGTTGTCGCGCGTCGGGGGGCGAACCTCCGTCGTCACGCTCGTTCTCGCCGGCGTCGCTCTCGGCGCATTCTTCACGGCGACCCAGATGTTCTTCATGTTCCAGGTGAAGGACTCGTTCTACACGGTGCACATCCTCGGATGGCTGATGGGCTCTCTCGGCCTCGCCAGCTGGCTGAAGGTCGGACTGCTCGGCGTCGTCTACGTCCTCGGGGGAGCCCTCGTCTGGGTGCATGGGCATCGTCTGAACGTTCTCCAGCTCGACGAGGAGCAGGCCCAGCAACTGGGCGTCCACGTCGAGCGAACACGGCTGACGCTGATCGTGCTCGCCTCTCTCATCACGGCGACGGCCGTCGCGGTGGCCGGCGTGATCGGCTTCGTCGGGTTGATCGTGCCGCACGCCGTGCGCCTGATTTGGGGACCTGATCACCGTTTCCTCCTGCCGATGAGCGCTCTCTGTGGCGCGGCGTTCATGATCATCGCGGACGGACTGGCGCGGACGCTGCTATCACCAGCGGAGCTTCCGACCGGCGTGGTCACCGCCTTCTTCGGCGCACCGTTCTTCCTGTACCTGTTGCGGCGGAAGCGCCGCCTCCTCTTCCAATGAGACGATCGAGGCAGTCGCAGAAGAGCGTTCACTGCGGAGCAAAGCGGGAGAACCGATCCGTGAGGGAGTTCCTCGGGTTCCCCACGAAACATCCGCCCTTCCCGCTCGAGAAGGGCGCGTCGCTCGTCGCCCAAAGCCTCTCCTTCTCGTTCGGGAATGGGCGAGTGCTCGACGGCGTCGACGTACGGCTCGAGCCAGGCCGAATCGTCGGTGTAATCGGACCGAACGGCGCGGGGAAGACGACACTCGTCCGGCTGCTCAGCCGAATCCTTGCACCCGAGTCCGGTCGAATCGAGCTCGCAGGACGTTCCCTTCATCGCTGGTCCGCACTCGAGCTCGCTCGTGCCTTGGCCGTCATCCCTCAGAATCCGGAACTCCCTACCGCGTTCACGGCGTGGGAGATCGTCCTGATGGGTCGCACCCCGCACCTCGACTGGCTCGGACGCGAGAGACCACAAGATCAGCTCCGCGCCCACGACGCGATGGTCGAGACGGGGATTCTCCGCCTCGCCGATCGGCGAATCAACCAGCTGAGCGGCGGCGAGCGTCAGCGCGTCGTCATTGCGCGTGCACTGGCGCAGGAGCCAAGTGTGCTTCTGATGGACGAGCCGACCGCCCACCTCGATCTCAACCATCAGGTCGACATCCTGACCCTCGTCACAGATCTTGTGAGGGAGCGTGGGTTGGCGACCCTTGCCATCTTCCACGACCTGAATCTCGCGTCGCGATACTGCGATCGTCTGATTCTGCTCAAAGAAGGAAGCGTGCTGACGGCCGGCCCACCGGTCGACGTCCTGACCGCCGACTCGATCGAGCGGGCATACGGCGTTCGAGTAACCGTGATCGAGCATCCGAACGACCGTCTGCCAGTGGTGCTCTCCGCATGACGCGATTCCTGTGCGCGGCACGCGGCACGAAAGGAGAAAGATGACGCTGCTGGAGCGAACGATCGAGTCGATTCGTCCGTTGGACGAAGAAGCGATGACAGCCGCCCGTGTCCGGCAAGGCCGCCTGACGAAGCCACCCGGAAGCCTCGGGCTGCTGGAGGAAATCTCAATCCAGGTGGCCGGAATCCGCGCCGATCCGCGTCCGGCGATCACGGGGAAGACGGTGATCGTCTGCGCCGGCGATCACGGCGTCGTAGCGCAGGGAGTCAGTGCCTACCCACAAGAGGTGACGGGCCAGATGGTCGCCAACATCCTCGCCGGAGGCGCAGCGATCAACGTGCTCGCGCGGCACGTCGGCGCCCGCGTGATCGTGCTCGACGTCGGAGTCCTTTCCGACTCTCCGCCTTGCCCGAACCTCGTTGTGAGCAAGATCGGACGGGGAACCTCCGACATGACGTGCGGTCCCGCGATGAGCCGCCGGCAGGCGGTTGAAGCAATCGAGGCCGGGATCAACGTCGTCGGTCGGGAGATCAATCGCGGTGCGTCTCTCGTCGCCACCGGCGACATGGGAATCGGCAACACGACCCCATCGAGCGCGATCGCCGCGGCGATCTGCCGCTGCCCGGCGGCGGCCGTCACCGGAGCCGGAACGGGCATCGGCGCGAGCCAGCGCGGGTACAAGGCCGACGTCATCGAACGAGCGCTCTCCGTCAATGGTCCCAACCCGTCCGACCCTCTCGATGTCCTGAGCAAGGTCGGGGGATTCGAGATCGGCGCGATCTCGGGCCTGATTCTCGGCGCGGCGGCAGCGCGCGTGCCTGTGGTCGTCGACGGATTCATCTCCACCGCCGGGGCACTGATTGCGCACGGTCTTGCGCCGCTGGCGCGCGATTACATGATCGCAACGCACATCTCCGTCGAGACGGGGCATCGGGTGATGCTCGATCGATTGGGATTGGCCGCGTTCCTAGACATCGACTTCCGCCTCGGTGAGGGAACCGGCGCCGCGCTCGCGCTGAGCTTCGTCGAAGCGGCATGCAAGATCCTGGATGAGATGGCGACGTTCGAGAGCGCGGGGGTTTCCGATGGTCAGTGATCTCTTCGCTTCGTTCCTCCTCGCGGTGCAGTTCCTGACTGTCGTTCCTGTACGCTCTACAGCCGAATTCGCACCGGGGAGAATGGCGCGCGCGATGATCTGGTTTCCCGTCGTCGGCCTGTTGCTCGGCGGGATCCTCGCACTGGCGGATCTAGGGCTTCGAGCCGTCCTTCCGCCGCTCGTCAGCGCCGGACTCCTCCTCGGCCTGTGGGCGGTGCTGACTGGCGCACTCCACCTCGACGGCTTCCTCGATTCGTGCGACGGCCTGTTCGCCGCGCGGTCGCCCCACGAGCGACTCGACATCCTCCGCGACGTTCATACCGGCTCGTTTGCGGTAGTCGGCGGAATCTGCCTCCTGATCGTGAAGTTCGCGCTTCTGGTCGAGCTGCCCGCAACGCATCGAGCGCTGGCGCTTTTCGTCGTGCCCGGCTTGTCGCGAGCGACCCTCGTCTACGCCGTTCGAGCGTTCCCGTATGCGAGATCCGGGCCGGGACTCGGGAGCCTGTTTCGCGAAGGCCTCACGTGGGGTCACGTCGCTGTCGTCGCAATCACCGCAGTGGCTGCAGCGTCGATTGCTCTCGGTTGGATCGGCCTCGCGACCGGGGCGTGCGTCTGGCTGCTGACGATCATCATCGCATGGTGGGTCCGTCGGCGAATCCCGGGCCTCACCGGAGACGTGTACGGCGCGATCAACGAGCTTTCGGAGGTCGGCGCGCTCTTGTGCATCCTGTTGATTGCGGAGGCCTTGTAGGATGGCCTCCCGTTTTCCGTTCCGGCTCGGGGCACCCTCGTACGTCTACCCCGCCGACATCGTGCCGAACGTGGTTCGCCTCGGACCGCACGTTGACGACGTCGAGCTCTTGCTGTTCGAAGTTCGATCTCCACGCGACCTGCCGGGAGAGCTGACGATCGCGGAGCTGAGCGCGCTAGCGGAAGAACACGCGCTGACCTACACGGTCCACTTGCCGCTCGATCTCGAACTCGCGTCGCCCGATGCCAGACTGAGAGACGCCTCGCTCCGCGTGGCGCAGGAGGTGATCGGCGCGACGAGGAAACTCGATCCGTGGGCCTACGTCGTTCACGTCGGAGGCGCTGAAGACGCCTTGAGCGTTTCCCCCGCAGCGCTCGACGCGTGGCGTGACCGCGCGGGCCGATCGCTCGAAGCCCTTGCGAAGGAAGTCGAGAATCCGGAGAGCCTCGCCGTAGAGAACCTGACCGACACTGCGCCGCCGGTCGTGGCGTCTCTGCTCGAACGCGTCCCGGTGAGCCTGTGCTTCGATGTCGGACACGCCTTGAAGACCGGCGAAGATCCCCTTCCCTTCCTCCGGAAGCATCTCGATCGCATCCGGGTC
>Ga0272444_10000738_pt1 | contig 33591 bp, 49 predicted proteins | sample SSMForm13_FD_201033 | JGI IMG/M metagenome (GOLD analysis project Ga0272444, IMG submission 201033) | Marine sediment archaeal communities from Little Sippewissett salt marsh, Falmouth, MA, United States - SSM-Form-13 | ecosystem: Environmental > Aquatic > Marine > Wetlands > Sediment ...
CCCCCTCACCGGGGAGATTGTGGACTTTTCGAGCCCGGATTCCCTGGTTGAGAATTTCCTCAGCCTCGACAGTCAAATCCGCCAGCTTTCCGCCCTCAAGCGGGAGGTTGAGGCCGGAATCTTGTTCCTGACAGATATCCCCGAGGGGACCAAGACCGCCCGTTTTGCCGGTGAAGCCGGAACCCTCAAAATCACATTCAAGGAATACAAGAGTTACGACCAGGACAAAATCCGGTCAGTCCTTGAAATGATAGGGCCGGAGCGATTTGGCCAACTGTTCAAGTCTGAATTCAAGGCCATTGCCCGGCCCCTCGGAAAGTTTCTCTCCACGACTCACACCGACGCCACTATGGAGGCGGCTCGTTTGACCGTGCAGGACGCTATCACCACGAAACCCGCCAAGCCCTCAATTACGGTTGAGACGTAGGGAGGAAAAGCAAGGCCCCCCATTCCTGGGGGGCCAAACACCGAAAACAACTCTTGATGTGAGGAAAATATAAAATGGATGAGCTTGTGACGTCAACACCTGATTTATTAAACCTTTTTGATCTCCCATTTGAGACCTTTTCGTCCACAACCGACCGGGACAAAAACCGGGACTATCTCACAACCTGGATCAATGAGCATTTGAAAGAGGGGAGCGATTGGGGCCGGATTCATGTCGCCGGCAAGCAGAAATGCCCCCGCCCCTGGGATTGCACACCCGAGAAAGCCCCCGGTCATTGGTCGAAACCCTGTCTATTTAAGCCCGGGGCTGAAAAGCTACACCTGAGTTTCGGTCTACGGCCCCATTACCCAACGCTTGACCAATACGAAACCGCCGGATTGAATGGAATCTCTCTCGACTCCATTGTCCTCCGTTGTGATTTGCTCGACAAGGCGGGGAATATCGTCGGGACGGGTATCGGCGGCCGAGGGCTGGACCAGGATAAGGGAGATCTCAATAAGACCTTGAAAATGGTCAAAAAGTCGGCCCTGATCGACGCCGTTCTCTCTGCTTTTGGGCTCTCGGAGCATTTTACCCAAGACCTCGACGACCCCGACGTCCGAAAACGGATCCAGGGCGAAAATAGTCACCATGACCCGGACGACCCCCGGACCCAACCCCGCCAGGACGGGAACAATGGGGGAGAGTATGAATTTTCCAGAGACTTCCGACTCCAGTTTGGAGCCTGGGGGCCAGAGGGAAAGCATACAACCGAGGAAAACCAGGGAAAGGGAACCCCCCTCCGGTCCATAGACGCCAGTTATCTCGAATGGTTGTCCGATAACGCAAAACAACCATATCTCGGCGAATTTGCCAAAAAGGAGCTCCAGGAGAGAGCCAAGGGCGGCTCAGGGAGTGAGATCCATACCGAGACTAAGGGGAACGGTTCAAACGATTCTCAGGCCCCTCTCGCAAGCGTAGAGGCTCGGAATATGATTCGAGAAATGGCCAAGGATGAGCTTTTAACACCGGCCGAACAAGCCAACCTCTTGAATTACGCCAAGTCTGACGGATTGACGGCCGTAGCCGCCCAGGGACTTATCCGGCAAATCTCCGCTCGACTCAAAGAGCGACAAAATTCTCAATCGTCACAAGCTGAGAGTGCCGAAGGGGAGGGGGATTCTCCCTCCCCGTCCGGCGACAGGTATTCCGAACAAATCGAAATCCTGATGGCCGGAATGATTGACTATTGGAAATGGACAGGTGACGACGCCCGGAAAAGAGCGGTCCAATGGATTGAGGACAATGTAGAGGGCGATTGGTGGAACATGGATAAAACCCAAGCCTCTGAGGTTCTCGCTGAGATCCTTTCCGGTAAGAAACTCCCATTCTGAGGAGGCCGAGAATGAAGTCTTACAAATTCAGACGCCCAGGATTAGACCGAACAGAGAAGGCTCTGGACCGTCTCCATGAGTTGCCGGTTATTCTTCTCCCCTCCGTCGTATTGATAGCCGTTATTTTGATCATTGTCCAAGCCGTGAGGGGATTATGAGTTTGCCCTATATCCCCCTCTACACTTCCGAGTTTATCGCAGATACCCAGGGCCTTACCGATGAGGAAGTCGGAGCCTATACCCGGGTCCTTTTGTATTCCTGGAATGACGGCGACAAGGAGCCAGTAGAGCTATCCCGAGCCCTCCGGTTGCTGGACAACCCAAACGAGGTTTGGCCTGTTTTGTCTCGTTTTTTCGTCGAGGAGAACGGCCGGATTTACAATAACCGCCTCGAAAAGGAACGGAAAAAGAGCCGGGCCAAGGTAGATGCTGGCCGGAAAGGCGGAAGCAAAAGCCCAAGCAAACCGCCAAGCGAAACCGGAAGCAAACCGGAAGCAGAACAGCAAGCAAAACCCCAAGCGAAACCGGAAGCTACTCAGAACTCAGAACTCAGAACTCAGAATAAAGATAACTCAGAGGGGAATAAGGACTCCGTCCTCTCCCTTCTTGACGAGTTTCCAACTCTCTCGTTTCCCTCAATGACCATTCCGAGGCTACTGGAGGAGCAAGTCCTCAAGCCTTACGGGTTGGATGCCCTCCGCTTTCTCCTTGAGAAGCTCTCGAAGATCGAGGACCGGAAAAAGGTTTCCGCCCCGGCTTATGTCCGAAAGGTGATAGAGGGGAATGTCGGGAATTTTGAGGGTATTCGCTCCGGTGAATTGAACGCCGATGGGACAGCCGTCCGGTCTTATCGTTACCAGGCGGCCAAAGATTACGCCGACAAGCATAAACTCGAATTCAGACGGTATTTTGCTCCCCGCCTAGTCGCTACAGGGGAGCGATTTCACCGAGACGAAGGAAACAAACTCCTTTATTTCTATTATCCCCAAGGAGACGCCCTCAAAGATCCCGTTTGGTTGAAAATCCGGGAAAACCGGGAATTGATCTCCGCAATTTCATCGACAGCAAAAAAGAGCCTGGTAAACGCCTATCAGATACCCGAGGCCGCTTTCATGCCGGCCGAGGAGGCTGATCTCGGTCCCAATTGGTATTGGGCTGATGCGAAATATCTGGAGGAAAACGAGCTCCTGGAGGCTGTCAAGCAAGCAAAGAGAGGTTATTAATGGCTAAGAAAGGGCCGTCGTCCTACGATCAAGTATTAAGTCTACTCCGCAAAAATCCGGAGCTCAGAAACGACGACAAAGCTCTCCGTTGGGCCTACCTGGAGGGTCTCGGTCTCGTTGTTGATATCCCTTTATACGGCCGAATGTTGTCAGAATACGCCGAAAGCAAGGCCCCGAGCTTTGAGACAATCCGCCGAAGCCGCCAGAAGGTCCAAGCCAATCACCCGGAGCTCGGCCCCACCGACCCCGAAGTTGTCCAGAAGCGGAAGAAAAAGGAAGCGACAAAGGGGACTTTCATTTACCGGGAACCGGCCAACCCCGCCGCATTTCCTGGGGGGATTTTCAAATGAGCAAAAAAGACACCGAAAACATGAAGAACACAAAGTTTGAATTTACCGGAGAGGTAAAAGTCGAATGCGGAATAACCCTGAAACGAATCAGGGCTATCAAGGCTTTTTCGGATGTGAAGGAGGGGGAAATTGGGGGTTGGATTGAGAAGGAATCAAACCTGTCAATTTCCGGTTCCGCCTGGGTCTCCGGTGACGCCTGGGTCTCCGGTTTCGCCAGGGTCTCCGGTTCCGCCTGGGTCTCCGGTGACGCCTGGGTCTACGGTGACGCCAGGGTCTTCGGTTCCGCCAGGGTCTACGGTGACGCCAGGGTCTCCGGTGACGCCAGGGTCTCCGGTGACGCCAGGGTCTCCGGTGACGCCTGGAAACAATCTCCGACACAAATTCAAGGTTCCCGTCATTTCGTAACCCGCTCCAGCAAATACGAGATTCAAATCGGGTGTATCAAACTGAGTATTTCCAAATGGCTCAAAACCTACAGGGAGGTCGGAAAGCGGGAGGGCTATACCGAGGCGCAAATAGCTGAATATGGCATGTATATCCGACTGATTCAGCGTATCGCAAAAATGGAGCGGGACGCCGAGAAATGAGCCGGATCTACGTTGGCATAGATCCCGGTCTCCAAACCGGATTCGCCGTTTCCCTCAAAGGCAAGATCGAGGAGGTGAAAACCGTCGATTTTTGGGGGGTAATGGACGAAATCCGAGCCCTGATAGGCCGAAACCCTGGGCTAGATCTCCGTATCGTTATTGAGAGGCCGGACCTCAACAAGCCCCTTTTCTTCCGAGCCGGGACCAACGAGCGGACCAAGATCAAAATCGCCCAGGACGTAGGGGCCAACAAGCGGGACGCCCGGTTACTCATTCAATGGGCCGAAAGGGAGGGGTTGGATATGATCCAGGTCCGCCCCTCCGGGTCCACTTTTACCAAGCTCAACGCCGAGCAATTCCGCAAAATATCAGGCTACGCCGGCCGGACCTCCGAGCATGGGCGGGACGCCGCTATGTTGATCCTGGGGAGGGGGTAAGGTGGAAATCAGGCTCCTAGACCTATTCTCTGGAATCGGAGGCTTTCACCTTGGCCTTGAGAGGGCTGGCTTTCGAGTCGTTGAATCCTCGTTCTCAGAAATCGATAAATATGCAATCTCTGTTTATCAATCCCATTTCAAGGAGTCTATAAATGTCGGGTCAGTTACAGATATTCGGGGGGGGGCGGACAAATTCGACGCTATCACTTTCGGCTCGCCTTGCCAAGATTTCAGCAATGCCGGAGTTAGGAGGGGGCTCAACGGGGAAAGAAGTTCTCTTATCTCCCACGCAATCCGGCTCATTGCTGAGATCCGACCAAAGTTTTTTATCTGGGAAAATGTTAAGGGGACATTCACCTCAAACTCTGGCTCGGATTTTTGGGCAATTATCAAAGCCTTTACCGAACTTGGGGGCTATCGACTTGAATGGCAACTGCTTAATACAGCATGGTTTTTACCCCAAAATCGAGAGCGGATTTACCTTGTCGGACTTTCTGGAAAAATCGGTGGCCGAGAAATATTTCCTATCTCAGAAAATGATCGACTTTCTGACAACGGAAAGCCCCGGCCATTGGGAATTCAAACCGCTAGATGTCTGAGGAAGAATCAACACAAGGCCGGACGAGACGACACCTATATAACGTATCGGATACATGAGCCGACCCGCAAAGGCTACGCCGAAGCTGAAAACGGGGACTCTATCAATGTCGGTCGATCAAAATCCAAGACCCGCCGGGGAAGAGTTGGCAAGCGTTCCGTCGGAACGCTTGAAACTGAGCCTACCCAGGCGGTTGTCTATAGTGACAAAATCCGACGTCTTACTCCGATTGAGACGGAACGGCTTCAAGGCTTTCCTGACAACTGGACAGAATACGGCATTGACGGGGAGAAGATTTCCGACACCCAACGTTACAAAATGACCGGAAACGCTGTAACCGTTCCGGTTGTGGAAGCAGTAGGGAGGCGAATTCTTCAAGCTCTGGAGGCCCCCCAATGACCAACCTCCTTTCCCCCGACCGATTAGAGCGTCTCCCTGACGGGGGGCTGGCTCTCGTTGGCGATATGGAAGCCGCATATCCTGACCATGAAAAAAATGCCGAGGCAATCAAGGAGGCTTTGACCAGGACCCCGGTAGTCCCCTACAAATTCGATTTTTCCGAGAAATGTATCGTTTGCGGTCGCCCTCTCCGGGACCCGGTCTCAATCGCTCGGAGAATGGGGCCGGTTTGTTATCGGAAATTCCAAGGCTCGGCCCCCGCTCACTTCAACCTTTATCAACAAGATTTATTCACCGTCCCCGAGGTTTTAACCCCGGCTCTCCACGGTGGAACGCTCCCGGTTTTCCCCCGCCGGGAGCCCCGATTTACAGCAATAGAGGAGGCTCAAGCATGAAACGGACATTTACCAAGATCAAATTCAAACAGGACAAGGTATTTCTGACATACACTCAGAAAAACAGCCAGGGCAAGGACGACGCTTATTCCGTCGAGATATCCGAAGCTCCCGCCCCTGGTTTTACCAAGGCCCTTGAAAACCTGGCTCAGGACGTTCTCACAATTTGCGAACTCCCTACCGATGAGGACACGCTGAAAACGATAAAGGTCCTCGGGGTCTCAATCTCGCACACCGACACCGAGACGGAGGGGGTTGTCCGGGGGTTTACCATTTCCGCCCTCAAGGACCTCAAGGACTCCAACTCTCCCCTCGTTCTGAATACTCCCCACAAGCCCGAGGCTCCCTATTCCAAGAGCGGAGACAACTCGAATTGTCTCTACCTGGAAACCGTCGAGCGTATCGATACCCTGATCGAGGAGGCCGAGAAATATCTCAAGGGACACCGAGCCCAGGTCTCAATGGGTTTCGATGAGAAAAAGGCCGCTTAATGGATACCCAGGAAACCGGACTCCCCCCAATCGCTACGCCTGTCCCTCGGAGTGAGGTCCCTAAATATCCAAGGGAGCGGATTCGATCTCTCGACGTTTTGGGAGCAGAGGCTCAGGTTGTTTGCCGGGTCCTGCAGAAGGTCGAGCGGGATAACGAGGCCGGCATTCCCGAGCCGGTGATAGGCGGAACCCCTGACCAAATCATTGCAACCGTCGCCGTCGGTATTCGCTACCTGACAAAGCTTGAGGAGGAGGGGAGGCTCCCATGAGCGGCAAGTCCGCCAAGCGTCAACGCAAGGCCATCGACAAGGCCATGGATTCCCATTACAAAACCCTGATCGAGCGATTGAATTCCCGCCCCTGGATCAAGCGGTTGGGTCTCGCTCTCCTTCTGGCCTGGCCGGGAAAGCGGGGTCAACTCTGGATCAGAACCGCAAAGGGTCGGCTGATAAATGAGGACCAAGAGGGTGAAAAATAAAAAAATGAAATTTGAGACTCAGAGGAATATCCTGGAGCAAAGGATAGAAATAGTCTTGTTCTCCCAAGACCTAAACGGCTCAGATAAATACAGGCTCGACGGAGGCCCTCCAAATACTGACCTGCCGACGCTTGTCTGGATGATTCAAGCCGATGAGGATTCTCATTCCCCGACTTTTTCATTGGAATACGAGGAAGCCCAGGAGCTTTTGGATATGCTCCTTTCCGTCGGGGTCGTCCCCTCAGATCCCGGCAAGGTATCGACTAGAATATCGGAAATAACTGGCAAGTTGGCCGCTCAAGGTGACCACTTGGAGGACATGAGAGCCTTGGTCGCCCATTCTCTGAAAGTAAAGCTCCCGGGAGCGGTAAAATGATACCCGTATTAATTGCTTTTGTGCTGGTTTCTATCGCCCTGCTTACCGTTTTGAGGCTGGTTAGGATGGCCGCCGCCGCCCCCGACCAAAAGCTCGACAACGACCTCGACGTCGAGGAAACCGAGCTCCTCGAAATGGAGGGCAAGCCATGAGTAAATATCCCCCTAATTATTGCGCTACCGTATTCGAGCGGAGGGGGCCAAAAGGTTCTATTCTGGCCATTCTCCAGACCAACGAGGACGGGAGTAAGGGCAATGTTTCGGTTGCCTCTGATCGTCTCGGAAGTATTGCCGATTTCTATGCAGGGGCCGCCGCTCAAAAAGCATTGATAAGCCTTGAACTTTACGGAACGGTAAACGCCCCGGATATACAGAAGATTGGAAAATTCTGATGGGAGACAAAAAGCAAAACGGAACCCCAAACCTCAAAGCGGTAACGGTAGACGACGGACAGGGAGCCGAGGTTCCAAAGGATCCCGTTTACCTGGAGGACAAGTTTCAACTCCTCAAAATCAAGCTCCAGAATGACAAAACCGGGAGAAAGGCAAATATCTCGGTCCCGATTCCCGCTTTTTCCCATGATCTAGAGCTCGGGAAATGGATCCTCTATCACATCGAAATTTCCCCGCCAATGAAAAAACCGCCGGAGCTCAGTTTTGACCAGGTTCCAATGGGGAAAAAGGAGGGGTGAATATGAGGCTTAACGTGTGTGATACGGAGTTTGCCGTCAATATGACCAGGAGGGAGATCGATTCCGGAAAAACAATAAAGATTAAACAGGATTCATTCCTACGCCACTTTCTTACCTGGTGCGAGGCTAACGGCCTTGAAGTCGAAACGGCCAGAGGCGAGCTCCATATTTCAAAGGGTCCCAAATGGGACGGTTGGCTTGGTCTTGACCAGGGGGGCAGGGGGTGAGGCTCATTTCAATCGCCCTAATCATTCTCGGGGTTTTTTTGATCCTGATCGGGATCAATGAGCGGGACAATAACGCCGGCCCCATGGCCTTTTCTCTCGGGGTTGGTCTCCTTTTCTCCGGTCTCGTTGTCCAGGTAATAGCGTGATTAAATGATTCCAACCGAAAACACCCCGACCAGCAACAAAAGGAGGTCTCTATGGCCTAGATCAAACGCTCAGACTGAGCGGAGAGAAAATCGGTATAAACTAGCTCAAGCGACTAGCATTGTACCCATTTCAAGCGACAGGGGGGGCTTGTCCATGCCCCCCCACACCAAACCGGAGGCAACTGATAATGGCAACCGCTAATTTTCAATTCGTCGAGACCAGCGATTTCGGGCTGATAATGGGGACCGTTGTAAAAGCCTGTCACTTTCTCGGGCAAACCGAGGACGGTAGTATGGAGCTAGAGCAACTTGCCAAGTGTATGAGTATGCCCCCGAATACCCTCCATGAAATCCTTTGCCGGGTTGGTGGAAGTAAAGACCCGAAAGACCAGGCTACTCGGCTGATCTATCACAAGGGACTCAAAAAGGCATGGAGAAAATAGGCTTTGATCGAAAAGACAGAGTAAAAGTTTGCAATCGAAACAATAAACGTTATGGAGATCCCGGGGTCGTAGAATATTGCGACTCAGGGGGCCGAGTATGGATAACGTTTTGGGATAAGAGGGTCCCGGAGCCCTTTTCTCCCAATGACCTGATTTTATCCAAAGATTTTATCCAGATTCCAAATAATTGAGGTTGCTCATGGGGGGCAATCTTAAAAAGCTCTACTCTATCCGGGATCAACTGGAGAGCCTGGTATCCTATGGACTGGCCAGGACCGGGGATATTGAGCACGTTGATATCTTGATCCAAAACGAGATCATCCTCACCAAGTTTAACGCAAAATATCAAAAGCGGCTTGAGTTTCTGGCCGCTAGAAATTTCAAATCACCGAGGACGATAGAGTCCATTCTAGCCAAGCGGCGAAAGATTCTCTCTCAGGAATTACCGAAAAATGTATCAGGTAAGCCAAACGAGACGCCGCCGATAACTTGAGGTATGTCATGGCCGCCAGAGGGAAATATAAGCCGGAAATTGTCGAGGATATTCTGTTTGCCATTGCTCAAACGGGTCGAGACGCTGACGGAATCGAGGCCGGGGGAATCTCACAACAGACCTTTTATAAATGGATACGAGAGAAAGCTGAGTTTTCTGAGGGGGTCGCACACGCAAAGAGGACTTGGCGTTATAAGCTCTTTCGAGACGATCCCGGAATTGTCAGAAAAGCCAGGGAGCGACTCATTGAGGCTCTTGACCCGACTACGGAAAAATGGAGCTCAACCAAGAAGCTTGCCAAAACGATTATCGTTGAGAATCCAGATTACCCAAACGTACCCCTGGAGGAGCAAAAGCTCCTCGGGGTTGCAAAAAGAGAGATCCAGCTTATCCCGATTGAGACGACGGAGAAAACAGTTATCAGGCCCCCGGCATATTGGGCAATTCGTATGGTCCTCGGTCCTGACGGCCGTCCTATTGTGGGCAATAATCCCGAGCCCAATCAAGGAGACGATTTCGAGACCGTTGATTTTGAATTCCGGGTTGTCGAAAGCATGGACCAAGTCGGGGCCAATGGCTAAGTATATCGCTCCCATTCTCGACGTTCTCCCTCACCAACTGAGATTCGCCGAGCTTGGGATCTCCACGCCCGACCGATTCGGGGCTTTACTATCCGGCTTTGGGGCCGGCAAGTCCGCCGCTATCCCCGTCCGAGTCCTTAACATTCTAAGACACCGGAACCGCCTCGGCCAATACGCCGACATAACAATAGCGGCTCCGACCTATTCGCTCCTCCAGGATATCAATATCCCCGACATGGAGGAGTTTTTCGAGCGGTACAAGGTGAAAAACGTCCCGATCAAGGGGAAACGCCAGATTCGGGTTACCTCCAAAAATCTACGGGGCTTGATTCGATTCAAATCACTACACCGCCCCGAGAGGATTGTCGGCTGGAATGGCTCCGATTTCATTGCGGACGAATTTGATATTCTCCGGTATCAGGACCAGGTCCAGGCATGGCGAAACCTCAACGCCCGAATCCGCAAATTTGAGGGGGCTACCGGGACCATTGCCACGACCCCGGAGGGGTTTCGTTACACCTGGGAGCTATTCGAGAAGGGTATCGGCCCGGAAGGAAACAAGCGGACGGTTGGGCCGCTCATTCGGGCCAGAACCCAGGATAACATTTTTCTCCCCCAAGATTATATCGATTCACAATTGGCCCTCTATGATTCGGAGCTCATTCGGCAATATATGGAGGGTTATTTCGTCAATATCAACGGCCGGGCCGCCTATTACGCTTTCAATCGAGACCCGTCCGCCGGCATCGTCATTCCCTACCGTCCCGTCAAGCCCTCCGCCCTATTTCTCTCAATCGATTTCAACGTGGACCCCCTGACCGCCACTTGCTGGTATCAGGACGGCCAACGATCTATTGCATTCCGGGAGTATTGGCTCCGGAACTCATACACGGAGCGGCTTATCGAGGTCGTCCGGGGAGATTTTCCCAATACTCAAGTTATCGCATATCCAGACATGACCGGAGTCAAACGCCAAACCTCCAGGGAGTCCGGCGGGGCCGCCCGGTCTGATCTCGCAATTCTCAGAAATGCCGGCTGGCAAATCAAAGGTAAAACAAATCCTTACGTCCGGGACCGCCTGGCCGCCATGAACAACGCCTTTAATAAAGGGCTGATTCAGATCATGGAGAACTGCGAGCACCTGATTGAGGATTGCGAGAGGGTCGTCGTTGACGAATACGGGGAGCTCGACAAGTCGAACAAAATGCTAACCCATGCCTCGGATAATGCCGGCTATTTCGTTTCGGCCAACTATCCAATCCGTAAACCCAGGAGTTACCAGAAATGAGCACTTATGCAGAGGTCGAAACCGTAAAAGCGTATTTAGCCGCCAAAGCACTCGCCGCCGCCGAGCGCATGAAAAACGCCCAAATCGGCCAGGACTTTTTAGACGGGGATCGTTATGCAATCAGAGAATATCTAAAAGAGGACCTCGAAAAGACATTCTCAGAGGACGACGTAAAGGCCATGCACCTCGTTTGGATCAATCTAATCCCGAAAATTGTTAAGCGGCTTTCAATGCTTTACAAAACCCCGCCAAAGCGGAGTATCGGAGATAAGAGCAACGAAAGCCTGGACCAGGCTTTGAGGGTCACCGGCTACGACCGGGCTCTCCTGGAGGCTCACCGGGGGGCCAAATTCCACAACACCGTCCTCATGGGAGCCCTCCCTGACGGTCGCGGTTCCGTCCGCCATGTTATTCTCCGTCCAAATCTTACCTACGTTGAGCCAGACCCCGACGACTACACCCGGATAAAATGGCTTAAATATCCAATGATGAGAGAGGTAAACGGGAAAGAAATCATTGTCTGGAGCTTTTGGAGTGATGAGGAGCATTTTTGGCGGAATGAGAACGGGGCCGAGATCCCGGTCCCCAACCAGAAGGACAACCGGAACCCTTACGGAATCAACCCCTTTGGTCCCGTCCGGATCTTAACTCAAAACGATTTTTGGGGTGATGGTATGATGGACCTGGTCGATGCAAACCGGGCAATCAATTTCCTGATTACCTCCGCCCTGGTTGAAAATATTGTAATGTCGGCCTATGGAACGCCTTTCGGGGTAAACCTGGATCTCGGGGATGAAATTAAATTCGGTCCCCGCCATGCAGTTACGATAGACGGCGTTACCGACGACATGAAGGATCCCAAGCTCGAATTCGTAACCTCCGAAACGTTTACCAGCGAAATCTCCGAGGTAATCGAATGGCTCCATAAGGTCCAGGGAACAGTAAAGGGTCTCCCGGCGTCGGCTTTTTCCCAGGTCGAGCAAACCCTTTCTGGCTACGCTAAACTAATCGATAACATGGAGCTCCTGGAGGACAGGGAGGAGGAAGTCCCGCTATTCCAGGATTTCGAGAGAAATTATCTAACCCGGTTTGCAAAGGTCTGGAACGTAGCCGCCAAGGGACAAAAGTCAATCCCGGAGGATTATTCCGACCTATCTATCTCATTCGGAAAAATCAGATTCCCCGAAAACATGCTCGACATTACCCGCCGCCGGCGTATGGAGGCCGAGACGGGAACCAAAAACGAAATTGATTGGATCATGGAAGATCACCCCGGAATGACCAGGGAAAAGGCGATTGAATACTGGAAGCTCCGGGAAAAGGAGCGGCTTGACCTCAAGCTGGCCGTCCGAGGCAATGCTCCCGACTCCGACAATATGCCGGAGGAGTAGACCATGAGACAATCGGCCGACGATCCCGCCTATCTCCCCGAGTGTCCACAATGCGGAGAAAATGACCCCGACAAGCTGAGGGTCAGGAGTACCGCCGCCGGGAAATGGTTTCGGGGTAAATGCGAGACTTGCGGTTTCCGTACAAACCTATACAGATCTCAGGCGGAGGTCGAAAAGACATGGCTTTCTCATTTCGAGGAGGCTGATAATGGCTAAAGCGGTCCAGATATTTAGCAAGCTGACGGCCGCCCAGGTTGGCCGAGTGATCGAGACGGCAATAGAGCGGAATTCGACATTGGCCGCCGCCGAATATGGTTTATCTCCCGAAACCGCAAGACGTTGGGTTAGACATTACAAAAATGGGCGGGTTTTGGAATGCCCGGACGGGTCCAGGGTTGAGCCGTTAAATAATGCCGAATCGTCAACCGCTAAAGACCCCGCTACAGAACCCGCCTCCTTTTCGATTCCGGAGCTCCCCGATGAGGAGCTATCGGCGGCCGATCTGAAAGCCCGGAAAATTCAAGACTACAAAAGACGCAAAGAGGCGTATTTGGCCCGAATGTGGAGGGAGATAAAGGTCAAGATCTCCGGCCCCTGGGGGCTGGCTTGTTTTGGCGACTTTCACCTGGACGATAACGGTTGTGATTGGGAGCAACTAGACCATGATCTCCGCCTGGTCGGGGGGAGGAATGACGTTGCCGGGGCTCACATGGGGGACGCTACAAACAACTGGATAGGCCGACTGTCCCGCCTATGGAAGGAACAGGAGACAACTCAAAGCCAGGCTATTATCCTCCTGGAGGACGTAATCAAATCCTACGGTATCCATTGGGCCGTTTGGCTTTTGGGTAATCACGATATTTGGACCTCTGAAATGGGGTATATCCTGGATTATCAACTCCGGGGAAAGGTGAAACCCGAAAACTGGCAAGCAAAAGTGAAATTCGTCTTTCCTAATGGTCGGGAATCTATGGCCTGGTTCCGCCACTCATTCCCCGGCTTTTCGCAGTACAATCCAAACCATGCACTCGGGAAAGCGGCAACCCGTTTCGGGCTGGTTGACCTGGTAATAGCTGGACATGAGCACGACGCCAGCGAGGAGCGGAGGCACAACCGCTTTTTTAACCGGGTCCAACAACTTGTCAGGGTGAAGGGATACAAGGATATAGATCCCTATGCAGACGACCAACTCGGTTTTCCCCCGTTATTCGAGGGCCATGCCGCCCTGGTTGTCTTTGACCCCGATTCGACGAAAGCCCTCTCGTTTATCCGAGCCTTTGACGACCTGGAGGAGGGGCTTGATTACCTTACTTTCAAGAGGAAGGCCCGGGGGTATTAATGGCCGCCCAAACCACCACCAAAACCACAAAGGCAGATTTCGAGCTATTCAAGCGGGAAGTCCATAAGTGGATCAACCGTTTTTCTCTCGGGGACCATTTTCTCCATATCCGACACCGGAATTTGGATGGGGTTGTCGGGAATCTCTATTATTCCTACAAGGACCGGAGGGCGACGATCACACTCTCAACCACCATTAACAGGACGGACAAGGTGGAGGTCTCGGAACTGGTCAAAAAGACGGCTTTCCATGAGGTTACGGAGCTCCTCCTGATTCGTCTCAACTGTTTGGCCGGTGATCGGACGTTTGACCCTACCGAGCTCGACGCCGAGACTCACTCAATCATTGCTCGGCTGGAAAACTACCTGAGACCGGAATCCGAATAAATGGCTAATTCTATTTGGACATATCTCGGGGACGATTACCGGAAATCCATTAACGCCAAGACCAAGGCGGAGGATAAAGCCCTAGCTGATTTCGAGGCCCGGGTTGGAGCTGTCCAAAAAATTCTAATGAACCGGGTAACCGCCCTGGCCGCCAAGCTCGAAACGGACGCTCAGGGGAATATCGTTAAAAACGACGATAACCTTGCCCTTGCCGCCCGATCTTTGGCCACTCTCCGCCGGTCCCTGACAGCCTCCGGATACCACGACGCCGTTGCCGACCTGGTTGCCGGTTACAAAGAGCAAATTCCGAAAATTATAGCCTCGGGAAAGGCGTTAAATATCCCGATGGAATTAGCCTCCTCGGATAAAGCGGAGCTCCGGACCCTTCAAACTGAATACCTCTCGGAATTCGAGCAAATCGGGGACAAGGCCGTCCGGGAGCTAAAGGACGCTATCTATCAGAACACCCTCGGGGGTCTCCCTCTCGACGGCCTCAATAAGCGGCTTGGTTTTCTGATCCATGGGAAAGACAAAAAGGGCGGGACGCTCAAACGCTACGCCAAAACCTACGCCCGGACCTCTCTCATGGGGTACGACCGACACGCCAACGCCATTCTTTCCGAGGCTACTGGCCTCCAGAATTACACCTATCTAGGCCCTCGGGATGATATAACCCGGCCGTTTTGCGAGAAGCATATCAACCGGGTTTATACCCTGGATGAGATCAAAAAGCTCGACAATGGCCAGGGGCTCCCCGTCCGGGAATACGGGGGCGGTTGGAATTGCCGCCATTTCTGGCAGGTCCTTCCTGACGACCTAGCCGAGGATATCCGGAAAGCGGGTAAGGATCTCACTCCGCCGAAGCCGAAAAAAACGGAGCCATCCAAAAAACCGTATGATGAGCGGGACCTCTTGGAGGATGAGGATAGAGAGGCTTACGAAAGAGGAGAGCTCACCTTTTGAGCAATATCTCCGTTAAATGTCGAGTTACCAAGCTCCCAAAGCTCCGGGCTCATTACAAGCCCAACCCTCTTTTCCTCCCCCGGGAAGGGCAAAGGATGAGCTCCGAGATTCGTATCAGGACGCTCAGGGGTCGAGGGGCTTATGGCCCCAACGACGCCAACCGCCGGGAGAGAGTCCACAAGGGATATTCAGACAAACCCTCCCTGTTCTCAATTAAGGACGCCCCTTCCGCCGGCCGACTCCGGGCATACTATCGGCGTGAAAAGCTCAAGGGGCTTAAATCGGGGGGGCGTATTTCCAAAAGCCGCTCAAGAGCTCGTTATCTATGGCTAGAGGGGGGTTACAAGCAATACCGCCAGATCCAGGGCCGCCGAACCGACATTGTAGACCATACCATGACCGGCGAAATGCTCAACTCCTTACGGGTACATGGAAACGCCCGGCGGGTTGTGATTACCGTCCCGGCCGGTCAACTGAGAAAAGCTTTCTATACCAACAAACGGCGGTCCTGGTTCTATCTCACAACGGACCAGCAAAGAGGATACCGCCGGCGGGTAATCTCCCAGGTCCAGAACTGGCATAGATAGCCGGTTTTATCCAAAACACCCAATATTCCCGGTAAAACACCCAATATTCCCGGTAAGACACCCAGTTAAACACCCAGTTTACCCGGTTGGCCCCCAAATCGTTTCACAATTGGCCTCATTTGGTCCAGAAAACCCGGTGATTGGTCCAGAAAACCCGGTTGACTTGACAGGCTAGGGACGTCTTTAGGGACGAAAAAACCCGCATATCTGGACCTAGGGACGTCTTTAGGGACGTCTTTTCCTCTTGACCCTCCAGGCTCCCGACAATTGGGGGCTCTCGTATTACCGAAAATTCTATCAGGTAAAATCACCCCCCTACCGTTCCGCAAATTCGAGGCGTGAACTGGATCATATCCAACCCCACAAGGAGCCGGTGAATGAAACTCACCAAGGACGAGATTACCCGCCTCGAAAAACTCAAGGGAATGAAGTCGGAAGAAATGACCGACGAGGAAAAAAAGGAGCTCAAATCGCTCCAGGAAAAAGCCGACGCTGACGACGACCCAAGCTATAAGGGAGATCTCAGCCAGGAGGCTTTCGACAAGGAATATGCTCTTTCAAAGCGGCGTCAAAAACGAGCCGATGAGGCCGAGGCGAAAAACGCCGAACTCCAGGCAAAACTCGACAAGATCAACGAGGAGAAAATGAAAGCCGACGGCAAGCTCTCCGAGTTGGTTGAGACCCAAAAAGCGAAGATTGCCGACCAGGAGGCCGAGCTCTCTGAATACCGAGCCCGGGACGCCGACCGTTGGAAGAATATCGCCAAGAATTTATCCCCTAAGCTCAAAGAGTCATTTGGTGAGGGGGAGGACCCGGCAACAATTCGGGCCAATATCCGCAAGTATGATGAATTCGTTTCTCTCGGTTTCATCGATTCCGAGGGCAACCCCGCCGGAGCCGGAGGCGGAGACGGACGCTCAGGGGGTTATGCAAACCTCAAATGGGCGGACCTCATGGCGGACCTGAGTCTGGCCAAGAAGGTAAAGGACGAAAACCCGAGCCTCTATGCCAAGCTCAAGGAGGAAGGCTTAAAGAAGCCTACCCGGATTTGAATTTGAACACACTCAACAAGTAGGAGGCTGAAATGGCCTTTACCAAAATCGAGCATATCCTTGACCCGGAAATCTTGGCCGATCACGCCATGACCTATTTCCCCGACAAGGTTGCTTTCATTCAGTCCGGAGCCGTCCAGGTCGGGGGAACCGACATTGAGGAAGGCGGCCAATTTTTGACCATTCCCCGCTGGATGGCCAACGAGGACAAATTCGACGAAATTTCCGAGACCTCGGACCTGACGCCCAAAAAGGTCGATGAAGATCCCGAATATGGGGTTGTCGTCCGCCGGGGTATTGCTTACGAGATCCTGGACACCGCCAGCCTGACAACGCTCGGAGATCCCAACAAACACGTTGCAAACAAGATTGCAAACCTGGCCGGCCGAACTGCAGACTATTCCCTGATTTCGGTCGCCGTCGGTGCCACTCCCGCCGCAAATACCCATGACATTGCCGTAGCAAGCGGCTCTCAGGTGTATTTCTCCGCCGAGCATTGTATCGATGCCATGGCCAAGGTCGGGGACGAAATGGACAACCTTGCCCTGATTATCATGCACTCGACCGTTTACGCCCGATGTGTCAAAAACGACCTGATCGATTTCGAGAAGCCCTCCGAGGGGCCGGGTCGTATCCCGTATTTCCAGGGCCGCCGAGTGATCGTCTCTGATCGTTGTCCGGTTGATACCACGACCCCGAATTACTACGAATACTCGACATTTTTGGTCGCCAACGGAGCCCTCCTCCTGGATTACCAGCGTAATCTCCTGGTTGAATTTGACCGGGACGTCCTGGCTCAGTCCGATATCATTGCCGCCTCAATGCACTATATCGCTCACCTTGTTGGTATGTCCTGGGATACCTCCGGCGGGGGCGGAAAGCCTGCAGAGGCGGCCCTCCGCACGACCTCCAACTGGAGCCTTGCGGCCGATGATGAAAAGGCCGTTGGTTGTGTCAAGCTGATTACCAACTGATTGAGAGGAGGTCCGTTTTGCTGTATAAGCGAATGGCTGAACGCCGGGCCAAGGCCCGGAAGGAAGCGCAGAAAGCCAAGGCCCCGGCCGACTCTCCCGAGGAATTCGTCCCGGCTGATTTCGACGACTTTACCGAAAAGGGCCTCAAAGCCCTCAAGGTCGGAGCGGAGCTCAAGCCGTTGGCCGAGCACCTGGGGATTGAGGGTTTCGACAAAATGAAGGGGGCCGACTTGGTTTCCGCCATCCTGGAAGTGAAACCCGAGGATCCCGAGGATCCCAAGGCCGACCCGCCCGAGGAGCCCGAGGCCGAGTAAATGGCTCTTACGCTCTCCATAGTAGACCAAGACCTGAAAGAGGCCGCCGGACTCCTCGGCGGCCTCGACTCCCTCAAATGGGACGGAGAGACGGATTGGTCTAAGCTCATTGACGAGGGAATCGAGCAACTGGAGGATGATCTTGTCCAAATGGGCGTAGACCCTGACGACATAGACGCCACGGATACCTCTCTTAAATCCGCCGCTACCTGGAAAGCCCTGGAATTGGTTTTTTTCGGTCTCATGCGGAGGGAGGGGGACCAATGGGATATTCGTCGGGCTCGTTGTGCCGCCAACTACAAGGCCAAGCTCAAAAGGGCTATCATTACCCTTGAGGATGAGTCGGAGGTCCGGGTAAGTCAAACCCGGGTTACCCGGTGAGTAAATACTCGACAACCCGGGCCAATATCCAGACCATACTCGACGCCTTGGGGTATTCCGAAAGTGACTTTCCTCAAATCGAAGAGGATGCCCCGCTTTCTGACCTGACCGCAAAGGGTTACGCCTTTCGGCCTGCAAACCTTTCCCTATCTGAATCCCAGGCAACCCATTTGAGCGGAAATCTTGATTGGGATTTGGTCGTTATCGTAATCGATGAGGGCCGGACGCCTTCCATGATAGAGGATAGCGTTGACCGCTTGGAGACTGCCATTCAACAGATTTCAGCAAAACAACCCATTCTCGGGGGCTCTCTTGAGCTCCAGGAGGATTTTCTCATTCTGGTTTTAACCGTAAGGACCGGGAGGCTATAATGGCCCTGACTTATACAAAAACCTTTCATGGCCGAATGACGGCGGCTATCGGTACGAGTGCAATCTCTATTACGCCGCTCCTCAAGGAGGGCGTCCGCCTTTCGGTTGAAAGTATCGAGTCCGAGGTAAAACTCGCAGACGGCTCAGGTCGTACCCACATGACCGGCCGCAAACTTGTCCTGGAAATCAATTTCGACGAAATCCTGGATACCGATCTCGACAATATCGAGGCAAAAAAGGGCGAAAACGTCGTCGTTACGTTCCTTGACAAAACAACCTATAACACTCTCACCATTAGCTCCGATGAAATCTTGACCCGGGTCGGGGATAACCGCTCGACGGTCAAGGTTATCAAATACGGAGCCGCCGACGCAGACATGAACGATATGTTTGCAATCACAACGGTTTAGGAGGTTACTATGGCTCTCACTTATACCAAAGTCCTGACCGGCCCGGTGACCCTCTCCCTCGGTAGTACCTCCCCCCTGACCTATACCCCCCTCAATGGTGAGGCGGTAAAGATCAACGTCGAGGAGCGAATGGAAGAAACCCGTTTAGTAGACGGGAAAAAGATCGAGGACCAGGCGGGAATGGATCTCACTATCGAGGTCACCATTGACGAAATCGCCACGGCTGACCATGCCACGATCAAGACCAAGGCCGCCGCCCAGGTTGATATCGAATTCCTCGACGTATCAACAACCCCGACCCTGACCATTTCCGCCCCGGATTCGGTCTCTGTTCATGTCCGGGACGGCAAGAGCGTCCTCCGGGTAATGAAATCCGTTGCCGCCGGCGGGACAATCGCCAACCTGTTATCAATCGCATAGAGGAGGCTTCCAATGAAACGCCTTTCCATTTTTCTCCTGATTTTTATGGCCCTGACTTCCTTCCTGATCGCTTCCGACCTGGACCAGCCGGAAAATCGACACGGCAATATCATTTCGGCCGACGAAATCGCCGACCTGTATCACATGATCAAGGGTGATTCGACTTTCGACAATATCAACATTAACGGAGTGATTGACGTCGGGAGTGATTCGGTCGTTGCTTTCCCCGATTCCGTTACGATTTCCGGCGTCCTGACAGCCGTAGAGCTCGACGTTGATTCCCTGACCGTTGACTCCCTCATTTCGGTCGAGTATGTCCTGGCTGATTCGGTTTCGATTGACACCCTTTTAACCGTTGCCGATATCGACGCCGACTCCGCCTCAATCGATGAGCTTACTTCTGTCTACCTGGTGACCGATTCCGTCCTGGTTGATAGTTTTCTGACGGCTGAGTACCTGGTCGCCGATTCCGCCGCTCTTAGCTATGTCGATGCAGATTCCGTTTTTGCCGACACCCTGGCCCTCACAGGCGGGGCGACGATTGCCGGAAAAACAACTCTGAGCGACACCCTTTCCTTGCCAAGTAGCGGGGTAATTGATTGGAATAGCGGGGACGTAACGATCACAAACAACGCCGCCGACCAATTGAAATTCGATGGTGCATGCTATGGTTTTAATACAGCACCCTCAGCAGGATATTTGCTCAAGCTAAACGCTCAAGCAAGTGATTCAAGGGCAATACACATTTATAAATCCGATGACGGTACGGGAGGCGGTCAACAATACGGAATCAATATGGACGTAAATCATATGTCCGGCTCAACGACTCACCTTTACGGTCACTACTTAACAGGTGTTGGATCACAAGCGGGATCGCCCAAAACCGGGACCATATCAAATTCGTATGGAATGTTTCTAAATCTTATTGGATCGGAAAATTCGGCCATTTCACGGAATGCCTATGGGATTTATGTAAACAAAGTGAGAGCCATAAACAGCGATTCCGGTAATGATCATTATGCCTATGGAATTTATTTGGCGGACAACATTGTATCATCCGGCGGAGACAATAACTATGCCTATCCGATTTATTCGGCGGCAACCGAGGGCAGTTATTTTGCCGGAGGACTTGAAACCGCCGGGACCGTAACCGCCGACTCTGTCTCAACTGGATCGCTGACCGTATCCTCTCCAGCCGTTCCCGGAGCGGCCAACGCCTCCGGGGTCGCCGGGACGGTCGCCTGGGATGCAGACTATATCTATATTTGCGTCTCTACGGACACCTGGAAAAGGGCCGAAATCTCTACTTGGTGATTCACAAAAACCATGTTGAGACGCCTTTACCCGCTCCATTTCCCGCCCGGCTTCCATCATTGGTATATCGGGACCGCCCTCAAGCTCATAGCCTGGGGGCTGGTCCTTGCCGGTCGTCCGGTGATCGGTTTAGCCGTGCACTTGATTGGTCAGGCCATACGGGACGACGATTTTTATCAACATACCGTCCAACTGACCGACCCCCATTACCGGAGCCCATTACATAGGCTTTACGGTCGGACGCTCTACCAAATCCCTCTCATTCAGAAAGTCAATAAATGGGCTGACTCATTGCTCGGAAAGTCAACATAAGGGTTGCCGAAAATGCCCGAGTCTTTTCTTGTCGCCGTTGAAATTGCTACTCCCATTCTGACCCTTGCCGTAGGGGGCGGGGTCGGTTGGATCGCCCGACAACAACGCAAAAGCCACAACCGCCAAGAGTACACCAATGCCCGAATTGAAGCAATGGACTACGCCCTGGAGCATGCATTCAAAAACGGATATCGGAACCGGCGGGATTCCAAGCTGGAGCAACTTCTGAGTAAATCGGATTTCATAAACGGCCCAAGAGCCGATGCTCCAGAGACCAACTAGAGGAGGTTGATATGACTCACCAACGACAGCAAGCCATTTATACCCTGATCATGGCCTTGCTTTTGGCTTTTGTTATTATCGGGGTTGCCGTCGAAGCCAATGGAGCTCCAGCCGACCCGGAGAGTCGGGACGTTGAGGTCCCTTATATCTTGGATGAGGTCCCCGGAGTCGGAGATCTGACCCAGGAGGAGGAGAATGTCGTTCTCCAGGATATTCTCGACCTGGTTTCCCTTTTGCCCTGGTTCCAAAAAATCGTTTCCTGGCTGGTAATCGCTCTCGCTGTTCTGGCCGTCCTCAACTATATCGCCCTCCTGACCCCTGTCCCCTGGGATGATGCGATTATCGGGCCGCTCTATACCCTTGTTACCCGCCTTTATCTCTTGTTGAGGCGTCGATGATCAACGCTGAATCACTCCGAGCTCTAGCCGTCCGGTATGCCTGGAGCTTTATAGGGACGCCCTACGAATGGAGCGGGGACAATGCCCAGGGGGCCGATTGCTCCGGTTTCGTCGGAATGGTCCTCCGAGGGGTTGGCCTTATGCGAAACCGCCAGGATCTCAATTCAAAAGGGTTGTATAAGCGATTTTGGGCCGGTTCAACGACCGAGACCCGACCGGGAAACCTTGTGTTTTACGGGAACCCCGACAGAGACGGAATCTCTCATGTCGGAATCTTCATTGAGGACGGGATTATCCTGGAGGCCGCCGGCGGGGGCTCGAAAACCAAAACCAAGGCCGACGCCGACCAGGATAACGCTTTTGTGAGGATGCGGCCCTATACCTACCGGAAAGACCTGGTTGCAATCGTTGACCCATTCAAAGCGTGAGAAAGGAGCGTGAGGATGAAACGGAAGAAACATTTTATCAACGGGATTGCCTTCTATCAAGAGGAGCTAACCCTTGCCCAGGACCTAAAGCTTTTAGAGCTCTTTGAGGGCGTTACCCTGGAGGGGGTGATTTCCGAAGGGGTAACGGGGGCTCTCCGGTATTTGATCAACAACAGGCTCCTAGATGAGTTTATGGATATTCTCCTCCGGGATCCAAACGGGAACCCGCCAGGTGATCGGGTTGATTGGATGCAGGGGAAAAACTCGGAGATCCTGGAGGTAATCGAGGGGTTTTTTTTTCTAAACAGGAAAGCGGCCGACTCGCTGAAAAGCTTTTCCCTCGGCGTCGATCTACGGGACCGGCTGATGAGCTTCTTGGCAAGCTGGATCAAATCGCAGAGGAAAACGCCCCCGCCGTCTATGAATCAAAAGCAATCGACGGAATCCAACGCCTCCTCCTAAGCCTGTCCGGGGGGGATCTCTGGAAAGCAAAAGAGATTGCCCGGACTACAACGGAAAGCGAGGCCCTCCGTTGGGTTGCAATGATGGAGAGAAGTAAGGAAAAATGAGTTTACAGCAGGTCGGCGTTGAGCTCCTCCTTGAGGACGATCAATATAAGCGACGGTTACACTCCGCCGATATGGAGGCCCAAAATTGGGCTCGGCGGGTCTCAACCACTTTTCAGCAAGTCGCCAACGTTGGCCAAAACGTCTTTTTCCTGATCAATGGCTTTCAGACCGCTTTCAATTTGGTTTCATCGATTTTCGATAAACCGATTAGTGCCTCCTCCGATTTCGAGGAGACACTCTCAAAATTCAACGTTGTATTCGGCGACAATGCCGTAGAGGTCCGGAAATGGGCTCAGGAATATGGAGACGCCGCCTCCGGGGTCGGCCGGGCCGAAACCGAGCTCCTTTCCATGCTTTCCACGCTCCAGGATACTTTTGTCCCCCTGGGGTTTTCCCGGGCCGAGGCCGCCGAGCTATCCAAGACCCTCACCGCCCTGGCCGTTGACGTTGCCTCATTCAATAACAAGCTCGACGCTGAGGTGATTGCGGATTTTCAGAGTGCCTTAGTTGGGAACCATGAAACCGTCCGGAAATACGGAATCGTCATAACCGAGGAAACGCTCAAGCGAGAGGCTCTCAATTCAAAAATTATCGAGACCAAGCGAGAGCTCACCGCCGCCGAGAAGGTTCAAGCCCGGCTCAACCTGATTACCAAGGGAACAACCGACGCCCAGGGAGACGCCATTCGGACGGCTGAGAGCTACGCCAACACCTCCAAGCGTCTCGGGGCCGTTGTGACCGATACCGTTACCATACTCGGGGACCGTTTCACGCCGACGGCCGGCCGGGCAAAAAGCGGCCTGATTGACCTCCTCTATACCGTCCAGGATCTAATCAAGGTTCCACTTGAGGACAAAATCAGGGCCGAAATGATCGAATTCAATTCCCTGGCCCAGGCCGTTGCCGATGCCAATACGCCGGCCGGTGTCCGAGCGGAGTTAATCGATGAGCTGCAGGGGAAATTCGGGAAATATCTCGGTGACCTTGATCTCGAAAAAGCCTCCTATGACGAAATAAAGGGAGCCATTGAGCAAGTAAACGCTCAACTGGAAAAGAAAATCAAGATTGCCGCCCTGGAGGAGGAGCTATCCGGCTCCATGAGGACCCAGGTCCAGATCCAAAAAGAGATCAACGAGCAATCCCGGATAGCGTCTCAGGCCGACGAAAACGCTAGAGGGGCTCTTTCTAAAAAAATTGCGACGGGTTGGGCGTCGGTTCAACTCCAGGAGAGCCAGAGGAAAGCGGCCATTGAGTATTTAGACGGCGTAGGGGAATCAACCGAGGGGCTCGCAAACAATACTTTTCAAGTCGTAAATGAGCGGCTCGAATCCTATGCAAATCGCCAAAAGGGCTTGGCGACTGAGGCCCGAAATGGAATTCGGGGGCTGAATACTGACCTCCAGGAAACCCGAAACCAATATCAACAGCTTTATGATGAGCTCCAGTTTATCAAGCCTCCAGACATAGAACCGCCAGAAACCAAGTCCGGGGCGGCTGGTGACGAAACCAGGAAAAAAACGGACAATCAGAAAAAACTCGAATGGGAATATACCGAATGGCTCCGGGAGCAAGAGGAGGAGCGGCTTAAAAACCTGGAGAAGATCAAAGAGGAAGAAAAAGCCTTTTTGATCCAGGTTGATGAGGAGCAGGCGGAGCGTCGGCGGGATATTGCCGAGCGAGAGCTATCCGAGCGGCGGGATCAACTCCAGGAGCTCCAGGGCTTGGCCGTTGATATTGGCCAGGCCATGACAACGGGGTTTCATTACGAGGGGTTGAGGGGGGCTCTCAAGCAAGCCTTAATCGTCTACCTGTCATATCTGGAAAAACTGGTTTTGGCCTCCAAGGTAGAGGCCGGGATAAAAACCCTGTCCGGTGATTTTCTGGCTCTCGGGAAATTGGCCGGGATTGTCGTCGCTTTCGAGACGGCAAAAGCCTCCATTCTCAATTTTGCCGAGGGCGGTATTGTCCGAGCAAGCCAGGGGGGGACCCTGGCCCGGATTGGTGAGGCTGGCCGGGATGAGGCCGTTATTCCCCTCGGGGCCGATAACGACCCGCTCCAAAACCTTCTGGCTGAGATCCAGGGACTCAGGTCTGATATGCGGAACGCTCCGCCTCAGATCCTCGGGACCAAAATCAAGGGAACCGATCTCGAATTGGTCCTTGAAAAGGTCGGGAGAGGTAAATTCTAATGTCCGTTTTTGCCGTCAAAATGTGGGATGAGCGGGAAATTTATTCCCGCCTAATCCGGGACTATCTCCAGATAGAGAAACCGGAGCTCCTCAGCAATGGCGGCTTTGATACAGATACAGTTTGGTCGTATGGTGGGGCATGGAAAATTGATAGCGGGGTTGCTTCATACGACGCCACAGCAGACTCCGACTTGGTACAAACAAAGATTCTATGGCCTTCAACGGTTCACACGCTGACTTTCACAATTTCGGGGGTCATTCCTGGAACATATGCAAGAATAAGGATTGAGGACGGTCTCTCCGCTACTCTTTACGGGGCGGCTAACTATTCAAACGGGACCTATACCCTCCAAATTACGACCGGAACCGATTTAGACCTCCATATCGTCGGGCTTTCCTCTGGAGTCCAATTCTCAGTCGATAATGCAAGCGCAAAACCAACCCGGGACGGCCTTATTTTTGTTCAAGGGTCGTATGCAAATTATTCAACTCCTCAAAACACAACCCCTGGAGACGTTTACGTCGTCCGTTGTTACCTGGCGACGTCGGGGCTGAATGGTATCCGGTTTGACTCAACCGGAGCTTTGGGTCCGAGCTCCTCCTATACGGCAAAGGCCCTATCATATCACGACACCGTCTATCAGACATTTACGGCCGGGAATGATTCTCAGGACCTCCGAATCGTTAGAGACTCGGGGGTAAACGGGGTTGTTTTGTTCAATGCTTACAACCTGTCAAGGCTCGGGATTGTTACCATGGAGGAGCGGAATCTGATCAACTCCCTGGGGGTTACCTGGGATTACTCCAGTTATCCCCATTGGTCGGACATTACCTCCGCCCTGTCAACCGCCGACGAAAAAACCGTGCTCGACTTCTTTATCCCCTCCGTTTTCTCGGGGAATGATACCGAAAAACTCCTAAAAGCCAATAACGGCCTCCTGGATCTCTCCAGGGTCACCAAGCGGGACAGTCTCCAGGAGCTCCGTATCACCGGAGAGGGTCGTCTTTTGTGGGATTACCGAGCAAGTCAGATTTCCCTCGAATTCGGGAAAGGGATCTGGCTAACTACAGGGCTCGAAACGGGGGATACCGAGAGCCTGGTGAAGCGCCGGATAGATATTCATTGGTGGAATTCTCGGAAATTCTCGGGGTTTATTCGTCGGGCTGAATGGGATAAGAAAACCCAAACCCTGACAACGGAAATTGATTCCGCCGGGTTGGTAATTAAGGATTTGATCGCCGGGATTCCGATAGGTGACACTCAATTTAATCGCTTTCGCTCAATGCACGTTGAGGAGGGGACCGCCTGGCAATGGAAATGGACCGGAGCCTATCAGGCGGCAATCGCTTCAATGTCCGTTTACAATGTCCTGGAGTACCTGACTTACAATATAAATCACAACATACTTGCCGCCGGGTATGAGGGGGCTCTTGAGGAGGCTCCAACCGTAAACGTCCATGATTTTGTCCTCAATTATACGTTTGGGGCGATAGCTGGCGGTTTCAACTCCCAGGACCTTGAGAGTGGAGAAACGGTTGTAAGTATTGTTTACGATTCAATCGGGGCCGACGAATACCTGATAACCCGACAACCGGGGATTGGCGGGTTTTACGCCTATTATCGTCGCCGAATAGAATACTCTGGAATTTCAACGACTCGGGAGCTTATCGGTTACCCGGGATCTACTGGTATCAATGCACTCGGGGGGTATCGAATCGACGGGGATCCCATGGCCAGGAGCGGCACCTTTTACGCCGTTGACGTATCCCAACCTGCAACGCCGACGGTAGCCGTCTATCATTGGGAGCTCGACGTCCCGCCGGCGGGATTCTGGCAATTTATGAGGGAGTTGTTGGATGATGATTCTCTCGGAATCTCAACTTGTGAAGGGCTCTCCTGTCCAATGGCCGGGGATCACTATTTTGCTGTTATGGAAACAGACGGCGAAAGGGTCGTTGTCCCCGTTGAAAAGCTCCAGCTAGACCGATTTATCTTTGATTACGACGACAACGCTACCGTTGGCCAAGTGCTCAAGGATTTGGGGGTAATATCAGACTCTCTTGTCGGATTTGACTACTCCAACGGCTCCGGATATGTCGGAAAGCTCCAGGCTATCAACAGGGGGGCGGGGGACAATGTCCAGATTGAGGAGTTTTTAGATTTTCGACGGTCCAATGAGGACGAAAACGATTCAACCTTTTCTATGCCGGCGGCTTATGAGGATGGGTTGCTGGATGAGGTTGCCGAGGAAATACGGTCCTATTTCGAGAATATCCAGAACGCCGGGACGGACGCCATTTCGGCCATTGCTCACCGGAGAAAGATCTCAGACCTCGATGCTATCAAGATCGGGGCGAAAGCAACTCACCCGACCGAGGGGAATCTCGGGATTATCCGGGAAATCGTATTCCGGGAAAATGTTGTTGAGCTACATACCAAATTGAGGACGGGATAATGAGTTTATTCGGTTCATCCATGCCGACGCTGATAGCGGACGGGACGGAAATCACCCTCCCCTTGACTGTCAAAGACGGCCGAGCCGAGGATTTTGAGAAAATCGCAGACGTCTACGAGAATCTTTCCGGGGAATTGATCGAGGACGTCCGGGGGTTTCGCTTGGTTGCTCGGTACAAATGGGATTATATCGAATCGACACCCCTCAACAACCTGGTTGCCATCCATACCGAGCCGAAGGATCTCAAGCTCCGATTCTCTGGATACCCAAAAGGGTTTCGGGTCCGTATTACGGAATTCAAAAAGGGGCTCAGGGACGGCCTCAACGACGACGACGCTTTAGAAATTGCTTTCGAGGGAACCGAGTTACTCAATCGATACCCGAATCTTGATCTAATGTTTACCGCCTGGCAAAACGTACAAAGTCCAGGGCTGGCAATTATCTAGGAGGAGCCCACCATGTCCAAACGCTACACCTTTATTTTGACGTCGGACGACGGGGGCTCCCCCGCCCAAATGGATCTCGAAAAGACCAAGACCCCGGGCAACCCTTCAACACCGACTTTTGGAGATTTCCACGTTTACAAGGACGGGGTCCATGATACCTCTATCTACGTTTACTCGAATTCTGACGGGTCCTATTATTTCGAGTACACGGAAACCGCCTCCTATACCGTTTACATTGGATCAGGCGGAGCGGGACATGCCGCTCAAGCCGAACTAACCGACATTTTTCTCTATGGCGACGACGCCCTGACCGAGACAGATATAGACGACGTTACTATCGGGGTTTCCGGCGGGTCTCTGTATGTCAAAGACGACGGTATCGATACCGACCAACTGGCGGACGACGCCGTAGACAAGGACAAATTGGCCGCCGATGTAGCCGGGGACGGCCTCAGTCAGGCCGCCGGCGGGGAGCTCGACGTAAATGTCGATGATTCAACGATTGAGATTTCAACCGATACCCTCCAAGTCAAAGACGACGGTATCGACAAAACGAAACTGGCCGCCGATGTAGCCGGGGACGGCCTCAGTCAGGCCGCCGGCGGGGAGCTCGACGTAAATGTCGATGATTCGACTATCGAAATTTCTACCGACACCCTCCAGGTGAAGGACGACGGTATCGATAAAACGAAACTGGCCGCCGATGTAGCCGGGGACGGTCTGGAGCAGAACGTAGACGGGAGCCTGAGTCCGGCCGTCGATGATGTTACCCTTGAAGTCGATGCCAACGACGGAAAGCTAAAGGTAAAAACGGCCGCAATATCCTCCCACATCCGACCCAATACCATTTACACCGTTCCAATGGAGGCCGGAACGAGCGACGGCGACACCCCCTCCCTAAATCCTACATGGCAAACAACAAATTCAAGCTATGAAAAAAAGCTGGCCGTCAAATTTGTTAAGCAATCGGGGGATAATTTTATAAACCTCCATTGTTTGACGTCTCTCGTTGGGGGGTCTGATGGCTATGGTCGAGTAAAGCTTGAGGCTACCTCTACAACTCTTGGCACAACCAACCATGAGGGAACCTCTGGAATCCAGGTAACAGGCGTTACCCAGGATCTATTTATCGCCCTCGGAGACGTCCCCGATTTCGAGGAGGTTACGATAAACGTTTACATAAAGAAAACCTCGGGGGCTGAAGCGTTTGGTCTGAAAAAGGATTGTATCCTCTACACAACTCCCGTTCAAGTCACAACCTAATCCCTGGACCTCCTCACGCCACGCCCCGGGACTATGCCAGTAGGCCCCGGGGTATAGATGCCCCCGGTTTTCTCCTTTCGGCCGGGGGCTTTTCTTTGCAGGGAAAACCGACTACATTATCACCCGAGAGGAGTCCTCTATCTGGCTGTTTACTCAAAAGGGCTTTGTTTCGATCAAGCGGGACGGCAAAGACGAATTTATGCTCCGGGTCAGGTCTGAGTTTCCTGGTCATATCGAGGAGCTATTTCCGGACGCCGTTGTCCGCAAACTGACCGAAACCGACGACGACTCTCGAAACCCCGCCGACCGCTATCCATACGAGGCTCTAATTGCAGAGGGGTATTTCCTGGAGTGCTTTTATGAATATACCGACCAAATCGACGGCCTGGGGATTGAGGAATATTTGGACTATCCGGACGCCTATTCGATGAGTGTAGCCAAGTGCCGGGCAATCTTGGCCGCCGCCGATTCAAAAACGGTAGACGGCAACCTTTCCAACTGACATTTTGAGCGTAAAAAAGCCCCAAAAAAGGGGCTGAAATGGGGGTCATCCTTGAGCCCTCTCGTTCTACCGACTGAGCTACCTGACCAGACCTATTTGATGGAAACCTTTGTTTTCTTTCCGCTTAAATCGGTAGAAAATGGCACCCGGAGGACCCTGTCAAATGGCGGACGTAGTGTAATTTCCAAACTTGCCTTGTGCAACTTGATTTCATCGACAACCATCTCAATAATTGGCCTCATGTGCTCGGACCTTTCAAAGTCCAGATTCAGAGAGAGAATTCGGTCTATCGTTTCCCTGGGGATTTCCTCCGGTATGTTTCCAAGATCCCGCTCCAGATCTCCCCGCCGGCGTTTCAATTCGACAATTCTCCCCCGCCCCTCCGTTTCCGAGAGCGTCCCGTCAATCATCATTCCGAGAACCATATCAATTTTTTCGCTAAGGCTTGCAATTCGAGAGAGTATCCGGTCGGCTTTTTTGCTGGACCTGGAGGGAATACCCTTACGCCTGATTGAGCGGAGAACGGCTTTCGAGACGACCCGGTCCAATATCGGGGACCTGATATATTTTCGGATAGGACATTGGACGCCCTTTTGGGCTGAGGAGCAAGCATAGTATGTATGCCGCCGGCCGCCCCTGGATTTGATTGGTTTGCCGTAAAACGATTTAACGGAGCTCCCGCATTTGGCGCAATGGAAAACCCCGAGGCCGGTTAATAAATGGGCTGGAGCGGTTGAGTGACTACGGGTTGAGCGTCCCCGTTTTGCCTGCAGGACCCGGTCGGCCAGATCGACGGGAATAATTGCCGGCCATTGGGCGGGGATGATATCGCCCTCGTAGGTCTCAACCCGGCCGGAGTAAAATAGGACCTTGTTACGCTCCAGGAGCCGCCGAACCTGGCGGGCCGAGAGCTCCAGGTCTGAGAGTCGTCGAGCAATCTGAGCGGCTGAATGGGTGAGAGCCAGGTCATAAACCCGCCGGACCCTTTCCACTCCTCTAGGATCAACAACCAAGTTTCCGGTCTCCTTATCCAGCCGGTAGCCGGTAGGGGCATGGCCGCCAAGCCAACCGCCGACCGCTCTTTTTTCAACCCGGCCAGCCTGACACCTTTCGAGGATTCGCTTTCTCTCATAGTCGGCAATGGAACCGAATATGTTTTGAGTGAGATCATGCTCAATTTTCTCGGGGTCATATTCTTGGGAGGGGGTGACTATTCGGACGCCGGCGGCTTTGAGTTTGTCCCGAATAAACAGATTATCAGAGAGGTTTCGGCTGAGGCGGTCCAAGGCTACGACCAGGACGGAGCGGAACGCCTTGTTTTCGGCATCCTGGAGGAGCCGGAGGATCTCGGGCCGGGAGGCCAGCGACTCCCCGGAGATTCCCCCCTCGTTATAGATTTCCCCTACTGAGTAACCCTTGACCCTGGCCAACTCCCTAAGAGCTCGGACCTGAGCGTCCAGGGAGTATTTATCCGCCTGGTCCTGGGTTGATACCCGGACATAAATAGCGGCTGGAATCATTATAGCAGAATGGAGACAAGTAACCCGAGGGCTGTCAACGAGGCGGAAAGGATGAACATTCGCTCCAGGGTTGTTGCAATCCTGTCCAAATGCTTTTCGATTTTCTTGAGATCCTGGTCCGGGATTTTTTGGGATTTGGGAGGCGTATTTTCCGGGATAAAAAAGGAATTCGTCGAGGCAATTCTATCAACGTCGCCTTTCGGGTAATGGTAAGGGTTGCCGTTTACGGAAAACGTCACAAAGAGGTTATCTTGTGAAACGAGCTCCCCGGTTACCACCCCTCCACTATTTAGATAAAGAGAGTCTATAGCCATGGCGGATAAAACGCTCATTGGGAGGCAAATCGCTATGATTGCAACTAAACGAATCGAATTTCTCCGCTAGTAAAGTGGATGCTGATAATTTTATGATAGAATAGGACGCTATCCCAGGGGGCTTTTACGACAATTGGAGAGCCAGGCTTTCGCCCCCTTGTCAAAACGACGTTTTTGCCATCCATTCCCAGGATCCCAACGGCGTAATCTTTTGATTTTGTGCAAAGGAGAACTCGGTCCCCCGGGGAGGGTGACGAATTAGGGGAGCAAAAAATCAAATCCCCCGCCTCAACGCAACCCATTGGGCCGTCCAGTTTATCAACGAGAATTGAATAAATATAGCGGTCCAACATACTGTTTTCCCGGGTCGCATAGAATCCGGGTTCCGCTACAAGCAACCCGCTAGGATCGATTATTGTCTTTTTCTTCATTTCGGACCATATAAAACCCGGAACGTCCTTCAATTCTCTAGTTTCTTCTAGGTGATATGTAGCTCCCTGGGGGCCGGGCTCCCCAACCTTGGGAATAAACTCAAATGAACCATCCTCGTAAAATTTTGGATAGTAGCCACAGGCTGAGGCGATTTTTTTAACCGAGCCAAGTTGCACCCTCTGAGCCTCTCCAGACCGTAGCCTGTAAATGGTTGACCTGGATAGGCTGGTTTTATAGTGGAGGTCAGTATCGGACAAGCCTGACTCCCGTATCAATCGGGAGACCTCTTTCGTTAAATTTGAGGTTTCCAAAGGCTCCTCCTTCTCCCCCAACGCAATATAAAACAGGACATTACGGGATAGCATAAAGCATGCTCTGAAAAAATTGCTCTGTTTTGCTCTTTTTTCCTTTTATAATCAATTATAATCGGTTATTATAGAGCATGATCGAGCGAAACAGTCAAAAAAGAGCGTCGGGCAAGCCTCTCAAATCGATTTTGATTGATGAGGCGACACATGGCCTTTTCCGGGAATACTGCGAGGAGAACCAGCGAAAGATCGGAGCGTCCGTCGAGGTCGTTCTGATTCGGGAGGTTAAGGAGAAGGGCTCCGAGGGGTTGAGACAGAAAGCCGAGGCTTTGGCATGAATGGGAATCTCATTACGGCCGGGGCAATAAATTTGTTGTCTAATTCTCAGTCTCATACACCAAGCTATCAAAAGCCTTTTCGAGCCGTCAATCTAAACCGGCGTCAAATTTTGGAACCAGCCGACAATTATCCCGTTGGTGTCTGCCCGGTAGGGGGTGAGGCGTGAGACATTTACAAATCACCCTCTACAAGATATTTATCCAGGAGAGCCGCCATTCGGTCGCCCTGGTTGCCGAGAAAATTGGGGTCTCTCCTTCAACTTTGTATAAGTGGTGCGAAGGTAGCGGGGGGCCCCCTTCCGTTCACCAGGTCCGCCAACTCTACTTTGCCACTTTGGAGGATGAGATCCTTGAGGCTGTTTTGGTCGATACTGGTCTCATTCCCGTTAAAAAGGTTGACCCCGGTCGGGTAACGACCCAGGACATACACCGGGAGCTCCTCGACAACCACGACTCCCTTTCAGCCATACACCGGACACTAACCCGAGCCCTTGAGGACGACGTCCTCTCTACCGAGGAAATCAAAAAGCTCAAGCGGTTGGCTGATGTGAATTTCAAGGAAGCGGCGGAAATCCGCCAAGTATTTGAGGCCCTCGAATGAGTCGGGGACCAATGACCGCCGGAGAGCTTGACAGACTGGCCGAGGCTTTGGAGGCCCTGGCGGTCGAAGCCGAAAACAACCTGATAGGAGGTTCACATGGAACCGATTGCTCCGATCCCCGTCAAACCCGAAACCCCTCCGATTGTATCGGAGGAGCCGAATGCTCGGCCCGAGGTTCACAACCCCCTCACCGGGGAGATTGTGGACTTTTCGAGCCCGGATTCCCTGGTTGAGAATTTCCTCAGCCTCGACAGTCAAATCCGCCAGCTTTCCGCCCTCAAGCGGGAGGTTGAGGCCGGAATCTTGTTC
>Ga0272444_10000740_pt1 | contig 33434 bp, 79 predicted proteins | sample SSMForm13_FD_201033 | JGI IMG/M metagenome (GOLD analysis project Ga0272444, IMG submission 201033) | Marine sediment archaeal communities from Little Sippewissett salt marsh, Falmouth, MA, United States - SSM-Form-13 | ecosystem: Environmental > Aquatic > Marine > Wetlands > Sediment ...
GAATATATATAGCATTGGTTGCAATCAAGTTTATGTGTATCGGAATCCTGATGGCTAACAAAAAAATTATGGGGGCTCTTGGTAAAAATGCTTAGAAAAATCATAGTAATAGCACTGGTTTGGCTAACAATGGCAAACACGGTTAGCCTGATTGCAGACGCAGAAACATTTGCAATAGAAGGGAATAGAGATATAATCGTAGACATAAGACCAGGACAATCTGCAGACTTGACAACAAATATTTCAGATGAAGATGATTATGGATTGTTGAATAATAGGACATGGGAAAAATTCCAGGCCGCTTATCCGGATGAAGGAAAAAAATCCATAGCATTAGAACTACCATCTGTAGCTACACTGAATACTACAAAGGCCACAATTTCTTCAGTAACCGTTTTTCCATCAGATAAGTTCGCTAGTGGTATACAGAGACTAATTGTTAGACTACCAATCCAGATAGAAAACATATCGTCTCTAAGACTAGATATACATAGGATATACAATCCGTCGTTTTTCAACATATCCGCAACGTCTTCTGCTGTTACTCAGGCACCAGAAACATATCCACAACTAGTTTTCTCTTATGATAGCACAACCGATGCATCAGATAATGTTGGGCTAGTACAAAACCACACAGTATCAAAAGGCAATTCTTCCTTCACATATTGGTTTGAATATTTAGAAATAAATTGTCCAATATATACTGATATACCGTACTCATTCTCTCTTCGAGTAACTACCTTTTCCTATGATTCAGTCCAATTGCATCTGACGCCAACAGACTCGGGAGAAGATAGTCTTTTCAAAACAGTAATAATAGACCACGACAATGGAGACGCTTGGTCTTCGATAGCTGCAGATGTCTTCACAGACTTTATGGGCGTCTATGGTATGAGTGATGGTATGGGGGGTCTAATCCTAGAAGAGGGTTCCTGGCTGAATTTCAGTGTGAGAACTCATGCTCTAACTTCTGGAGACTACATAACTTTCAACATGCCGTTCACTGACCAAGTATCAGAAGCAGGTGATGCGAATACGAATACACCCGAAATGAACATAACTTTCAGCGACTCTTCAGGAGCATGGAAAAGATATTTACAGAATAAAAATTTCAACACAATAGTCAATAGCGTAGCAGCACACACGCCAAAAAGAAATACAACGAACATATTATATATACCAAACGCGACACAACACGACGCAACTGCAAGCATGTGGCTCAGAAATAATGGCTCAACAGCTATATATGCTAGGCTAAGAGTTCGCCTTTCTAACGGGTTATATTTCATAATAGCCAACAGCGCCATAACGCTGGGACACTATCCAGGAAGCTATGCAAAAATAGACATATTTACGGGGTTGACATTATATCAGGCAGGAACTACAATCCCCTCTCTACACACTTCGGCAACAGTTAGTTGGTATGAAATAATTCTACAAAATAATGCAACAACTAATTGGCTAGAAATAGACTCATTTTCCACTGGAACTACTTTTTTGGACTATGTGGGTTGCAGAGCAGCTAACACGTTTGGACTAACGCCAAGATTTGAGGTAGATGGAAAATTAGAGCGTAGAAATAATTTTGTATTAATCAGTGAACAATATACTGGAGCCTGGAACGATATTTGGAAGATATCAATACACATTACAAGGGGGAACAACACAGTTTGGCTCTATGATTTCGCTCACTCAAATATCAATTATGGAATCACATATATGACAAACCACACATGCGAGTATAGACTTCCTGGAGAGAACAGACACTTTTGGTTCAGGCCGTGGTGTTCGATACAGGAAACAAATGGTACCTGGGTAAATACGGATGTTCCTGCAGAGGTCGTTGTGAAATATTATTATATCACAAAATTCGTCAATACAACATTGAACGCAGAACAAGTCTATCTTATTGTAACGGGAGAAGGAATAAACGGGGCGGATATTGGAGAGTTCGATAATCAAACAATCCGGGCATTGGTGGATGCCGCTGTTTTCGGTCCGGCGAGGGTGGCTCGCGATGTTGCAAATTTCGCTTGGGGTCTCGTAAAAGACTCTCCAATAGGAGAGGCTCTGACTGCGGGATGGGATATACTTGTAGGTACAATCAACGCATTTCTAGACTTTGGACAATGGCTCTGGGATGCGGTAGCGGGGGTCGCGGGATTTCTTTGGAAGACAGCGACCTCGGTCTATGAGTTCATAGTAGATAATATACCAGCGATAGTGAGCGCGTTGATGATAATATCCAGAGTGATTTTCATACTTGTGATGTTCATGGCTGTATGGGTAGTTCGCTCTGGAATAGTCAAGTTGTGTAATTTCTTCAATATAATGTCCACTAGGGGTCTTAGGCCTGCAATAGAATATGGTGCGTCAATCAAACTCAGCCTTTCACCAATATCTGGGGGGTTGGAGAAATTTGGTAAAGTAGTAAAGGGACTGAAATGATAAGAGTAGGGCTTCCATATATAGATTTCTTTATTAACCTAATCTGGTTGACTGGAATTGTAGTAATAGTTTTCCTGATTTTGCACATAATCAGAAGGGCTATGGCAGTTGGTGAAACTATATATATGAAAGCAGCAGATTTCATCTTGGGACTTGCCGACACATTCTCAATCTTTATTTGGGTGATAATATTCATAACTCTGTTGCAATATCTGCTTTTGCAGGCAACATACCAGGAAGTATTTGACCTGATACTCGGACAGCTATTACCAGTATATATAGCAATCATATGTTTCAAATTCGCCGCCTATAATCTAGCCAATAGAACTATGGAGGAGGATAGTCTTGCCGATTGAATACCCACTTGAAATAATATATACGGGTTCAGTGATGATAGTCATACTAACAGCAATATTTACCTATATATATCGTTTCATGAACGGATTCTTCAGAGAGCTAAACTTCTACATTGGGCGTAGAAGACGGCGATAAAAAAAGTGGGTGAATATGCATGGACCAGTCAATGATGAATTTGCTGATGTATGCCATGGTAATCATGGGAGTTGTAGCCATGGTTGCGGGCCTAATCAAACAGCAGAAAGCGAAGAGAGATGCTGCACATCCTGAGATGATAGAAGTTCCAAGGGACGCAGAAGAGCGTATAGTAAAGTCTCAGAGGGACCTTATAAGAAGGAAATACAACAATCTGAAGCCTCCAAAAATAATGAAGATTACGGGGGATGCTTTGTTGCCTCCTAGAAAAATGGGTTATCTGTTCCATGTTGAACCACTCAATGAGGAGTATAGGATATTTTTCAAGAAGCATAGGTTTCTGCCAGGAAAATTCAACACTGCATTGGTCTTGCCAGAGCAGATGACAGACCTAAATGGGTCAGAAGTAATCATAGAATGCCGTGGTTTCGAAGGCATAGGAATGTATGATAGGTATGCCATACCAAGATATGGGATTGCGAATCTAGAAGAATATTATCATAGAAGAACTGCAAATAGCCTACTGAGATTCTCGAAGCAGACAATCAACGACCTAAGGCAAGACACGGACTGGGCACCAAAAACTGCCGTAAGAGGCTCCAAGGCGTTTGCTCTAATAGAACTTGAGAAACTGGCCGAGATGCCTGAATTGCGAGCAAATTCTATAAGAGAAGAACAGAGACGTAGAACAATGCCATATAGTTCTCAAGGAGAATCAGAAGGGGAGGGATTATGATGGAAACAATATGGACTCCCATAATTAATTATGTCAAGAACAATCCGGACGTCGCAATTGCTTATACTGTGCTATTTATTTTCATAGTCTGGCTATTGAACCAGTTTGGATACTCTACGATATTGAAGAACATAAATGCACAAGCAAAAGATTGGAGGATTCATAGAACAATGGCAAGGATTGTCTGGTCAGAACAGTATTTCAAAGAATTCAAATGGACAATAATTGCCATGTTGGGGGGCCTAATGGGTCATTTCATATCTAAATATGTATATGGTATAATTCCGTTTGAGATTGTTGGTTGGATAGCAACAATTGCGTTGATTGTGTTCCTAGTTTCGATTCCCGTATTCGTTTTTTTGTTCTTCAAAGAGGACAAACACATAAGGCTTTTCATGAACAACCAATTATTGGGAAAACAATACAAGTTTTTATGTTACATGAAGGGGAGCGGATTAAAGTGGGTTTCGATAGATTCTAGGAAGATAAGAGGATATAATTGGAAGAGTATAACTTTTGAGTCAAAGTGTATCTATTATGATGGCGAACTAAACTCTTATTTCCTGAGCATGCTTATGCCAGAGACCTATAAGACAAAAGTCAGAGAGATGGAGAAAGAGCTTAGAGAGGTGCTAAAGGACATAGATTCCAGGGTTACTCTTGGAAGCCGTGCCAGCCCACAAAATGTTCAGCAAAACTTTATGCAACACAGCATTCCGTTGGACCCAGACGACTATAGGGAGTCAATAATAGAGCCTGATGAAGGTCCAGGACCCGTGGTTAGGTCTGAAGAAGTGAGCCTAAAAAAGGAACAAAAAGAAGAATACGAGAAGAAGCCAGAAAAGGAAGAGCGTCCAAGGGGAAGAATTTTGCGAGGAAATCCGAGCAGGAGGCCCAGAAATGGATGATTTCGAAAGGGACCTAGAGAGTATGGGGCTCGGCAATTTCTTCGACTTCTCACAACAAGTGTTACTAAGAACCGAGATAGAGCAAATAATGATGCTCGGTTATGATTACATGAATGCAGACAAACTTGGGGATGTGATGAGAAGGAATAGAATATTCCGGATATTGGTTGGTCTCTCAAAGAGAAAAAAAGGCATGACAACGTTGCAGGAATATTTTGGGGGCAAGCGTATAGGACACTTTAGAAACACCATAACCGACGAAAATGCTAGAGACTGGGTTTTCAATGCAATAGATGATGCTAGGAACATGAATGACTGGAGAGTCAAACCCACTCCGCACAGTGAGCGTGCAGAGATTATGGGTGAGAGTGAAGAAGACGAGTATGATGATGTCAGTCCAGACGCATTTCCCGAGGGAACATTTGAGATGGAAGGAGAACTTGCGGGTATAGAAATGAGCTCCGAATCATATGAGGATGAAGAAGAATAAGTTACGAAAAGTATATATAGCCATAACCATATAGGGTTCTTTGGTGATGCAAAGATGACCAAAAACCCGAAAGAGAAACTGCTCGAACCCGTCAAAGAAGGACTAGATGCTGCGAAAGAAACAGTATCAGAAAGCAAGAAAAAGATAGAAAAAACCCTGAGAGACGGTGCAGAGGCAATAAAAAAAGAAGCCAAAGAAGACCTAAAAATAATCCGTGATGCAGTTATCGAAGGAACTGAAAAGACTTTTTCAACAGAAAAAAAATCGGGGTTAGGCCCCACAATTGAGACAGAAGATGACCCAATAGAATGCCCAAACTGTGGGAAGAAATCATACTATGAAGCAAGGGCACCATGTGGCAAACCACTAGGAAAATTATGCACAGAGTGCGGATACAACCCAGACATAGACAGAAAAGTCCAAGAAACCGTGACAGAAAAAGACCCCGCTCCAGAGGAGCCCAAGATGAAGAGCGTCGCGGAGATTATGGCGGAAACCTCCAAAGGCATCGATGAAGGCATGAAGAAGGTGTTCAAGCCCAAGGAGGAATGAGAATGCTGAACATGGGGCTCATCGTCTTAATGGGGAACATATGCGTCATTGTAGCAATAATTGTTGATTTTGCCGACATATTCCGTAACGCACCACGAATGAAACTAAAAAAACAGATAGCAGTAACTATCTTAGTTGCGGCGACAATATGCTCCGGACTTTCAGTCATGGGCGACTTGTTCATCGAAGAAGTTGAGATTACTGGGCGCGTGGAAGAGATTTGGACGGGTGACGGTAATGACATAAAAATCAACGGCATCGTGCTGAAAGACACTGCCTCAGCCAGCCTGGACATAATGCCAACACAGGGCAGAACATATGCATTTACCTGCCTCCACTATACAAAGAATTCCCTCCTAAGCAGATATGAAATCACAGGGGTGGCGTGACATGGTCTGGAAAACTTCTATTGGAAGCCATGCGCTGGCCGCAAGAGGAATAAACACCGTAATAGAATACAGCGAATGGAAAGGGCCGACAGCTAACGTCTGGTATTGCCCCAATTGCCACAATACCAACGAATACATATGGGATGCCTGCAACTCATGTGGTTTTATAGCCACAGAGAAGAAGCTCATAAAAGATTTCAAATATTACTACAAAGAAGACATTCCGGAAGAGAAAATTTCCAAGGCGAGAAAACCAAGGAGCCAAGAAGAGATTCTGAGGATGGAAAATCCACCACCAAACTACGAAACAATAATAGAACTAATTAGGGATTGAAAATGACAAACATGTATGTTGAAGACAAAGAGGAGGTTCCAACATGGAATCCGTTGATTGGCGGGGGAACAAATGATGGTCCTGTAAAGCCCTGCAGACACGATTGCTCGTACTGTTATGTTAGTGACATAATAGGCAATAACCCTGTTCTCAGAGAACTTTATAGTGGTCCAATAAGACTGAATTCCAATGCTTTCAAGAAAGACCCAAAGGATGCTAAGCGCAGAAAGAAAGCGCAGAAAGATAAGGACATAATGATTTTTGTGGGCAATATGCACGATGTGTTCGCGGAGTCGATTCCATCAGATATAATAATGAAAATACTGGAACATTGTAGAAAATATCCAAACAACAAATATCTTTTCCAGACAAAAAATCCCGGTAGATTCCTAGAATTCTGGGGGTTGTTCCCGCCAAGGTCTGTGTTTGCAACAACGCTAGAGACGGACAACTGGGGGATTCTAAAGGACCATACTAATGCACCCTCTATAAGGGCTAGGTCTATTGGGATGATAGAAGTATCTAAGCGTATAGATGAAATAAAGAAAGAGTCATCGGAGATAATGGTGACGATGGAGCCTGTTTTCGATTTCAACCCAGAAATGTTGGCAGGAGAGATTTTATCCATCTATCCAGACAAAGTCTATATAGGTGCTGACAGCAAACTATTGTGCCGTAACTGTGGTTATGGTGGGGGAGCAAGAGAAGATTTTAGATGGCGTGGAAAGAAACGCTGCAGCAAATGCGGCTCAAAAGACATAACTAATGCGCATGGATATCCAGAACCCACAAAAGAAAAAATAGAATCCCTGATAGGGTTGTTGGGCGAGTTCACAAAAGTCAGAATCAAATCAAACCTATATAGAATACTGGAGGAATAAGAGATGACAGAAGATGGTAGCAAAGAATGGGCTGTAATAATAGACCATTTTGGAGATATGGTGGCAATAGCCAACAAAATGTTCAGGAAGTTTGTGGGTTTCAAGTTTGCAGACTCCAAACAGTTAGAGAATGGAACTGTCGAGTTAACCATTGTTGTTCCAAAAAACATGTTGCGAGAGGGCAACATAGGACAAGAACTAAAGAAGATTGTCCGAGAATTGGAGGAATCAGAATGAAAGTAGGAATTAATGTAGATGCAGAACTGAAAATATCAGATATGGAAGGAAAAAGAAAAACATATTTGGTACTAAAAGACAAAGACGAACCAGAGAAGACGGTTGAAATAGACATATCTGGGATGCAACTTAGCATGATTAGAGATGGCAAGCATAGTATGTTTGAGTGGATAGAAAAATTAACGTTAATGGCAAACTGTATTGGGATGGGGGAATAGAAGTGAATCAGAAATGGCCAGATTTCTGCAAGAATTGTCAAAATTGGCGTGGAGAGGAAGTTGAAGAAGACCCGGAGATATGTAACAAGTGCAATGGAAAAATTGATTGTCCTCCAACAAACTGGATTCCAAGGAAAGACCTAGTCCGATTGATGAGAATATTGGAGAATGTGAGCAACACATGTACAAGATGCAGCCTAAAGAAAGGTTGCGAAAAAGTGCAAAAAATAGACCTTCAGGGAATCACAAAAGACAAGCAAACCGATATGGAACCACTATGTTGTCCAATAGGATATCTTGTATATGATGGACATCAGATAGGATGCTATTATGAGGGCGATGATATAGTGATACAAAGACCACTAGAATTTATGGACAAGAGACCAGACCCGATATATTGTATGAATTGTGGAAAAAGGATTCAATCCCTGGAGGGCGTTAAGATGGTCCAGCATAGTGGTCAGATGGGCTATGTTTGTCTAGAATGCCAATAGGGGGATAGAAAAATGAAGAAACATGTCAAGCCCTTTACATATCTGCCAAAGATTGAGGCAGTAAAAGAGGGTAAGATTACGCAGACAATAAGGCCAGAGAAAGGTATATCTGAGGGCGATTCGATACTATTTCATGGATACAGATGCAAATGTGGGGCAGAAGATTGGGAACCGCTGGATGATTTCTATATGAAGCTCAGATGTAAAGCATGTGGAAAGAGGATGGGTTATGCAACAAGAAAATGGAGTTGGAGAAAGAGGGTCACAGTCATAGAGGTGGTGAAAGCTACTGCGTACAATTGGGGGTTGGAATTCCAGGATGGGTCTAAGAAGCTATGGAGAGAGCTCGACGATTTGGCTAAGAAGGATGGTATCGACCCACCAAAAGGAGAGATGCTTGCAGAGGTGCTCAAAAGCGTATATGACCTATATAGGGGAAAGAAGATAGAGATAATCAGATGGAAGTGAATATATGAGGAAATCAGAGGCGATAACGACGGAAAACCCGGATGTACACATAACTATTGTTAAGAAGAAATCGCAGCAAGACACAATGGCTGTGCGGTCGGCAAAAAACCTATTACAAGGAGAAATAGATTATCCTATGGGAGATAGACCCGCATATGTACGAGATGAAGATGAGCTAGACTCATGGGATGATACAGATATACATGAGAAAGAGATTCCTTGGCTATTGGTTATAGTGGGATATTTCTTCGCCTTTGTTCTCCTATCTGCAATACATCCGGCTCTTGCAGCAGCATATTTTGTGGCGGGTTTTATAGCATATTTCTCCCCCTCGTTCTTTCCTCAGGGCGATATCTCTGCAGATTGGCGATATTTCTGTTTCCCATGGATGGCGTGGCTGGATTATAGCCGGGCAAAGGAGGCAAGCGAAGAATGAAAATAATACACTATTCCCTGTGGGAAAGGGAGGACCGCGCCAGATATAAATATGCAAAAGGAGTTTTTTGCAACAAAGAAGTTGATGACCCAGATGCATCCTCAACTAACATATCGGAGGTGACATGTCAAGATTGTCTAGAACAACTATTAAAATGGTTGCAGGCGGGTATGGATGAAGACAAGAGAGAACTAGAACAAATAAAAGCTTCGATGCATAAGACACTCTCAAAGATTGAGGCAGTAAAAGAGAGGCAAAAGATTATATAGCTATAATGACATAGCAGTGGTGGTGATGCAAGATGAACATGGAAGAAAAAATCGATGCAATATATGACAGGCTCATGGAAAATCCAGAGATGGCCAAATCTGTGTCTAGATGCCTCGTGCTTCAGCACGGGGAGGTGTCTAGTGAACCTATCACTTGTGAACAGGAGGAATAGGATATGGACAGATACGAAGTAGACGGATTGGTAATAAGCACTGGGCCAGTAATGACAACGATAGAACCAAAAGAAGATATTGGGAGTGGGCCAGTACACCTTAGTTCGGTGTTGTTTTCTGGCCTTTTGATGGACCACGATTGGATTGAGACAGAGATTTATGAAGAGTTGCGGAAGCCCGAACATGGTAAACTAAAGGAGAAAATGGAAGAGTGGCCTATTCCCATTCTTGGATGCCCCGTGCTTAAGCACGGGGTGGCTGGCCAAGAGGCCAGGGCTGGGGCTTATGATAGTAGACGCAAAAGCCCAAGAGGTGAAAGAATGATGTGTCAAGAGTGTGGGTGTGATGGAAACACCGAAAAAGCATGGATGGATTTACGCCACTGGTTGCACGAACTTATGTTAAACACAGATGGTTCGGCGCACTTTGTCGTGATGGACACGTTGGAAAAGATGCGGGAATTGGAGGGAGAATAGTATGCTTTTGCACAGAGCTACATGGAATGCCCCGTGCTTTAGCACGAGGTCACAGGTTACTTCAAGTATGCAGGAGAGAGGCGTATGATATGCGATAACTGTAAGCATGAACCCCTGGAGGAAAAACAATGTTTGGATTGTGGAGAGGATAACGGATATTCTTTTTTTGAGTCCAAAGAATGGGAGAAATTCGGTTGGAAGTTTTGGATTGAACACACTGGAAAACTCCATGTTGTATATACTGGCGATTGGGAATTGTGGATTGCGGAAGGTTTTCCCAATGTGAAAAACAGTAGCGCAAGAAGTGTGTTATTCACCGATGATGAATGGGAACTCATAGAAAAATCAACCCGATTAAGTAAAGGCATCAAAGAATTTCGGGAGGTTATCTAATCATGGTGGCTTATGTCACAAGAGGCGGGGGAAGGATTGATTCTTTTCTACCGTTTGCGTTGAAGGGTAGCACACCAACGTATTTGCGGGTCTTATGTAGCGCCCCCGCCTCTCCCTTTTTGGATGCCCCGCCCTTCCCGACGAAGGAGGCGGATGACGAACCCAAGCCATCCGAGGGCGGGGTGGCTCTCCAAAGGAGAGGGGTGGGGCTTCAAGTATGCAGGAGAGAGGCCAATGATTGAGATAGTATGCTTTGAATGTGGCGGAGAGTTAGATATGGTAGACGATTGCATGGGTGGTTGTACTAAATGCGGTTTGTTTTATCTGATAGAAGTAACACGGATGGACAAGGAGGATTGCCAATGAAAAAGGATAACATGAAGCGTGAGATACTAATATCCGTTAGAGCAATCATTGAAACAGAGAATGAAAAAATAATTGATGAGATAGTCAGAGATAATGTGCCATTTAAGAGTGTAATGGGGATGCATGGCAGATTTTTCTATAAACTGGAAACAATAGGGCTGTTTGACTGGGGATATTGCAATGCAGGAGAGAGGCGTATGAAGGATGTATGCGTGTTTTATGATAATGGAAAGTGTGCTGGTAATGGTGGGTGGGGGTGTTTTCTCACCCGTCGGCTTGGAACGTGCCCAATGGGGAAATCCGACGAAATAGATATTGAGGCTTCTCCCATTTCGGATGTCCCGCCCTTCCCGACGAAGGAGGCGGATGGCGATTCCAAGCCATCCGAGGGCGGGGTGGCCGACACCAAAGGTGGCGGGGATGGGGCTTCAAGTATGCAGGAGGGTAGCTGATGAAGGTGCACAATGGTCTTTGTGGTATTGGAAATAGGCGGGAGTGGGTGAGCGATATAAATAAGGTAACGTGTCATCGTTGCCTCACGATAGCAGTATCACATTGTACCCAATGCTTGAAAGAGGCGGAAGTATATTTAGAGTGGTACAAAGAGCATGAAGTCAGGCTTGCCATTACCGTAAAGAGGAGAGATGCAGTGTTTGCCCGTAATGGAGGCCCTGTATCTTTAGTGCGGGGTGGCTCTCCTGATAAGGAGAGGGCTGGGGCTTCGAGTATGCAGGAGGATAAATCATGAACCCCACAGAGCAAGGATTAGAGCAATTCGCCGAGGCTATGAAACAGAAGATGAGCATAAAGAGGAAGCAATATGGAGATAGTTGGCTGACTTGCGACATAGAATTTTTGAGAGACAGGTTGGCAGGAGAGATAAAAGAATATGAAAATGCCTTCACGCACAGAGAAGAAATGGGTGAATTGGTAGATATGGCGAATTGTTGTATGATGCTCTACAATAGAATGGCGGGGTTTATCCCAGTTTTGGATACCTCGTCCTCCCCGAATGGCAGTGAGGACAAGATACAAGAAAGAATAGATGAAATATTAGAGCATAGGAGAAATTGTCCCGAATGGGCAAAACCAAATAGCAGGGGATGTCCTGATTGCCATTATGGGTTAGTTGGACAACTGGAAAGGATTAGAGAGGAAGAGGCACATGACTAAAATTCACCTAACTAACTTTACCGTAGACCTGGAGTATGACCATATAAGGGGAAAGGAGCTGATGCGTTTTGGCTCGTATCAGAAGCTGCACGATAGCGTCTACAGGTGGAGGTTCTTATTGAAGGATATCCAAGAGATTCAGAAGATACTAGATGAAGTATTAGAATTTGACAAAGAAGACATTCTGAGAGATGTGCTGCCGCATTGCGACCCACTAATAAAAGAGCTCGAAGCCGATGTAGGCACATACAAGAAGACTAGCACATATCAGATAGCGGTGGTCGAAGAGGGGTATAGGGTGTCTTGGCACAAGGGAAGCGGCGAAGAGGAATCCCATGGAGTAACCAGGGTCCTCATAGAACACATATGGGAGAACGTCCTGAAAGATATGGAGCCGCTGAAGCCGGAACAGACACCGAAAGTTGCTGAGAAGATAGTTAGAAGCCTCAGTTTCAATAACTGGGATAGACACAGAAAACCAAACGCTAGAGGATGGCACAATTTCATCAGTGACCTCTTTGCGGAGAAGAAAGATGCAATGAACATGGAATCTAAACTCGTGGGAAAGGAATGGTTCTACGAGACCAGCGGAGATTTCAACTGGAAGCACTTCTTTGGCTCCAGGAAGGAATATTTCAAGCTGTTCTATGTGCCGATGAAAGCCTTTGTGGCTCTCGGCCTGGTGGAGCACACGAAAGGCGGCTATGTGATTCGTCAAGAAGGAGAATTCAAGCTGCAGAAGGAATTCAAAGAACTAGATATGGTGCTCTACGACAAAGAGGCTGAGAACAAGGCAAAAGAGCACGAGGGAATCGATGAATGGGATTGGGAAGAGCGTGTGGTTAGAAGACCAGTGTTCACAAAGGAGGGAATAAGGCAATGATTCCTTATGTGCCGCCAGCCGGACACCATCCTTCAGGCCCTAGTTATGCCAAATACGATTTCATGGTAAATAATGTCTATTGGGAAGACTCGCTGATAGGAATGCGCAAATCACAGATATGGGGCGACGAGCGAAAAATAGAAAAGCTGAAGAAATCGGCGAGAGCGCACGCAGGACAAATAAAGCGGCTGAAGAATAGCTTCTGGTCGAAGATATTCAAGAAATCGTATAGTGGAGAAATAGACCAGCATAAAAAGGCGATTAGGGAAATCAAAAAGAAGATAGCGAAGCTCGAAGACGACATCAAATTTGCAGAAAAAATGAACAAATATGATGAAGAAAGAGTGGAGCAGAGAATAAAAGACAAAGAAGCTCCAAGAGAGTCGTGGGGAAAAATAACGGTGATTGGGTGATAGAATGAAAACACACTATGCAGTGAGGCGTGGATATCAACTAACCCTGTGCATGCACATACTTGCCACTGAGCACATGACTGAGGACAAAGAAAAAGTCACATGCAAAAACTGTATTCGAATAATGAAATCGAAGAGGTGGATATAGATGGCCTACCCGCCACCGACAGACCTGGATAGCAGGGAAAGCCTGCTGGAGCAAGCATGGTTCTTCTACAACCAATATGAAGAGACAAAGAAGAAACTGGAAGAGGAGAAGAAGAGGGCCAAAGAACTCAGAGAATCTCTTTTTGATATGTTGAATCAACATGGGGAGAATTGGGCGCTCTCGTCCAATAGGGAGGCATGTGCTCTACTTGGGCATCCTTTTCCAATGCCAACTGAGGAGGATGGTACTAACAAATATTATGATGTTGATAGGTGTTTTTGTAGAGAGAGGCGGCGGGGAGAACTCAAAAGGCGAGGAACGGGGCCAAAAAACCACCTGAGTGGGTGCAACAGGGGTGAGGCCCCAACTCCTCGTCACCATATAGATGCATCGGATACTAATAATAGGGTGGTCAAATCGCGTCTTAGGGCCAAGTGCTCCTGTGGATGGACGGGGAGATGGAGAGAAAACCCGGTGGATGCTGGGATGGATGCTCAGGAGGCCCGCATTCACATATTCATGTTGGGTGATAAGCTCGAAGAGTTGGGCGAGGAACACAATGTTTCTATAGAGGAGGAGAAACAATGTCAGAAATAGGTGTAGATACAGAGTATATTATAAAGATGGATGACAAAGAGATTCAGATGTTGATGAGAATAGTCAATTTTGTGGATGGAAAAAATCATCCGGAAGAGGTAAAGGATTTTAGAAGAGAATTTTACATAAAACTAAAGGAAGCGAGGTCGAGAAAATGAGCGAAGAGATAGAGATGCCCACACTAAAGTGTCTTAGGTGTGGTGGAGAATGGATACCAAGAAGGCCGCAGAAACCGAAGCATTGTCCAAAGTGCAATAGTCCTTATTGGGATAAACCGAGGCAGAGGAGGAATGGGGATGAGTGAGGAGAGGATGTCTGCCTATTGGCGTGCGATAGACCAGGGTGAAGAGGCGGTTGAGAGATATCATGAGAATCGCAAGAGTAAGGCAGGATGGCGTACCGTGGTTGAGGAGGAATAAGTTTATATAGCTATAGCTACATAACATTGGTGAGGTGATGCAAGATGAACGAAGAAGAAATACAACCAATCATAGCCGCCCTAGAGTCCAATGGCGTGAAGAAAGTAAACAAGAAACTATTGGAAATTCTTTTGGAATCACATCGCCCCCGATGGGCCTTTGTGAAATACATGGCTACAGAAATGAAAATCCTGGACGAAGAGGACGCAATCTATGCGCCACCGCTAATAGGGGATTTGGTGAAAATCTACGGGGACGACTACTATGCCCTCGAAGGACGGCTCATATCTATCAGTGAAGAAGAGGTGACAATCCGGGACGATGCCGGAGTAAAAACAATCCATAGGTGCAAAATCTCATTCATAGCAATAGAAGAACGAAATTCCGAAATACGAAGACTACTACAATATGCAATACAGAACATAGAAGAACCAGAGGAGGAAGAGGAATGAACAAATACCTAATATCGGGAATAGCAAAGAATGCAATACAGGGAAAAAAGAACTACATCGCAGTAATAACGGCCAGCGCAGGAATGGGAAAGAATGAATGCGCTTTGGCCATCTATGAGGACATAGTCGGAGAAGACAAGGTCAGAGCGAAGAATATATGCTTCACGTCAGAAGAGTTCACTCACCTACTGGAGAGTGGCTTAGAGGATGGAGACGTAGCGATTCTGATGGATGCAGGAGTAACGGTACCAAGAAAAGATAACGATGTTGCATTCAACAAAATCTTGGGCCTGATAGAGCAAAGATACAAAAGCACCAACATAGTGGTTATTTTCACTACGCCTAATTTGGGTTTTGTCAACCCGAGAGAATACAAGCGTCTGAATGCGGTCATATCGATTCTAGATATGCATAAGAACGCCCTCTTCAGGGAATTTGTCTACAACGAAGAACAGAAAGAGACGATGCTACAATATCCATATTTTTTGTCGAATGAAAAAATAGTGAGACTGAAACCCACAACTAAGGGCGGCGGCAATATGCGATTCGAAAGAGTGCAGAGCAGATTCCTATCCGACGCTTATCGAGCGAAACAGAAGATTTTATTGGATACCCTCAGAGAAGTAATGAAACAGTCTTGCGACCCGCCAATAGCAAAAGAGCTAGTAGAATATCTGCAGACCGATGGCGCACATCATAAGCAGTACGCATTGGAGCGGGCCTTAGAACACATAGTGGGAGCAGGCAGATATAACGAGATAAGGAAATCGCTAGAGGAAAAGGGCGAAGCCTGGGAGGAGGGGATACCATGAGCCCAGACATACTCATCTGCGCCCGCAAAGAGCGCGTACAGCACAAAATAACCTCAGAAGAGGACCCGATGACAGACATAGAATTCTGCTATTGGACAGGAATTCACCCGAAAAGAAAGCCATTAGGCAAGGTCATGTTTTGTCAAAAGGGGAGTGTTTATGCAGAAGGAAAAATTCTTGGCGTTGATGATGAGTACGGCCTCATGTTTGTGCCTCTAGAACCAGTAGACTATCCCGCACCGAAGAAGGCACCAACAAAAGGATTCACGTATGTGGAGGAAATAGAATGAAGGAAATATCCCTAACCAACTGGGCGCTTCACTGGATTCTAATGTTCATATTATATTGCATAATAATCAGGATAATATCTGGCGATTTTGACGCCCACGATATAGTATTAGGTACAATGTTTTCTGGTTGGGTTGGGCTGTGGAAGACTTATGACCCAGATATGAGGATATTGCCTAGAAAGGAGGAGTCTCGATGAAGAGATGGGGAATGTTGGCCAAGGCCAGGGAGGCTTTTGGTGAACACGAACTGTCTACGATAGAAGAATGGAATCCAAAGACAAAGCGTGGAGAATATTTCTGGGCAAAACCAGGAACATCGATGTATCACGCCCACATAATCTTCAGACCCGGCACGATAATCGTCTATGGCGACGTTCAGCCAAACTTAATCTTTAGACAGTACGACCTAGACCTACCGTGGTTGCGTGGTTCCATAGGGTCTCCAGAATATCTCTTCCAAAAATGTGGAGTACAAGAGAGATACGACTCTGAACTTACAAAAGAATATGCCATAGACTGCCTCCTGAATTGGTTGGACGAACGCGCAGACGAAGAGGGACATTTGGACGGAAACGAAGAGAAGGAACATGACAGATTGGTCAAGCTATTTGAATATACAAGCTGGGACGAGCCGGAATCCGCGATAGAATTCTTCTCAGAATTCGACACAAATCCATACGAATATCTGGCAGAAACATATGAGGCAGCCGGACTAACTTATGTTCTGGCGGCCTTGCAGACATTCATAGAGAAACTAGACCAGGAGGAAACCTTGTGATGATAAATATATCACTCTTCTACATCGCGATGCTCTCATTCATAGTAGCATCAGTCCTTTTTGCAATAGTGGCGGCAAGAAAGATAATCCACCGCGACATGAAGATAGAACAACTACGAGAAAGACTGGAATCCCAGAAAGAGGTCGAAGAGAGGGCGGAAGAACAAAGGAGAGTTGCGGCCTCTTCACTGGAGAAAAGGCGCAAGACAAACTGGCATTGCAGGAATTTTGGTCATAAATTTGTTGCCAGATATGATGAGAAGGCCAACCCGGCGGCATTGGAGATAAAAAGGAAGATTATAGAGGCCGCCACAGAGGAAGGCTACAATATAAAAACGTCGGGCTACGAATTCCAAGACAGGACATACGTGTGTGATATCTGCAAACGATGTGGATGCACAATCAGGAGGAAATAGAATGAGAGAAATAAAGTTCAGAGCGTGGCGCGAAGGGAGGATGATTTATTCTAATGTCCCTTCAGGTATATTGATAAGACTTGATGGTGGATTGACAAAACTATTGGCCTCCACTCATTACGAGATTGAGGATAAAGACCTCGTTATTATGCAATATACTGGATTCAAAGACACCAATGGAAAAGAAATCTATGAAGGGGACTTCGTCCGTGGATGCGATGAAGATGGAATCCCGTTTGTGGGTGTGATAGAGTGGGAGAACGCAGGATTTAGCATAAACGAGGATGGGGCATATATGGTCATATCATGCATGCATCCACTGGCTATAGAAAGTCTAGAAGTATATGGAAACATATTCGAGGAGGAATCAGAATGAATGAAGAACCGTACTGCAAAAAACACAGGAAATGGATAAGCTTGGAACGGCCAGAGAAATGCCCGTATGTGCGTTGCATAAGGGAGGCCTGTCAATATTTCGACTTGAAAAGGCCGTCCAGACTGTTCAAAAAGAGGATGGGAAAGAAATGACACACTGGGCCAAAGAGCGCGACAAATACAACGACATGCAGAAGAAGCTGATAAAGATAGCGAACGACCACAAAGATAACAGGGATGAACTGAACCAGGAGGTGCAGAAGCTCAAGGACGAGCGCGACAAATATAATGCGAAGGTCAACGAACTTTCAGCAAAGGTCTCGAAACAACGGAAGAAATCTCCGGGAAAGGGGCATAAATCGCTGCAGAAGCTTAAGGACGAGCTCCGGGCTCTAGAGCTCCGGCATATGACAGAAACGCTCTCAGCCTCGTCCGAACGCTATTTGATAGCCGAGATGAAAGCCCTGCGGCAACAGATAGAGGAGCGCAAGAAAAATGCAAAGCTCTCTGCACTTATAGAAGAACTCAATGAGAACAGGAAGAAGGCGGAAGAACTCCACGAAGAAATGGGAAGGATTGCAAGCAACGCTCAGGAGCAGCACGAGCTAATGACGGAAGCCTTTGAAAAGTCCCATGAATATAGAAGGCAAGCAGATGAGATGCACAAAAAGTACATAGAATATAAGACAAAGGTGGAGGGAGACTAATGGGGCTATTCGACTACGTAAGTTGGGAAGAAGATTGCCCAAATTGTGGCCAAAAACTAGATGGTTTTCAAACCAAAGACCTGCCTGATTGGGAACGGAACTGCCGAAAACTATCTCTGAGCGAGGTATCGAATTTCTATACGATTTGTGAAAATTGCAAGGCATGGGTAGAATACAGACTACAGCCAGATGGAACAAAAGGCCGCATAGAAGACTATGAAAAGAAAGTCATTACGAAAGAAGATGTGATAGCAGAATATGAGCGAGAAAAGAATCGTGCAACGTTTTATTTCCTACGTCACGGCAAACAGAATCCTTCCATACAAAACTATTACGATATAGAGAGCGAAGAGCACATAACCAATATGATGGTGATGGGGCTTCTAATCTGCGACCCGGACGGAAAGGCATATGATAAGATATTCGCCTATTGGAATGGAACATGGTTCCATGCAATCCCAGGAGATGAAAGCGCAGAGAAGCCCGAAGACCTCTGGGGCGATGATGAAATCTGGACCGAGGAGGAAGACGAATGATATACAGTATTTTCTTCTGGGCCTGGATGGCAGTGGCTCTACTTCTGAGTCTAACGTGGGCGGTAGGTTTTGGCATAGCCATAATAGTGCCAAAAAAAGAACACAAGATGCAACGTATGATATTGCAGGTCACTGCATTCTGCATGGCCTTTGTCCTTATCATGGGGGTATCGGTAATTTTCCTGGAGCTGATAACGTGAACATAACAGATTTTCTGATAGAAAACCAGGAGAGTGAGATAGAACGGAGCAAGCTGAAGCTCTTCAGGGCATATCAGGCGCTCTGCAAAAATGTAGAGGATTTCTACAACAGTTATACAAAAGACATGACGGAGGAAGAGAAGGATGACCTCAACCAGGCACTCCTGAACGAGGAGCCGCCAGAGGACTTTTATAATACAATGGGCCAAATCCAGATGGAGATATCGGCCAAATACAAAGTGGTCGTGGACTGGGATATGGACATTGTTATATGTTATCACAATAGATGGACTATAATCACATTAACATCCACAGAACTTGACCCGAACAAGAAGCTCAGCGACCTCGAATTTGAAGTGGAACCTAGTGAAGATATGGAATTTCTTGTCTCATTGTTGGAATATTTCAAGGAGGAAGACGAATGAAGAAAGTAATACAAAAGGCAAAGATAAAGGTCGTCCAACCGCAGATAGTCCACTATTTTTGCGACGAATGCGGCGAACGCTGTGGTACTAGACAGAATCCTAAGGAGACATGGTTCACACCCGGAGGCGACAAACACTACTGCAAGAAAAATGGTTGCGCCAAAAGACACAGGGGGGTGGAATAGATGCCATATGACCATAAGAGTTGTCCATGGTGCTATGCCGAAGAGAATCCAACACACTGTATAGACTTCTGGCCTCCGAGAGAGAACTGGTGCGAGAACCATAAGGCACTGCACAGGAAGGGCTGGACCCCAAAGGATTGCATACGCTGTGGTGAACCAATGTTAATCGAAGGGAAGGAATTCTACTGCAGGCGTTGCGGCTGGAGCCCATCTCTGGAGGACTTCTTCAAACCGAACGAATATGTCAAATGCTGTGAAAACTGTGACAACCAGGGCGAGGACTGCTCCAGGTGCATTTTCGGCCTGGAAGAATCGGTCACGGTGATTCTCAGCGAGCGCGGCTACATGATTTCGGACAAGGAAGAGGTTGTCGAGAAGATAATTAGGGAGTTGGAGTCTAGAGGAGAAAAGTACACCAAACACTACGAAAACGTGGTCTCTGCGAAACGTCTCACCAAGAAATACCTAGAAGAACGTCACGAGGTGAAAGAATGAACATTCGTTTCGATTGTCCAGAATGCATGAAATCCGTGGAGCCGAAAGAGATTATAATTAAATCATTTGGCAGAATGTATGTAGAATGCGAATGCGGTTTTTGGGCTGCATTCAATTATAAAGACGTGGAAAGCGGATTCCATATCCGGGAAAGAAAAAGCCCAACGACCAAATGCCATCATTGTGGCAAGACGATATACTGTAAAGAATGCCCGTGCTTTGGTGATTGCAAATCTATGGGACAAGATTCATGCCTTTGCACAGAATGTTATATGGAACTAAAACAGGAGAATGACAGAATAGCAGAGATGCTTAGAGAGAGCAGGAGAGAGGTCCATGAGTGATGATGGTGTTCGAATCCAAGAACGACCAGGAGGAAAGGTTGTGAATATCGAAAAGCACGAGTACTGGCTAATACTAGAACACAAATTGGTAAGAGAAACAGGATATCTCTACCCAGAAACGGGACACATATGGTTTCCAGGAATCATGACAACAATACACAAAGATGGAGTATATGAAAACAGGGGGGAGGCTCAAATCGCTCTGGAGAAAGACCTAAGAGAACACATAATCCACCTACAATTTATTCTTGCGACCACAAAGGAAGACCTAAGAGAACTACTGGCGGTGAGAAGATGAGTCGTCGAGTCCTGGTGATGTTTGGGAAAAGAAACTGGGGTACAGTCTGGAGACTAGGAAACTATTGGCCTAACAGAATAATCATTATCGCGTTTGGCCTGGCTTATGGTTTTGTACTATTAGACAAAATAATAGGACAACCCATGCCTATAGCAGGACCAACAAAGGATTGGTGGTCATACAATTCTTTTATGATGATATACCTAGCTTGTATAGAGGTAATGGCAATCTATGCTCTACTTTTTTTGTTTCTAAGAGACCAACTGGGAAACAATAGGACTTCTAATATAGTTGGTGGTTTTTGTCCAGATAAGAAGTCTTCTGAGAATACGATATGCAAGCATCTGGGGCATAGATTCGGGAAAGAACGCTATGACAAGAGACGCATTATTTCTCCAGGATTTGAAGGATTCTATGTTGCAAAGAGAAAGTGTAAGAGATGTGGGGCCATAGAAGAAGACCTATGGATAAAAAAAAGAGGGGCAAAAATAGATATCAGAGAACTGGAGTTGAGTGAATGAAACCCACCAAACTAATGCTGATGCCCCTTGGCAACGGAAAATACTATGACCCAATAGGAGACGAGATAGTCACGGAAGAACAGGTGCAGAAAGCCTTGGAGACAATAAAGAATCATAAAGGAGGCGGGTCGTCGATGTCATGGACAGAGGCGGAAGCCGCAAAGAAGATTCTGGAGGATAGGGAATGATAATAGTTGACGATGACGACACCTGTCCAAAATGTGGAGCATATTGGACAAACACGGGACATTGTGTAAATGGACACCCAAGAGAGAAAAGAAACGACCCAATTTGGACAATCAATGTAGAACTCACAAACCCAGACCTATCATTCTCCGGGTTCACATTCTTTTTCACAGACGAGGAGCGAACACTAGAGACCATAACAAAGCTCGAAAGTATCTTAAAACAAGCCCAAGGAGGATAAACCATGACTAACTATTCAGACTGTGGAGCTTTCATCAAAAATGAAAGGCCGACATACTGCACGCGCTGCAAGAAGATTTACAATGGAATCTGTCCGTTCTGCGGGCAGAATACAGACCTGGACGAATGCATATGTGATTTCAACAAACTGAAGTTAACAGAAGACACGAAATACGCAATATTCATAGCCATGACGCAGTTTCTCCTGGTGGACCTAGTCATATCAATATTGGTGATGAATAAAGAGCCCTACAGAAAACGAAAGTCTAGAACCTATGAAAAGGTCGTGCAGAATTTGAGGATGATAGTTCTTCCCTCTGCGCCATATATGCCAATGCCCGAATGGTGGGGGGAAACGATATGAGCAAAATGGTTGAGATAGACAAAGACGACCTAGATTATCTCTGGGTCTGTGCATATTTTGGGTTTTTCTTCAATATCCTGATAATAATGGCATTGGTATTAGCTCTTCTAAGAGAAACCGGAATGACAATTTTCCTAGCATTAATATTCTTCACGACGGGCACACTAATGAGCATCAAACTATTGTGGAGATATCGCCCAGATTGGCTCAGGAGCCAAAAGGCAAAACAAATCAACTGGGATAATTGGGATGTTGCGCAGGTGTCTGTGCCATGTCGAGAATGCAAAAAAAGGGGATTCGGCACACGCAAAGAGTTATTGAACAAAGGATGGGCGATTCTGCCGGAGTATTCCCTATGCCCGGAACACGCAAAGATATTCCTGATGGCTCACAAGGGGGAATCTGATGGCAACTGAGTGTGACTACTGTGGCGGTCTATATAATGGTGCAAGATTCAAATGTCCTAACTGTGGGGCACCAAGAAAAAAGCAGGAACTGCGGCCAATCATAGTGAAACCAGCAGGACCAGAACCACAGACAACTTATGTTGGGGGTATGGACAAAGGGGGTATGGACGATATTGTGTTCCAAATATTTCCGGTGTTTCTCCTAACTGGCCTGTGGAATTTTCTGGCAACCCCATTCAGAAGAAAAGGGAGAAAGCATGGCTCATAATAAAATCTTAAAGCTAACGGCGAAGGCGATGCCAGCCATAATAATGTTTATGGTAGTAATTCTAGTTCTACAGATACACCTGGGTGGAAGAACCTACAGAGAGGGCTGGGTTGTAGAGAAAGAATACTACGAAGGGGGATTCCTGAGCGATGAGAAACTTTATTTCAACATAATGACATATGATGGGGACTGGACAAAGTGCAAAGCACATAATAGAACATGGTGGGAGGAGTTGCAGCCTGGAGACAGAGTAATGGTGGTACATGCATCATTTGACGACGAAGACCCATACTACAAAGAGCTAGGATGGTATAAACCAGGAATAAAAGACTCGGCCTGGCCGCTCATGGTCGCGGCAGCAACGGTTTACACTATAGTGGCGTTCGGAATGATTGTCGCAAACGAAGAGGTGGAATACGAATGAGGTGTATATTTCACAAACCCGGCTGGAGGCCGGAAAGGGCAGAGGGTGCATACATCATGCGCAGATATTGCGAGAAATGTGGCAAGCGTCTTAATACAAACATACCTGAGAATCTATTGACGTTCAAAGATAATGCGGAGGATGAGGAATGATAAGAAACATAGTGGTAGAATTCAGAACATGGGAAGCCTATAATGTAGAGGACGAAGAAGAAGCAATCAGGCAGGCTAAGGCCGAACATGGCGACGAAATAGAGATTTTGGCGGTGAGGGGATGAGAATGTTCAGGAGGAAAAAATAGTGTCTATGGTAAGGATTTCTCTTAGGGCGCAAGACCAGAGGGAGAAGATAGAGAAGATTCTCTTATATCTTAGGGAAATTCATGAAGGGGATTCGCTATTGCATGTGAAGAGCGAGCTAATCATAGAGACAGAGATAACGCAACATGCGTTTGATAGATATATGGCTTATTGTATAGGAAAAGGCTGGGTGAAATCAGAATCGCGGAGCTGTCTCGGACCGCATAGATTATATTATCTGACGCCAGAAGGAATAATGGCGTGTGAGAAGATAAAACAAGAAGAACTAGAGCTAGATGTGATATAGATGACGAATCGGGAGAAATGGGAGCAATGCAAACGCTGTGGCAGACGCATGGACCTCCACGACCACATGAAATATGGTGGAATCTGTGGCAAGTGCAGACGCGACATAATGTGTGGATGAAAGAAGTTTTGATGATGGTGGATAAATGAACCTTATCAATTATGATAACAAACTATATATAGCCATAACGACATAGGAGTCTTAGGTGATGCAGGATGAAACAACTCATAATCAAAGTCCGAGTAATAGAAACTGGCCGGGAGTGGGAGGAAAACCTCGGCAAAACAGAATATCCATTCTATGACGAGAGATACGGGGAGATATACTCTGCAGAGGAATATGCAAAGGCCGTAGTGGCATTCTTCAACAGAACACTTCGACCCCATGAAAGTCCAAGGGAACTGGTGGATTGGAGGGAAAAATAATGGGGATAGTATACTCGCACGATTCCTCTAGCACGATATCGAGCTTCGCCTATCACCACAGGAACGCCATATGGAACTGTCCATTCTGCGACTACAAAGTAGAATCCGTAAAAGAATGGATTCTTCCAGGCAGAGTGAAAGAAGTAATATTTGGGGATTATTTTCACATAAAGAAAGACGAGTTCATCGCAGTCTCCGAATGTCCGAAATGTTTCGAACTATCCTGGGAGCACTTTCCGTTGAGGGATTTCGAAGAGACGGCGTGGAATAAGCCCAACACAGATATTGACATAACAAAGGTTAGGTGGGAAATAGAAAGAAGAACAGAAGCAACACGAAAGGAGTTCTCCGCTTGTATTTGCAAACATTGCAGAAAGCTAGACACCCTGAAATTGGATAGATATACAGCGTTCAGAACATGCAAAAAAGGCATGGGGCCAGTAGAACAGGAATGCAAGGATTTTGAGGAGGAAACAAAATGAGCGGATGCAAATTCACAAAGGCATGGGTAGGAGAATGTGGAGAGCCAACGGAGCAGGGCTCTGAGTTCTGTGCTCACCATAGGGGAATGAAGTGTTCTAACCCAGGATGCGAGAATCAAGCCATCGCGGAATGTTCTGCAGCAGTCTCGCTGGTCTGTGGTGCTCCATACTGCGAAGAGTGTGGTTCCCATTTTCATTGCTACCCAAAGAAACAGACGAAAAGGCTCCCCACATTCTGCAAAAAAGGCATGGGACCAGTTGAACAGGAATGCAAAGATTTTGAGGAGGAAACAGAATGAGTGGCGATATAAAGATTCCGAAGCATATCAGAAAGAAGTTGGAGCAGATAGAAGCCCACCAGCACAAAGTCGTAGAACTCATAGGCTCTGTCTTGGCCTGGAAAGAAGCTCTGAGAGGAGTATGCGATGAGGAGAACGGGTGGAGCTGGGGCATGCACATCAACCAACAGGAGGAAATCTGGTCAGCCAAGGATTCCGAAGACCTGCTCGAAGACTATCTGCACCTCATAGAGGAACTGGAAGAAGAAGAGGAGGACGAATAAATGAGCTGGCTTCTGCTTCTAATTCCATTCGAAGTCCTAGCAATGGTCTGCGGAGCCATATTGGAACGCCTGGAAAACAAGAAGGTGAACGCCGACTGCACAGATATGGTAAGTGACTGGGGGGAGACATTATTCTCTTTAGGATTCATACTGCTGATTACTACGATATTATTCATAATTAGGGGGATGGAGATAGAATGAGTTTTGTTCCGAAGTATCCGAAGATTAATACGTTGTGGCAGCGGGATGAGAAGCGGAAGCATGTGATTGTGCCTGGCGAGTATTCTGATTTGGCGCATCAGAACATAAAGTATTGGCATGTGTCTGAGAAGGTTGATGGGACGAATATTCGTGTGGTCTACAGAGGCTTTGAGGAGACTGTGGAGTTCCGAGGCCGTACTGACAACGCTGAGATTCCACCGAAGCTCTTAGCCTATCTGCAGGAGACATTCACGATTGAGCGGTTGAAGCCTGTGCTTGGTCCGTTGAATATGGTTGTATTGTATGGCGAGGGTTATGGTCCTGGCATTCAGAAGTGTGGGAAGCGGTATCGGGATGACGTCTCGTTTATCATGTTCGATGCTTGGTTCGAGTATGAGGATTTGGAGGACCAGGGTTTCAAGAATATTCGGGGTTGGTGGTTGGAGCCTGAGCGTGTTCAGAAGTTGGGGGAGCAGCTTTGTATTGATGTTGCGCCGGAAGTTCCGGTGGAGCGTACTGTTGTTACTATTGACCAGGCGGTAGAGTTTTTGAGGCTTAGGCCGCCTAGTAAGATTGCTGTAGACGAGTCGTTGCCGATTGAGGGTATTGTTGCCCGTGCTTGGCCGCAGGTCTTAGACCGCGAGGGAGCCCCAGTTATGTGGAAGTTGAAGGTCAAAGACTACGAGAAGCTGTCTAGACAGCAAGCAAAGGAGGCAGAAGAATGATAGAGAAGATAATAGTTGTTCTTGGGGCTTTCACAATATTTGTTCTGGGCTATGGGGCAGCGCATGCGATGTATGTTGTCAGCAAAGCATTATCGGGTATGGAAAAAGCACTAGAGGAGATGAGAGAATGATTATCCGTACTAATTATAGAAGATATAGGGGGCCAGTAGATGTCTAGAATTATTGTGAGTGGAGATTATGCCCCTTTCATGTTGTGGTGGAACAAGCATCGAATAGTATGTACTCTGGTCAGCATAATCAGCTTCGTTGCATGTGCATATACGAATGAGGCCGCCCTCTGGCTTCTCTGGGGTGTGTGGAACGGAATAAACTTCTTTATGCCAGGCAAAGGATATATTCACGAGATAGAAGAGACGAATCAAATCATGACGAACCAGGAGGAATAAAAAAAATGAAAATGGATACAATAGGATACCTAATCATCATTATAATCGGAATCCAGTTTTTTCTGGCGATGGATGTCTCCCATAAAACACTCTACATTCTTTATGTTCTACGGGGGATGGAATTCCAAATGCTAATTCTTTTAGTGCTTGTTTTCAGGAAAAAGGAGGAATCGAGATGAGTGAAGAACAAGAATTCAAACTAGTCTGCAATTGTGGATACGAGACCAGAGGACCTACGACCATAGATTCGACCGAGCAGTTTATGACACATCTGTTATGTGAGTTGAATAGTGGAAAACCAAGCGAACACTACTTGATTGATTCAATCAGAATCGAAGACGAGACATCGAAGAGGCTGGCGTATATAGAGAAGCACAAGGACCTCTGCAACAACTTCGGCAAACCACGAATGGGCTGCGCATCATACTGTTTCAAAATGAGGGGGGAATCCAATAAAGAGAAGCCGAGCTTCCTGATTCCAGAAGAATTCGACAAGCTCATAGAAGATGAAGCGTTCAAGGACGGGCCGTGGGCCGATTCTTTTGGAGATGGCTATGGACAACCCTATTATCCACACAGACAGGCGTTCGGGCTGCTAAAGGACGGTAGACTCGTCTTCACGGAAACGCATTTCTCACTAAGGAAAAAGGAGGGAGAAGAGTGAGATATTACAATAGAAGAAGACAAGAGGAAACTCTGAATCACCCATCCTTCAAACTGACGCAGGACGACTGGATAGAAGTATTCTGCACTTGTACAGGTAACTGGCCGCATTATGACTATGAGAACAAAACGGAGAAGCACCAGAAACAGTGCCCGTTATCCAACAAGGAGCACATAGAGAAGGTCGTCGCATCCTTCAAAGGCTTATTGGACAAGAGTATAGAGCACTCCAGAAAACTAGAGGAAGAACTGGCCTGGAGAAATAAAGACCAGGAACCAGTTGTAGTGCTGGTAAAACCATACGACGCATTCAAACACAACACAGGACATACAACATTAGCGGACGACTATATGAAAGTGCTAATATCCATCTGTAGTCTTATGGGATGCAAATATGTAGTCGGAAAGGGAACATGGAATAATCCGGTAGAAGAGGCTCTGCTCGATGCGAAACCCCTCCAGGATGGCGAAGGACTGGAGGATTGGGTTAGGCCGAACTACAACAGATTATATCAACGGTTCAGCCATAACGACAACCCAGACAGGTTCATATTCTCCAAAATAGAGGACGCCAAGGAATTCTACAAGATGGCCTGCCTCTTGGCAGACATGATGATGGAAGAGTACCAGCGAGGCAAGAAAGAAGGCTCTTCCATACTAATGAAGCTGAGCAAAGGAGAGATAACGATGGAAGAGATGAATAGGGTCATAACAGACCCGAAGAGGTAACTAGAAGGAGGAAAATAAATGGAAATAAATAAGAAAAGTGTAATAGCACTATTGTCAGATGGTCGAATGTTCGTTTTTGAAAATGGAAACGATGGCGAAGGCGGAGAATACAGAGAGTTTCTTGAAACTCCAGATGCAAAACTAGTATCCATTCTCTATGCAGGAACAGAAACAATGATAGAAGAAGTCAGAGAGAATCTTTGGATAGCTGCCGCAGTAGAGAAGCTCCCGGAAATAGAAGATTATGACAACAAACACGAGATAGACATAGACCAAATGCTCTATAGAATAGAACATGAAGGAAGGGGAGCTATACTCCAGCTAATGAAAAAAGAGATAGAAAAGGCTGAAGACAGGTGCCAGGCGAAACTAATGGATTTTGAGGGAAACGATACAGGAAGTGATACCTGATGAGAGATGGATTGATATTACAGAAGTTGGAGAAGGGCGAGGTCTTTCTGGTTGAGAGATATGGCAACGGTGCCATTGCCTATGTGGCCAACGAGGATGGAGAGGCGTTTATAAAGATAGCAAAGAAGAAGGTGTCTGAATGAAGGAAGAACAATACTGGGATTGGGACGCCTGCTTCTCGCTTAACATATGTTTTGTAGGATTATATATGGTACTGGTGGTGACAGTATTGTATTTCGTGGAAAAGAATCCACCACTCTGGCTTGCCGTACCGATGTTTGCCTCCATGATGTTCATTCAGGGCGTCTGGGCCAAACTATCGACACGTATAGTTCGACATCATAATACCAAAATCTATGAAGCAGGGAAGGTGCTAGAATGAGACTAACGAAATGCAGAGATTGCAATAGAACATGCGCAGTTCCAGTAGGAAAGCCAAACATATGTGAGGAATGCAACAAAAAACGCTCAAAGAAAATAAAGGAGCTGACGGAATGAAATCGGAATACAGAATTTGGATTCGCTACATCAACTTCGTCGGGATGGAGCTGTTTGACGACTACGAGCCGATAAGAAGAAGACACAGGACAATAGTCTCAGAGCTCGCGTGGGCACTAGATATAATCCCAGAGATACCATGCTCGGCCTGCGGAAAGAACATGAAATTCCTGGGTGGTAGCATGGCCTTTTCCTGCGAATGTGGGGGAAGCATAATGGTATTGGCCACGGATGACATAGTCATGAAATGGCATATGGAGCACTGGAAGGACCTGAGCCCGCCGCAAACGGAAGAAGACATCCTACTATATGGTAGGGACAAGGGTGTACCATTGGAGATAGAGGAATGGGGTGGACAAAAATGATGCGGGCAACATGCATAGATTGTGGTGGACAAGTTTTCAAGATAGATAGATATACAAATGGAAAAGAAGAGCATACATGTATAGGCTGCAAAAGAGTATACTGCAACACTATCGAACCATCTGCAGATTCCATTTGGGCTCAGATGAAGAGGGAAACAGAAAACGATAATGGTAGAGAGGGAATTTCCAAAAGCATTCCTGAAGATGAGAGAAAATTGTTCATGGCGGTGGTATTGTGAAGAAGGGTGGACAAAAAGATGAACGCCTGACCAAAGGATATTGGTGCAAGACCTGTAAAGTCAGAGAAGACAATCGCTGCATTCCATGTTGGGGGTGTATGGACCCGCACAAAATTTCACCATTCAGCAGTGAAATAGAACCGCCTTCGAACTACATAAAATCGAAAACTACGATGGAGGAGAACGAATGATGGTCGCAATCTGCATGGTTTGCGGAGCGTATTATCTGGCAGAGGTTGTTCCAACAGGAAATGAAAAATGCCCAGAATGTGGAGCAGACACCTGGGTGATATCCAATACCAGGGTAGTCAGAAAAATAAGGAGAGGGGTATGCCCCTGTGGAAAGAGGCACCGCCATGAAAAGAGATATGTCGAACACATGGGAGAAAAGATTATATAGCCATAACAACATAGCAGTGATGGTGATGCAAGATGAACATGGAAGAAAAAATCGATGCAATATATGACAGGCTCATGGAAAATCCAGAGATGGCCAAATCAATGTCTAGATGCCCCGTGCTTCAGCACGAGGAGGCGTCTAGTGAACCTATCACTTCAAGTATGCAGGAGAGAGGCGTATGAGTGTTAGAACGGAAAAGGAACTTGAAACCATGTCAGGGTTCGCACATGAAAAGCAACAGCAACCTTTCTGGGCGGGAGTAAAGGCAGGAATGTTTTTTGCAAGGGGGTCAATTACTTCTGAACAATTAGTGGAATATGCAAAAGATTATGATAGGGAGAGAGGCGAATGAAGACGGAGGGTGAAGTAAAAGAGGCAACGATTGAAGTTTTGGCCGTTAAGTGGTGGTATAAGATTTTGCCTCTTGGGTTCGTGCTTTGGTATCATAGGCGTTTTAATGTGAATATTCCAGTAAAGATTAGTGTGGCCTTTTTGGATGTCTCCAAGCCCTTCCCGACTGACAAGGCTGGCCTCGAACCCAAGAGGCCAGAGGGCGGGGTGGCTGGCCCAGAGGCCAGGGCTGGGGCTTATGATACCCGGAGGCGATACCCATGAATGATAGAGTAAAGCGTCAATACGAAATGAGCGCATGTGCCAGGGCCGGAAGAAAGGCTAAAGTCAGAGAGGAGAAAGAGAAAAAAGAGGCGCAAATAAAGGATTTAACTGGCGATTATAGGTATAGATATTGGAGCGCAATAGAATGTTTCCAAAAAGGGTTCACGGTTGCTTTTCACCATCATTTTGAGCAAATGATAAGCATTACTGAAAAACTAATGACTCTCGGGGTATCGCACATAGAACTCCAGATAATGCCCCCTACGATTAGTGGGGGGTCACAGGTTACTTCTGATTACGATGAAACACCAATGGAGGAATAGAATATGAAATGCAGGATATGCGGAGCAGTTAAAGAAACAGAAGATAGTGTGAGCCAGCACATAATAGATGAACACGATGATGTGATAGAAGTTTTCGCCAGAATAATGTGCGAAAAGGAAATAGAAGACCACATCAAAAAAACAGTTATAACACCAGACAACGCTGAGTGTTATCCAGAAGAAGTTATACAGGACATGGTATCCGAGGCTTTGCTGGGTGTGAAACACCACGCCAGAACAAAAATCGAGTTGTTAGTCATGGAGGAGTAATGGTGTTTCCCATTTTGGATGCCCCACCCTTCCCGAACGGTAGTGAGGCAACTGCCGAACCCAAGGCAGTTGAGGGCGAGGTGGCCGAGCAGGAGCGAGGGGTTGGGGCTTACGATAAGGAGGCAGCAACCCATTTGGAGGGAGAATAATGACAGATAAACTATCATTTGACCAGTTGGTTTTAATGCAAGTGGAGATAATGAAAGAAGTTCAGCAGCATCTTGCCAGAATGTTAGAGCTTGGAGAAAGTGGTCTGCAATTAACTGAAAAGATTGCTCTTATTAATGATAAGGGTGAACGGTGTGCAAAGCATATTTTGGCGTGGCTTAAAGATGAGGGGTTAATAGAGACTGATGTGCCCCTATCCGAAATAGTGTTGCTGCACAGAGCTAAGGATGAAAGGCCTCGTCCTTTAGAGCGTGGGTCACAGGTTACTTATGATAAGGAGGGTAGCCAATGAGCATAACAAGAGAATATACTCTGTGGTGCGATAAGTGCAGATGTTGGAGTGAAGGTACGCAAGATTGTTATGTAAAACGAGTAAGACAAAGCGCAAAAGAGCAGGGATGGAAACATAAGGATAAGAAAGACTATTGCCCCGACTGTGCAAAGGAGTTGAAATTAGCACGGGGAGCTTCTACCGGTGTCACTTCTGAACAGGAGAGACAACACAAGGAGGAATAGAGAATGACGCCGATATATGGAAGTAGGACGCCGAGATTCAAAGTAATGCTAGCTCTCTTTGGAGAGTCGAAAGGATGGAACTGTAAAGAATGTCCAATCTGTGGGGAGGGACCATTCGACAAATGCAAGAACTGGATAATACATTTGGGAGTATCTCATCCCAACGACCCGTTGTTACAAGCCGCAGACCAGATATGGGCGGACGTGATGATGAAAAAATTTGATACAGAAGAAGAACTCGTAGAGTTCGTACAAAAACTAGGAAGAGAAAGGGAGTTGATATAGATGTATACAGAAACGACAATTCAGTACCAGGGAGAGAGAGTGGCAATAGTGCTAGAGGGCGCGAGGAACATAACGTTCTTTGGCAAAATAATTGATATAAACGAAATAGAGCACATAATTACTCTAGAAAATGACCGTGGACACGTCACTATTCAGACAAGACAAATAGCGGCCATCTCTCCATATTATCCTGCAAAGGTCTCAATAGGTTCAGATGAGGAACTAGAGGAGCTGAGTAGAAAACCAGAAGAAGAAACAAAAGAACTAAAGGCATGGGAAATGGTCTATTGGCAAGTGATAGACTATCTAAAAAAGGATGGTGTAGCCACTACAACCGAAATACTGGTGAGGACGGGTGTTTCCAATCCAACGGCTTTAGCAGGCATGAAAAAAGTAGTGGAGAACTTTCCAAAAGATGTGACTATCGCATCAAGACGGCCACTATCAATAGCCCTAATAAGCCATGATGAAACAAACTGGACAAAATATTTCATAAAAGCTACAGAAAAGGCAGGAAGTCTAATATGAGTAATCTATTATTCTGTCAGTTCGACACTAGATTCCTTTATCGTGATTATCCGGACGATATCTCAGTTGAATTCTATGAGATGATATGGAATACACATAGAGAGGATGGATATTACAAAAACGAAAGTTATTGGGAAATTCCTTTGTGGATTGCAGAGGCATGTACTGCTACTCGGAGACACGAGCACGACCTATACATAATAAAAGACCTGAATGTGGCTGAGGAAGAAATACGTAATAGAATCTCAGACTATGTACTATTCAGCGCAATGGACATCAATCGTGAATACATAAAAGAACTTGCAAAGAGAATTCCAGAAAAGAAGTTCATCGTGGGGGGATATGGGTCCCTATCAGAATTAGAGAAGATTCCAAACATACAAACAATTGAATCAATGCAGGGTCTTGCAGAATTTTTTAGTCAAACGTACACATATGGCTTGGATTTTAGCCTATTTATAGGGCAGGAAACTATTCCCCGCCTAAGAATGTCCAAGGGATGCTGGAACAGGTGCAAGTTCTGTACGGTGGGAAACAGGGTGGAAGAAGTCTCTGAATATGAGATTTTTCTTCAGGCAGAATCATTCAAAAAACTGAGTTTCAAGCTAGTCTATATAGATGATAAGACCTTTGGCCAAGCCAGCAATTACAATATTTTGCATCGAGTATATGAACAAATTAAGTCCTACAATCCTGATTTTTTGGGATTTATAGTACAAACAACAACCGCTTTGGCTAGTGATAGAGATTTTGTGGAAGAGATGGTTAGAATGCATGTTTTAGTCTGTGAAATCGGGGTGGAGACATATAACAACCAGATACTGGCAGATTTGTGGAAACCACAGAATACAAGTAACATAGATTGTGCGGTTGAAAATCTCTATGAAGCCGGAATTAGAA
>Ga0272444_10000741_pt1 | contig 33369 bp, 27 predicted proteins | sample SSMForm13_FD_201033 | JGI IMG/M metagenome (GOLD analysis project Ga0272444, IMG submission 201033) | Marine sediment archaeal communities from Little Sippewissett salt marsh, Falmouth, MA, United States - SSM-Form-13 | ecosystem: Environmental > Aquatic > Marine > Wetlands > Sediment ...
CGGGTTTGGGGTAATGCGCTCGATACCAGTTGAAAATCTCCCGCTCGATCTCGTGATGCGAATCCCGCGCCTCGTTTTTCGCAACGGATTTCATCGAATAAACATTCTGCGCGGTGTTCTGCGCCGCGACAGCGCTGTCGTAGGAGGCCAGTATTCCGGCAAGTAGATCGCCGTCAGCAACTATCGGAGCGAAAATCGGCTCAGCTCTGCGAGCATTCCAATGCGTCAGAACTTCGTCGCCTAAATTCTTGATTTTCGCGTATTCCTCCGGCATCTCGCCGTCCAGTCCGAACTCCTCGATAAGCGTGTCCGGCCCGATAATCATCGTCGGAAGAATGTATTTGAACCAGAGAAGTTTTGCGGAAATCCCGTCCACAGCGGCCTTGACCACCCGCGACGAGGTATGCATGTTCGATTCCGCGGCCTTAAACTCGTCCAGTGCCGCATTATAAGCGTCCGCACGCAAAATCTGCTCCGCGACGAACTGCGTCGGGCGATACGGAAGCGAATTGCCCTCCGCAAGAAACTGCTTCATCTTGTCGCAAAATGCGCCGTAATCATCGTCGGAAAGTTTTTCTGGCCTTCTCGTATGTTGAAAAGCCATCTTATTCTCCTTTTGCTAAGTTATTGTCCCCGAGGACTATGGCAAGGTCGATCTCCATTTCGGCAAGGTCGATCTTGATTCTGGCAAGGTCGATTTGCATTTCGGCAAAGTCGATTTTGGTTTCGGCGAGGTCGATCACGAATTCGGCAAGGTCTATTTGAGTTTTGGCAAAGTCGTTTAAGGCTTTTACAACATCTGTCAAGCTATTCCGAAGGTCGATCTGCCATTCGGCAACATCGACCGCGCTTTTTACAAAGTCGATTTGACATTTGGCAACATCGATCCTGCTTTTTCCATCCTCGATGAACGATTTCAAAGACCACAAAGAAAAAATAACGTCTCGCTAACCTCCTTTCGTCTTCAGTCACTCCCGCGCAAACGGGAATCCATTTGTCATTTGACATTTGGATTTTGAAATTCTCTCATTCCTCCTTTCGCTATTGCCGCCCGCGGACCCGTTTCAGCCCCGCCGCGGAAATGGGGGTTATGGGAATTAATCATATTAAACTCTACTCGTTTTATCTAGATAGTCATTACTATCATATTTATAAGTCCTTAAGTATAGATAATTTTCTGTAGAATCAACATTGTTATCAGAAAGACTACAATCTGTTATATCGCATTCTTCATTACATGAATGGAAACGAAGAGGATCCCAAAGATTGCCCATATTCATTCCAACCAACTTAGCCAATTCGGCTTCGCATTCTACTTGCTTTTCTAATTTTGCGCAATATGCAGTTCCTTTGACTACGATTAGAGGCATAATTACTCCTTATTAACTAGGGTTTTTTGATAAACATAGAAACTTCGATATACGGCATCTACAAAACGCCTTGAATAATCGTTAAACCTCTTTTTAAAAACGATAATAAATATAACAAATACAAATCCCATTAATAGGCTGTCTAAATATGCATTTTGCATACGAATTGTCCCAGATAAACGGTATTCCGATATAATATCAAAGAAAAACACTCCTACATGGATTATCATGCATATTCCAGAAACAGTAAAAAGACCACGGGATAGAGCAAATAATCCGTTATAATTTTCGGCTCTTTTTCCAATCCCATTATCAACTACAAAAGCGTAACATAAACTAAAAAGTAACGTGGACGTTCTTGGATCATCTTCTGGATTGAATTCTGTTTCATTTCCTAAAAAAGAACTAGTAAGGAATAGCAATAACTGTTTCTTAAAGTCCTCCGAAAAATGGACGTCACTGTAGCATAGAAATAAATGTGAAAGTCTAACTTTATATGTACTATATCTCTTTGTAATGAGGTAACCAATCTCTTGTATTAAATGACCTATAATATAACTCGATATAATGAATATCACTGAACCTAAGAAACCATTACAAAACTCAAGGAGGTTTAAACTATGATAGAAATAAGCTATTATTACAATGTTAAGGTTAAAAATCGCACCTGGAATAAAGAAACCAACGAAATCATAAAATGTGAATTTTTCCGTCATTATTCCTCCAACCTTATATTTAAATCCGTTCCGTATATCAGTTGAATCGCAGGATATCCATCTTTCTGCATGTATTTCAGTTGATATTTGAAAGCTTTGTTGTCGTCATTGCTTGGTCTTGATGAACATCCCTCAGGATGCGAATGCCATTCACCGACGTATACAAGATTGCCGCCCGTAATTCCGTTAATCTCTCTGACCTTATCCTTCAGACCTTTGCATCCTCTCACGAAATAATATGGGCGTTCTTCGCTATCCGCAGGCGCTAATAAAATATCAACGATATATATTCGCTTACGTTTCATGTCATAACACCCTAAGAGAACACCGCCTGTTTCATTGGGTAGTTTATTTTTTCTTGCTTCCTTAATCGAATTAATAACGTGGTCGTCATAATATACAGCCCATCCATTTATTTCAATTTCGTCGAAGTTAAAAATATCAATCGAATTTGAAGAAATGTCTGTTATTTCTTTTTCATATCTCCATATCTTAATAAAAGGCTTGTTTGAGTCGTAGCAGTTTAGAATAAACCTTGCGGCTATACCGCCAAAGACCGCGAAAACGTCCTGCGGTATTCTATTTGTAACATCCCGACAAGATTGGGAGTATCTAATCCGATCTTCTGGAGGTTTGAAATGGTCTTTCAAATATTCTGTTCTCAAAATACCCCTGTAATATTGCATTTCGAGAATATCAAGCCTATAGACAGAGCCTTTGCCATCGGAGAGAATTACTAGATCTGTTCCTTTCGGGTTAATGAAAACTGTTATTTTGTTTCCTTTCTTCTCAATATCAAGAGCTATATGCCTTTCTACCTCGACCTTAGTGGATGCGTCTATGATAATGTCCGAATTTAATAAAGCCTTGAAAATATTATCATTATCCTCATCGTTGTTTTGTCTTCCTAAAACTTCAGCAGCAATATGTGAAGAACAAACTTCGTTGAGCATTAAATTCCCATTATAAGCCATTAGTTCTGCTTTTCCGTAACCTAGCGAGCCACATAAATAATGCTTTGAAGTATTATGAGGCAATAAAAAGTCGTGGTCAATTAACGACCAATTACCGAAACCCATTTTTATTAGATTCATATATATTTGAGAACCTAAAGCACCCGCACCTATTTGCGATATATTCGGTTGTTTTTCAAGATCCAAAGAAGCCATTTGAAGGGCTATGTTTCGATTATTCTCGGTTACTACTCTAAGAACATCAAAAGTGATACTCTCTCCTGTCTTCGTTTTATCTCTCCCTATAAGAACAGGAAGACCGTCAACCTTTGGATCGAGTCCTTTATCGACATAAATCATAACACCGATATCGCAACCAACTTCCCTTATTTTCTGATGGGTTACAAATGCTTTAATTTCGCTACCCTCAATGCCTCCATTTTTTTCTCTTTTCTTTGGAATATTGACTATAATACAAACATTAGAGCCTTTAATATCATCGTATTGTTTTCCATCAATAAAGTTCGAATATGCTTTATTGAAACTATTTGAAAAACATTCAATAAAAGAAATACTATCGTCACTAAGCATCCTACTTAATTCTTTTAAATTCTGAGGAATGCTATTAATAACACCATGTTCTAAAGGTATCACCTCAACAACAACGGGCATAACGTTTATTGGATAATTATTTTCTAACTCTTCCTTCTCCACAAGAGCCCATGTAATTGAATATCCAATCTGTCGTATCGGTTTTACTACTTTGACGTTTTTAGAAACTAAAGACTTTGAATTAACTAATAAGATATTGTTAGAGACTATAAATGGCTCTAAAGGTTGGTCCTCGGCGTGTAATTCGCCTTTTGAAGCTTTTTCAAACCAAGTTCTAATTTGTTCGATAAATTTTGGAGCTGTCCAACTTAGTTGAATTTCCTCCCATGTTTCTTCGTATAAGCATAGACTAACTGGCTCATTGTCTTTCCCCATATTAGTATGAATTAACCTTGGAAAGTCCTTTCTCAACGAACAAACGGTTGGCACAAGTCTATCGTCTTTATCAAACTCTATCGAAACCCTTTCGTCCCACTTGATGTCTTCTTCTGCTATCGTTGCCCGTTGGACTTCGACTATTGCAGTTATTAGTTCTTTGCCATTGTGATTCCTATGGCAATTTACTATCTTACTATAGTCGTTATTTTCCAGAGCCGTCGCAACTTGTTTTGCACGGTTAATCCCCAAAGCTTCTTTTGGGATTACTTCTGCTTTTATTTCATAGTATTCAGTCATTTTCCCTGTCGCGGAGCTTTATTACCTATGATTATACTTGGACCGCTTTCACTTTTTAGCTGGGGTTCGGCTTTGTACTTCGTTATATGGATAGTAAAAGGTTTTGGTGAATTTTCATTGGGATGTTCCATCGTAACAATGAATTTGCCGTTCTTTTTTTCGATTATGCTTTTATAATATTGCTGTGCCTTATAACATGGAGGATTTTTATCGTCGTCCTTAATGGGCTTGCTTTTGGAAATCATGATACAGGCGTTATTACTCTTTTCTTCGTAGAGCCATTTAATATTGTCGGAAAGGCCTTTTGGAATATCATCTTTATCATCTGCAAGAACACCACAGCTACAATGGTGGGAAATATCGAAAATGTCCCATTCAAGTCTATCCTCGTTTTTCGCCCATTTTGTGATAGCAATAATGTCTTCCCAGACTTCCCGCATAACATCTGCTCCGAATATTACTTTTGTTGATTGTCCTTCAACTTCAAAGTTTGCGGCTAATAAGAGACCTGCGTTATTTCTATCAATATCTTTTCCATCGCATTCCTTTGAAAAAGGGGAATGTATGAAGAACTCAACACCGTCGTCTTCTAATGAAAATCCATCAGCGAGGCTTCCAGCCCTCATTATTAGATGTCTTACGTCATCTAATTTCAAATTTTGGTTCTCTAACCACTCCTCTAATTTTTCTGGATTTGAAACTACTTTAATCTTGCCTTTGTTTCTTAGCCTATGCCTTGCCTCGTCCCTGACTATCCTTGATTCGCCCTCTGGGCTTGTCTCTAAAATTACAGCAGCAGGCACCCAAAGTTCTTTTATCTTAATCCTATCTCCTTCTTGGTATTTTGCGGCTTGCTCAAGATAGAAGAGGTCAGATATTCCTTTTATGTGATCCTCATCAATGTGCGTTATGACAAAAACGTCTATTTCGCCGTCCTCGACTCTACTAAGAATCCCTTCTTTTAGATCGCACCTTTTGTCTGCTTTGTCAGTTTCATCTTTCATCGCGGCGTAATCTAAAATAATCTTTCGGCCATTTTCTAATTCAATTAGGCTACAGTCTGCGTTTCCTAACGGGAAAAAAGTAATCTTATGCATTTTGAGTCCTTTCTTGTTGAAAACAAAACAAATTCAATAATCCACTTTTCGCGGGTTTGGTTTGGGTTTTATGTCTCTTGGCGTCCAAGTTCATATCGCAATATAATTCGGGGGGTTTTTCGGCGCAAGAAGTTTTTTCGGGGAATTGAAAAATGGTTCTCATTCCTGTCCCTCCGGTTGCGCGGGTTCGGGTGAGGTTTCCGCGGCGCTGTCGAAGGCCTGTATCTGCGAGGGCGGGAACTTGCCGTGGGGTGCAAAGCAGGCGGTGGTCGCGCAGAACCGTAGTGCGTATTTCGGCGCGGCTTTTTGAGCTTCTTGGAGGGGTGGTATGTCGTGACTCTACCGTCATGCTAAATACAATGTAAATTGCGTTTGCGGGGTTGTCAAGGAGTTTTTGGCGTGCTCAACCGCCTTTGGCGGATTCGCTTCAGCAGTGCTGGTTCTGGCGTGCTCAACGTGCTTCGCACGATTCGCTTTTTTTGTCGTGCTCGACGAGCGCAGGGAGCGTAGAAGGGGGGTTTGAGAATGCCAAAACCCAAATGCCAAATGGCAAACAAGCGCTTTTCTGTTGGTCGGTCTTGCGCCCATTGCGCATTGGGGAGCTCTACTATGCTGTCATTGCTTTCTCGCTATCAGGATGTAGCTGAGAGGTAGTTTGAGGCCTGCTTTTTCGAGCTCGGTGTGGCCTTTGGCTATGTCTTTCGGGAACTCGTGGAAGGAGGCTATTCTAAAACCGGCGCTGATTACAACGTTTATCAAATCGGAGATCGTGTATGGGAACTCATAGGCCGGCGGCGATTCATACACCGTCCCTCCGTAATAGTCTATGCCTTCCCGTCCCACGAATATCTCTTCGTCGAAATAGTTGTATTTCGCGCGCAGGGTTTCGCCGGGTTCGCCGTCGTATGGGAAAATGCCCGCGTAGGGGTGATGTTCGTAGATGAAAAGCACGCCGCCGGGTGCGAGGAGCTTGCTGGCGACCTCGAAATAGCCGCGCAGATCGGGGATCCACACCAGCGCGCCCACCGTGATATAAACCATGTCGAACCGCCCGAAATACTCCTCCGGCAGTTCCAGGACATCCGTGCGCAGGAACTCGCACTCGATCCCGAATTCTTTCGCGCGGGTTTCGGCGTCGGCGATTGCCTCGTCGCAGATATCGAACCCAACGCATTCTCCCGCGCCCATCCGCACGAGAGACATCAGCTCTATCCCGTTGTTGCATGATAGGTGCGCGATATTTTTGCCGCGCACGCCGATTTCCTCCAGAAGCCGCAGTTCATCCCCAGCCTGGAAGATGAAATTAGGGTCGGAGAACATGGCGTCCCATTTTTCATTCATGACCTCGCGGTGTTTCGGCATAGCCATATTCCACGCCTCGCGGTTGGCCTGAGTGTAATTTTGCTTATCGTCTTTCATCTCAATGTCTCCCTACAAAGAAACTAACTGGAGTTATATTATTTTCTTCTATTCTTATTTCAGATAAACCACTCTCTTCGTAACAGTCTCCTCCCCTATCGAAGCTCGCACGAGATACACCCCGGAGCCGAGGGTTTCATCCGGTTGCCACCGGCAGACGCTGGAGTTGAAGGTGCTCGACGGCGGCAGTGCCGCTTCCGTTGTGCTCGACGGCTTCGCCGACTCGCTTTGGCTATCTAGAACCCTCCGTCCATTCATGTCGAATATTTCGACATGCTCAACCGCCCTACGTGCGGTTTCGCTTCCGCAGTCGAGGATTATCGTCACAGCGCTATTGAAGGGGTTCGGGTAGGCGAAGAGGGTATAATTGTTGGGCAGCATCTCACTTTCCCATGTAGATAAAACCCTTCCGGAAGTGAAAAGGACCAGAACGGGTCTCTCAGAAACTGCTGTGTTCTCTCCCGAATTGAAAAGCATTTCACCGGAAGCTCCCCCTGGAACCTCGCGCAATATAATCCCATGATTATCCGATGGAGAATTCGTCCAATCCCAAGCCGCGCTCGATATGTCCCATGAATACCACTTATTTATTGGTGTAGAGGCGGCAAATGCTCGCGAATATAACACATCCGAACTTCTGTCTTCCGGGGTGCCGTCCGCTCCCGGTGTTCCCCATGGGGACGCCGAATATTCGGCGTGTGTCCAGCAACATGCGCCGGATGCCGCCGTCGAACCGTTAAACGTGGTGTTACTGCCGTCGCGGGAGGTGCCTTCCCCCCAGTTCCTGTTGACTTTATAAGCTTCAATCGTCTTCGTTCCGGAGCTGAATCCTGAATAATATTTTAAGAATACGAAAGCCGAATCGATTACATGCGATGCCGTGTCGAAATCTGAGATATTCCACTTCAGCAATGCACGGGCGTTTGTATCGCTTTTTCCTGCTAATATTCTATCTTCACCCCCAGTATTATTACCGGGGTAATTGCTTAACAAATGAGCATCGTAGGTGTCTGTATATCCGCATTCGTATTCACTACGCTGATAGACCTCCGCATTTAATACGCCCTTCGCCCAGACTCTCCTCCAGTGCGATATAGTCATCTCGATTGTGTGGTCGAATCCGCCGGGATAGTAATCGACGTAGTTATCATATGTCCATGGTATAAGCGCTTTGCTCGAGATGTAAGTAAAATACCCGCTCCCCGTCAAAACGGTGGAATATAGCGCTTCGAGGCCTAAAAACCCGGTATTCAAGTCCCCTTCGGTAACATCGGTATCGCCGAAGGCGTGATAGACTTTCAATAGAGTAGCTTCCGGCCAAAACCATGAAAAGCTCGGTTCGATGTATTCGTAGGCTATTATAATATCCAAAGCCGCTTCGATGGGGTCTTCCTCGATACCGTCGTGGTCTATTGCCTCTTCGAGCGCGCTGGTCATTCCCGGCGGGTCATGATAGCCGTGCCAAACTCTATCCGCGTAGATGTGCGAGTTGATGCCCATCAGAAAAGCCAGTTCCCGCTGTGCACCCGGCGATGAAAAATCCGGGAAGCTGTCCAGAAGAATTTCGAGATACATATCGGCGAATGCCATGGAATGGGCGTGATATGACCACGTCGGCCCTATCACCCCAAGCGCCCAATCGGGAAAAATTGCGCCTGAACATAGGGCGCCCAGATTTGCGCCGTGGAAACTGCTCATCTGCGGGAAAATGTCGTTCGACAAATCGAAACCGGAACGCCGCACGATTTCTATATGCGACCGGGGGCCCCATGCGAAGCACGTCAGAACAACAAGTAACCATACGATTGTAATTTTAGTTTTCATCTTGCCTTCAGGTAAACACAGCAGTGCCGCTTCCCATGTGGTCAATCGACTTTCTCGGATTCGCTTTGGCAATCGAGCACTTTCATTTCAAATACACCACCCAGCGGCAGTGCCGCTTCCGACGTGCTCAACGGCTTCGCCGATTCGCTTTTTGCTATCGAAAACTCTCATTTCAAATACACCACCCTCTTCGTCGCAACGGTCCCTGAGCCTGCGGTGTCCTGAGCTTGTCGAAGGGTCGAAGGGCCTCCTGGGTCAAGGTCTCCTCGACCGCCCACCGATGCCCGGACGAGATAGACCCCGGAGGGGAGGGATGGGGCGGGAGTCCAGACAATTAATCCCCCTAAATCCCCCTTTGACAAGGGGGACTTTCGCTCTTCCTCCCCCCTTGTTAAAGGGGGGCCGGGGGGGATTATTTCCGCTACCATTCGCCCATTCACATCATAAATTTCCACCGAAACACCTTCTGGATTCCCGTTTTCACGGGAATGACAATCGAGGGCGATGGTTACCGCGGAATTGAAGGGGTTGGGGAATACATTCAGCGATAAGTCCCCCGGCAGTTCCGTCTCCCCTATTCCTTCCGGCTCGGAAATGGCGAAATAGGGCGAGGGATAAATCGCCTTGTTGCCAAAGCTGTCAGATATCGCCAATTCGAAATAGCTTCGGAAACCAGGCCAGGGGTAGGTTTCCCATGCAAAAGCGGTGTCGGTCGAGGCGAGGAGGCATAGGGTGTCAAGATCGAGCCGGACAGTCGAGAATCCGCCGGAAAGGTTCAGATCCTCAGCATTCCAGAGCAGTTCCGTCGTATCGAAGGCCATGAAGGTATCCGAATAATCCGGCGCGCCTGGGGTTATCCAATCGACTCGCGGCGGAATATTGTCAAGCTGGAAGGGTGATGACAAATAAAGCTTTATCTGATTGAAAAGCAATAGTTTGTAAACATGTCCCCTGGCATAATCGACGACCCAGAGGTTCATGCCGTCCCAGGCCGCACCCTCCGCGCCGGTCTCAAGAACGACCTCTCCGGTCGGCACCTCGTGGATGATGGAATCCATCTCGATGTCGATGCCGTAGGCGATGTTGTCGTTGGAATAGCACCAAAGCAGGCCCAGCCCCCATGCCAGACCGTCCGCGGATGTCGATGGCGTCGCCGTGCTGAAATTTTCGAAGAACATCGTGTCAACCAAAGAAAAATCCGCAGTGTCCAGACATACGAAGGCACCCTCGGCGAAACACACCCAGAGATACTCGCCGTCGAAGGCCGCACCCGCGATATGGGTGCTCGTGCTCGGAAGCCCCCACCAATCCCCGCGGACGGTGTGCGACGTCCCGGTGGCGAAATCGAACTCCTTGAGAAGGAGGCGCGTGTCCTCCACCCAGAAGAGGCGTTCGCCGGCAAAAGCTATATCCGAAGGCCCTACCGTGACGGTGCCGATGTGAATGCTGTCCCCCGGGGTCAAATCGGGGAGGTCGTAGGGGCGAACCCAGACATCGTGGGTGATTTCGTGGTGAAACTGGACCCAAAGCTGACCGCGCCTGTATCCCAGCCCAAAAGCGCGGACATCGGGGCGAAGGGAGTCGCTGACCCGGAAGGAATCTTCCACGGCGAAACTGGAGACCAGCGAATCGAAGGTTACGATGCGACCGAGGAAATCGTCAGCTTCCACTGCGCCGAGGTCGGTGGTCATGTCCCAGATTATGCAATGCTCCTTGCCTACCGAATCCGCACTGCAACGCCATCCGTAGTTCGGTTTGACCGACACGAACTCGGAGATGGTGTCCCAGAGAGTAACTACGGGGATATGCCAGTCGGTGGAATCAGCCCATCGCGCCTGAACATTGACCGCGAGGACAGTATCGGCGTCGTTGCGCGCGCGGAAACATATTCTGACGAGGCCGCTTCCGTCGTCGGCCTGCGACATGCGTATGTCGAAAATCTCCGAGTCGGCAAAGACCGCGCCGATAAGGAGAAGGGAGATAAGTAGCATTTTTGCGTTTTTCATGATATAGTCCCGTTTGATGGGTTATTCTTTTTCGCGATGTCATTTCGATTAGCCTGCAAGGCGAAGAGAAATCTCTTGTGCATAATGAAAGATTTCTCGTCGCTTCGCTTTCCTCGAAATGACAGAGTATAAGTTTTCATTTCAGACACACCACCCAGCGGCAGTGCCGCTTCCGACGTGCTCAACGTGCTTCGCACGATTCGCTTTTTGCTATCAAAAACTCTCATTTCAAATACACCACCCTTCGCGTCGCGATTTCCTCCCCCACCGAAGCCCGCACGAGATAGACCCCGGAAGGGAGGGATTCATCGGGGCGCCAGATGACTTTGTCTGCATTGTCATTGCGAGGGCTTTGCCCGAAGCAATCTTTTTCGCATTCGTAGGAGATTGCTTCGTCGGGCGATGCCCTTCTCGCAATGACAGTCTGGTCGTAATTGCCGATGACAGAAACCCTCCGCCCATTCACATCATAAATCTCCACGCTAATCGGGACGGGAGACCCGTCCCCTACGGGAATATCGATGGTGATGGTAACCGAGGAATTGAAGGGGTTGGGCCACGCAGAGATGGATATTGCAGAAGGTTTCGCGGAGGGGGGATTCTCCTCGATGCCGGAGATGACGCTGTCATCTAACTCGAACATCCAAAGGCGGCAAATATCAGTTCTTGGATGGGCTACCGCGAATAAACGGGTCTCCTTCAATGCAAAGTGAGTGAACGCAAAGATACTGTCGGTGTCTCTATAATATGCGACTTCGTAGATACTATCGAGATTTGAGTAATTTAGAACGCTGAAACCATGCTCGAAACCGACAGCGAGGATATACTCATTGAGAACATCCACACCGAAGGATAATTCATCGTCCGGTTCGCTCCATGTATATGTGTAATCGTATCCCAAAACGCCGAGTCGTGTAGAACCGAGGTTATAGCCGGTTTCAGTTTCAACATCCCAATCCGAAAGATAAGTATCGACATAGAATAGGAGAGAATCGGAATACCCGATATCACCACCTTCATAATTAGGGAACTCAGCTATTGAATCTATTGATGGTTCAGCGCTGTTGACCATATCTGCTTTTGTGATCGTAGCAATGGTTCTAAATGTGCTATAGTCATCGTGAACATCTAATGTATATCCGCAACATGTATAAATATCACCATCCATTGGCGCAATACCGTCGCATCCCGAGCAATCATCCAGTGTCCTCGCAACGAATAGTGTTTCGGGATCCGCTATATTGATACAATACAAATCCCCCCAGCTTGTCGTGTAGAGAAACGTATCCTCGATTTCGGCGTAGAAGAAGTTAGCGCCTACTGAACCGACTCCATCCTTCAATCTCATCGAATCTACATCGTAAACATAACCTAATACCCCCCCCCCCCCTACTATATACCATATTGAATCGTCTACAGCTACACCTTGTGCTTCAATAGGCCCAAAATCAAATCCAGCAAGTGTTTCGACTTCGGTTTGGTTTAACGGATTAACGAAATAATAAATATCCGTTCCCGGCAACCAAACGAGAAACGAATCGCCCATGGCAAGGTCCCAGAAACGTGTCCCCTGATAGGAATATACACTCCCTCTGGGGCCATATACAATAGATTGCCCTTCTACATCCATCCAGTCCATCATTTGGCTTCTAAGCGAGTCCGGCGTGGCGAGGGTAAGCCCCGCGAGAAGGGCGAGGGCGATTAAACAAATAGCTTTCGTGTTCATAATGGTTCCTCAAAAGTTTGAATTATCATCCCTTTCCCCCTTCGGGGCGGGGGCATTTCTTCGGTAATGTGCAATATATCGTCAACGCGATGATATTTTTCGTCAACGTAGTGGCATTTTTCATCAACGTGCTGATACATCTCCTCAACTGGATGATATTTATCCTCAATGAACTGTAATATATCGTCAACTGAATGATATTTTCCGTCAATGTCCTGCAACATCCCGTCAACCCATGACCGCGAAACGTTCCGTTTTTGTTGCATTGCGTTGAGTATTTGTTGCAGAGCGTTGAGTCGATATTGCAGTGAGTTGAGTCGAAATTGCAGTGCGTTGACTCTTTGTGGCGGTGCGTTGACGAGATATATCATTGCGTTGAGTCTTTGTCGCACTGCGTTGAGTCGATGTTGCAGTGCACGCGCTCTTTTTCGCCTATGTCGAAGGAAATCCCTCATGGTCTCGGCGTCTTTTTCCCCTCGTTTCGAAGAAAATTCAGGATAGAGTTGTTCTCAAACGGGTCGTCGAAGGGCTTTTTGATCTTGCGCGTTTCAGGGTCGATGTCCATTGGCGCAACCGGTTTCCGTCGAACTGTGAGGTAGCAGTCGAAGACGCCGAAAAGCTTATCCACGCTTTCGAGAGAACCTCTGGCTCGCCCCTGCAGAATCCGCGTGATAGTCGCCCTCGCCACGCCGGAACGCCGCGACAGTTCGGCATGGGTCAAACCGGTTTCCTCGATGAGACATTTCAAATAAATCGCGATTTTGTTCATTTTGCACCTGCCTTTATGTCGAATATACAATTTTTCGCGTAGTTCCGCAAGGGAATTGACATCGCGGACGAATCGGGCAGAATGCTATCTGACGAGGAGCAAAGTCCCATTGCATAGGATTCTGCCGCCGGACTCCATTATGTAAATGTAAAGCCCCGGCTCCATGGGTGCGCCGGAATTATCCTTGCCGTTCCAGAGGCGTCCGGGAGCGGAGGAGATGTCTTCCTGCACGGGAACCTCCGACCGCCATATTTCCTGATTGCGCGTGCTGAAAATCACGATTTCGGCGGGCTGGCTGAACATGTTCGGGTAGAAAAACAGGGCGTTGTCGTTGATGCCGTCGCCGTTGGGGGAAAAGGGGTTCGGGATGACCTCGCAACCGACTATCGGCTCGATGAGGAAGTTCCAGCAGGCGTTCATCATGTTCGGCGCGCATCGGTCGGGGGAATCGCCGACATCGAGGCAAACATGCACGGTTTCGCCGTTTACGAAGGTCAGGCCGACATCTTCCGGGCGGAAATAGAGGCTGGCGCAACCATTACGGCTCCACTCGAAATCGCCGAATTCGTAGCTGACGCCGTCGATGGTCAGGACTGCTGTCGAGGAATCGGGGCCGGAGAGGGCATCGCAGATGCGGATTTCGATGTCCTGATAGATGTCCGGCACCATGGGCACGGCGGGCTGGAGGAATTCCGCCGTTGGCGGGTCGTAATCGACGATGAACGACCAGCTCAGCGGAGATGAGATGTCGTTGCCGAAGATGTCCTCGGCGTGTTCGAGGCTGACCGTAATTGTGTCTTCGGCAGGCCAGCCATCGGCGGCGAAGAATGTCAGGAAGGGTTCTGACCATGAGAGTTCGGAATCGGTGAGGTCGTAAACATTGCCGTTGACATCAAGGCGGATTGTGGATTCGTCGATGCCGTGGGGATCGAGGATTTGAATCACGATGGATTCCGGCGCGCAAGCGCTGTAAATCCAGGGGGATGGTTCGACGATGGTGGGAATTGGGGCGTCGGGGTCGCGCATGAACCAGGCGTAACGGGCGGAGTCGGAGTTCGGCGCGCAAAGGTCGGGGGTATCCTGCGCCCAGATGCTTATGATGATCGAATCTCCGGGCGACCAGACGATTCCGGCGTCGGAGGAGTTCAGGATTAGATCGGGCACGATATATTCGGAGCCGTTTTCGCCTATCGAAAAGACGAGGCCGTTCACATCGATGATGACTGACGCGCTGTCGAGACCGCTGAGGTTATCGAAAATCTCGAAGGCGAAGGAGGCGGGCAGGGAATTCAAATCGCCGAGGGGCGGATCGATAAGGCTGATAATCGGCGGAGTTAGATCGACGAAGAATCGTAGGGAGGCGTCGAAAATCGTGGTGTCGAATTCCCATCCGCATGAGTCCGCGGCGTAGAGAAGCTGGGCGAGGACAGTGTCGCCATCCTGAAACGTGTCCGGCGGAATGGGGGTATATGTGAGCAGAGATTCGCCGTCCCATACGAGGGAAGTGCTGTCGTAGGTGATTTCATCGCCATTTATTGTGAAGACGATGGAATATGGGTCGATGTTCCCGCAACATCCGCCGCAGACAACGTATAGCTCGAAGATGATGCCGGCTATTCCGCCTGCGTTCGCGCCCAGAATCTCGAGAGTATCCACCGGGCCGTGGAAATAGGGCGTGAGGTCGAACTCGTGAAGGGTGCGCCATCCGGTAGAACCGCCGCCGGGGTTGCCGTGGGTCGTATCGACATAGGTGCCGTTGGCGTAAACGGTTCCCTTATTATCGACCTGAATTCGAATGAAAGCGGTATCGACGTTCGTGCAACCGCTGTGAATAATGCTTCTGAACATGTCTGTGCTGTAGCTGGTGGCGGGGTATTCGCTCCACACCCAATCGCAACTGTCGGTGTCGAGGCGAACCCAGTAAGTGCCCCATGGCGTGGGGTCGAGGGAAACTACCGGTTGCCATGACATGGATGTCGAATCGAAAAACTCGACTGTCGAGTCGCTGGAGGTTATTTTTATGGTGTCTCCGGCGCGGGTGGCGGTATCGCAACATGCGAGGTGCATGATAATTTCCTGATTCGCGCATGAAGTGAAAATATCCGGCGGCGGGAAACGGAATTCGGCGCAGAGTCCGGAGCTGTCGATATCCATCGGGGCATAAGTGGATATTCGATTCAAACCGTCGCTATTCTGCGCTATGGCGATTACTGCGGAAAATAATACGGCTAAAGCAATAACTCTATTTCGTCTCATGTATTCCTCCAAGCAAATACTTAAACTAATATAAAAAATCCCCGGACTTAGTCAAGGGATTTGGCGGGGAATAGTCAAGATTATGGATGAATGACGGTTAGCCGCGATTGGGCAAAGCGCCCCTGCTCAAAAGCGGCGATTAATCTTGGCAGGGATGTCGGACGATGATCCTATTTCAGATACACGACCCGCGCCGTCGCAACAAAACCGCCGACATCACGGTGGCTGAGCTTGTCGAAGCCTTCTTTGCCGGCGCTCCTCGCCCGGAGGAGATAGAGGCCGGAAGGGAGGGATTCTTCGGGACGCCAAACGACTTCGCCTGCATTGTCATTGCGAGGGCTTTGCCCGAAGCAATCTTTTTCGCATCCGTAGGAGATTGCTTCGTCGGGTTGCACCCTCCTCGCAATGACAGGTTGGTCGTAATTGCCGATGACAGAAACCCTCCGCCCACTCACATCATAAATCTCCACGCTAATCGGGATGGGAGACCCGTCCCCTACGGGAATATCGATGGCAATCGTTACTGCGGAATTGAAGGGGTTCGGCCATGCCGAAATGGCGATTTTCGCCGGTTTTGCCGGCGCGGGTTCGGAGATGCCGGAAATTACCGTGCTGTCGAGCGCGAACATGTATAACCGGCACACTCCCCAATGGGGATGGGCAACAGCAAACAACCTGTTTTCCTTTAAAGCGAAATGTGAGAATCCAAATGTGCTGTCTGTGTCCCGATAATAGGCGACTTCTCGCATTCCATCGAGTTGCTGGTAGTTAATTATGCTAAAACCATGTTCAAACCCTACCGCAAGGATTTTATCGTTTAAAACATCTACACCTATCGCTATCTCATCGTCGGGTTCGCTCCATGTATATGAGTAATCACTACCCCAAATACCAAGTCTGGTTTCGCCAAATTCATAACCCGTTTCCGTTTCGACATCCCAATCCGAAAGATAAGTATCAACATAGAATAGGAGAGAATCGGAACCTCCGATATCTCCGCCTTCTCGGTTTGGAAAGGTAATCGATGAATCTATAGAGGGTGATGGCGAATCCAGATTAATCGCGGTTTGTAGAGTTGTGAAAGATCGATAAGTGCCATAGTCTCCGGCAATATCGTTATATCTACTTCCCTGATATGCATTTCCATCAACGACAGAAAAACCTCTTCCACCAGAAATGCTACCTAATGTCCATGCTATAAACATCGACTCAGGGTTGGCAATGTTTAGGCAGTAAATAACACCAGTGCTCTTTGTGTAGAGAAACGTATCCTCGATTTCGGCGTAAAAGAAGGATGCAAAGGGAACATGATAGAAACATCGAAAATCCAGAGAATCGGCAAAAAGCCGATAGCGAACAATATCACGTCCTTCCGTTGTATATAGGAAACTATCTTCAATTGATGAAGCTGTTATATTCCAGGGTGTTCCAGGGCTATAGCTGAATAAAGTATCTATATATAACTGAGTGAACGGATTAATAAGGTAAATATTTTCCGTTCCCGGCAACCAAACGAGAAACGAATCACCCATAGCAAGGTCCCAATATGCTGTTCCTGAGTAAGCAAAAACATTTTCCCAACGCGTGTAATACATCGAAGCGCCTTCGACATCCATCCAGTCCATCATTTGGCTACGCAGGCTGTCCGGCGCGGCAAGGGTAAGCCCCGCGAGAAGGGCGAGGGCGATTAAACAAATAGCTGTAGTTTTCATAATGTCTCCTTTCGGCTACTTCAAATATACCACCCTCCGCGACATTTCGCAACCGCCGATTGACGCCCGCACGAGATACACGCCGGATGGAAGTGATTCTTCGGGACGCCAGACGACTTTGTCTGCATTGTCATTGCGAGGGCTTTGCCCGAAGCAATCTTCTTCGCATCCGTAGGAGATTGCTTCGTCGGGTTGCACCCTCCTCGCAATGACAGGTTGGTCGTAATTGCCGATGACAGAAACCCTTCTCCCACTCACATCATAAATCTCCACGCTAACCGGGACGGGAGACCCGTCCCCTACGGGAATATCAAGGGCGATGGTTACCGATGAATTGAAGGGGTTGGGATATGCAGAAATGGCGAATGACTCAGGGCGGGGGATGATTTCCTCCGCGAATGTCCCGGAGCCGAATTCGTATGCGCCGATGTCGATGGAGCCATCATCCAAACGTCCGCGGGAAAGGCAGTGGCGGATGTATTCCATGTTCGGCGTGTGTTCGAGAGCGATTTCAACCGCGAGGTCGGTGCCTGAGTCAATGCACTGCGATCCCATCGCAAGCTCGAAATCCTGCGTCGCTAAATCGACGAACCCGGGCGAAACGCCCTCTACATTGCCGAAATCGTTCACGGTGCCGGTCAGGCCGGAATGGCTATCTACCCAACCCGTAGGCAACCAGTTATTGCGCAGGGATATTGTGCCCGCGGAGTTCAGCATCGCCATGAACGAACCGTCGGCGGTGTTGTAAATGATATTGTTGCGGGCGTCGCAGGTCTCGTCGTTCGAGGAGAGGCGTGCAAGAGTCGTGTTTCCGCTTCGCGTCGAAACGATGGTGTTGTTGTGAAGATAAAGGGTTCCCTTGCGGTATCGAGTTTCGTCGCCGGAATCGCCGCCGTAGTGGATTATCTGGCTGTTGCCCTCGCCGTCGCCCTCGACGAGGATATTGCCATAAACGAAGGTTTTGCGGTAGAGCGTGTCGCCGTAAAATGTCGGAGAACCGCTGTCCACAAGGTCGAGCTGGCGGTTGCCGTTCTCTATCCAGTTGTAGCGGACGATGGTTCCGGCAGAGCGGTCTTTGAGGTTATTGCCGGGGCATCCGTCGCGCAGAGACCCGAAATGATTGGACTGGAAGAGGATTCCGAAAGCCTCGGTGTAGTTGTTGTGCTCGTAGATGCTCCCCTCGTAGCCGTTGCCGTGAATCGAACAATACTCGACTACTATATCCGACGACGAATTCGCGCAGAAGAGGCCGTTGCCGCAGTCGGTGAACTCGCAGTTTCGAAGGATGATATGATTTCCGCGCTCGACGAAGATTGCCGAGGCGTTGCTGGTGTAGCTTTGGGTGTCGCCGCGGTCGTCGATGAAGGTGTATGGCGGACGGGCTTTGCGAATCGACAGGTTTTCGACGACGATATACTCGGGAGTCTCGGTGGAGGGAAAACTTGCGCCACCGATTTTGATTATTCCGCGAACCTCGCTCCAATAGTCGAGTTCGAGGCGGGTGGTGGCGTTTTCGCCGTCGATAATGGGAAGATCGCCACTGATCGAAGGAACTCCGCGAACGACTATGGGCGCCGAGGCTGTTCCGGAGCGGTTGATGACCCACTTTTCCCGGTAGGGAGTGCTTCGCCAGTGGATTAGGACAGTATCCCCCGGAGCGAGGCTTTCCCATGGCACGTCGCCGATGTTTGTATATGCTTCGCCTGGACCGGCGGAGTATGTAACTGCGAAAAGCCCTGTGATTGAGGCGCACGCAGTAATGCAGATTAGGGAGAGGATTCGGATTTTCAAACAAACCTCATTTCAGATATACTACCCAGCGGCAGTGCCGCTTCCGACGTGCTCAACGTGCTTCGCACGATTCGCTTTTTGCTATCGAAAACTCTCATTTCAAATACACCACCCTCTTCGTCGCAACGGTCCCTGAGCCTGCGTTGTCCTGAGCTTGTCGAAGGGTCGAAGGGCCTCCTGAGTCGAGGTCTCCTCGACCGCCCACCGATGCCCTCACAAGATACACGCCGGAAGGGAGGGAGGGGGTGGGACGCCAGACGAATTCGCTGTTTCGTAGTGGCGCGGTCTCAGACCCGCCCGTTTTTTTGGTTTGCGACGAGCGGGAGGGTCTCAGACCCTCCCCTGCGGGCACTTCGACCCGTGGGGTCATAAAGTCAGGCTCAGTGACCGTGTCCACCCTCCGCCCATTCACATCGTAAATCTCTACGCTAATCGGGACGGGAGACCCGTCCCCTACGTGAATATCGACCGCGATGGTTACCGCCGAATTGAAGGGGTTCGGGTAGGCGGAAATCTCTAAATATCTGGGAATAGTGGTGTTCGTGGTGGGTTCCTCGATGGCCATGAATGAATGGGTAAAAATGCCCAGATGTCCGTCGTTGCCGTTCCAGTAGCATCCCGTGAGTTCGCCGTCGCGAATGTCGAAGGTGGGAGTTTTCGGGCCGGTGGAATCCCATTCCCCCGGAAGGCCGGGGCCGAGAATGGGGTTCTCCGCTGATTTCGCCCATGTTATCCCCTTGTCCGTGCTGATTGCATAGCCGAGGAAGGTGGAGTCGAAATCGTAGGTCGTATCGCCTATCATAAAGCCATTGTATAACATGATTAGACTATCCCCCACCGCGCGGACGCATGGCGCGTAAACCGCCCATTCGTCGAACTCTCCGGCAGAACCTGTTTCGAGAACGGGATTGTCAGGATGGCGAATCCAGTTCACGCCGTCGAAGGATGCCGCCCGGCAGACATTTACCTTCCATTCGAGGGACTGGCCGCTGAACCACATTATCAGGGAATCTCCCATTCGGATGAAGGTTGGAGAGTCGATGGATCTGTATTCTTCCCATCGCGTTGTGTCGCGGGTCATAATCGGGCCTGTGCCGACGCGTTCGTAGCTGTAGCCGTCGTCGTAGGAGACCGCCAGACCGAAAGCGAGCTGGCCTCCGCCGTGGGCGCGTTCGCCGGCGTAATACATGAGGATGGAGTCGCCGTCGTGGACGAGAGCGGGAGTTTCCACCGCCGCGGAATCCCATGAACCTGGCTCGCCGCTGGATATTACAGTCCAGTCGGACATCGTCCACGCAAAACCATCCTCAGACCATGCCGCACCGGGGCGGGTGAGGGTTTCGCCGGTTGCGGTGTCGAGGCCGGCGGCGGTATAGACCATGTAGAACCCGCCATCGGGACGGGTGATGAGGCTAGGATCGCCAAGAGCCAGCCATGCCCAGGGCATAACCGGGCCGAGAACTGGGTTGCCCTCGAATTTTTCCCACCCATGCAGTAGGGACACGGCGATGAGCAAGATTAACAGTATGACTTTTTTCATAATAAACTCCTTATCGTCTAAGTGTAAAAATAACTCGACTGTCAACATTAGTCAACCGATACTTTATTCGACAAATCGAAAAAAAGCCTTGCAGAATGGAAGAGCTTAAATATATTGGTGTAGCTTTCGGGCGGGGAACGTTCGAGAGCGACAATTGAGTCGGGGCGTAGCGCAGTCTGGTAGCGCACTTGGATGGGGGCCAAGTGGTCGCTGGTTCGAATCCAGTCGCCCCGACCATTTTTTTAATTTCATGCGCCGATCTTTCGAGGGCGCGTTTTTTATAATGAAGATACTCGCCATAATACCCGCATTTAACGCCGCAGATTCCGTCGGAGAGGTTATAGACGGCCTTTTTCGAGTTGATTTCGACACAACTTCGATTCTCGTGGTCGATGACGGAAGCATAGATGGCACCTTCGAGGCGGCGGAGAAGTATGGCGTGCGAGTCCTTCGGCATGAGAGAAACAAGGGCAAAGGCGCCGCCCTGAAAACAGGGTTCAATTTCGCCATTCGCGAAGGGTTCGACGCAGTAATCACTCTCGATTCCGACATGCAGCACCCGCCGGAACTGGCGCCAAAGTTTATCGAGATGCAGAGAGAAACCCGCGCCGATGTAGTTCTGGGGAATCGTCTCGACGATCTTTCGACCATGCCCCTCCCCCGAAGATTTTCCAATCTGACTACCAGCTTTTTCGTCCGGCTTTGGACGGGCCATGATATTCGAGATTCCCAATGCGGTTATCGGCTAATCAAAACAGACATCCTCAAAAAACTGGATTTGAGGACGAATTACTATCAGGCCGAGACGGAACTTATTCTCGAGGCATCGCGGAAAGGCGCCAATTTCGCTAATCTGCCGGTTCCCACGATATACAATGATTACGAAAGCAAGATGAATCCCTTCACGGAAACATTTCGTTTCATCGGCATAATGCTAACCCATCCTTTCAGGAGGAGAAAATGACGAGTTTAAGCAAACGCTGTGTTTTTGCCGTTTTATTCCTCCTCATCCTCGCTGGGATTGTCTTTGCGTCGATTCCATCTCCCGATTCGGGTGAGGAGCTTCATTCCCGAGGCAAGAAAATCGCCCTCTGGCTGGAGGACAAAGGGATACCGGAGGAGCTGGTAGTCCTTCTCATCGCAACTTTGCCTATCGTGGAACTTCGCGGCGCGATTCCGGTGGCCATGCATGTTTTCGATATGCCGATTCCGAAGAGTTACATCCTCTGCGTGATTGGGAATATGATTCCCGTGCCCTTTATCCTGCTACTTCTGGGGCCCGCGGCGGCATTATTGCGCAAGATTAAGCTCTTCGACCGCTTCTTCGAATGGCTTTTCGCGAGGACTCGCCGTAGAAGCGAGACAATCAAGAAATACGAAGAACTTGGTCTAATCATGTTCGTCGCGATACCATTGCCCGTAACCGGCGCGTGGACTGGGAGTCTTGCGGCTTTCCTTTTCGGGCTAAGGTTCTGGCCCTCTTTCTTCTGCGCTCTGGCGGGTGTTTGTATCGCCGGGGTCATCGTTACTTCCTTTTCTTACTTCGGGTTGTGGGGCGCTGTAGCCGCAGGAGCGATTCTTTTCGCTATCAGCACTCTGAGCATCTTCAAGAATAGGAAGATCAAGAATAATTCCTAAAATTAGTCTTCGCCGGTTGCATTAAAGCCTACAAATATATATGATTTTTAAAAGGCTTCTTGAAAACCTAAGTGTGAGATATGGGAAGATTGTTCAAGATTCTATCATCAGTTATTGCGATAGCCTTAGTTCTAACGGCTGTTGTGTATCTCGCTTTTTTCCTGAACAAGCCAAAATCGAACGCTTACCAAGACTACCCCCTCTGGGAAGACATCCGTCCTCTCCCCCAGCCAAGGACATTCAGCCTTATGCCCAACTGGTTTCACGAAGCTGAATTCAGCGGTTTCTATCTGGCTAAGCTTCATGGATTTTACAAAACACACAATATGGATGTCCGTATCCTTCCATTCAGCATGGATTATAATGTTCTTGACAGCGTAAGGGCGGGAGCCATCGACTTTGGGTTCGCCGCACCTCCCGATTTGGTTTCCGAGGGCAATCAGAAATATGATTTAGTCGCTATAGGAGCTGTGTATCAGATTTTTCCGGGAGTTTTTCTTGCCATGGAGAATAGCGGGATAACTTCCCCCCATGATTTTTGCGGCAAAAAGGTCATCGCAAAGAATGAAACATGGGTAGAATACACAAAGCGCGCGATGATGAATGTTGGTCAGGATACATCATGTATTGTATGGGACAATGGGACGATAGATATTCAGCGGTTTCTGCGGGGTGAAGTCGATGTCTGGAACGGCTACATCCAAGATGAACCTAACGAGGCAGAACTGGCGGGATACAGTGTGCGGGTGATATATCTTTACGATTATGGTTTCGAGGACTATGCTCAGCTTATTGTAACAAGACGGGAGTTAATCGAGAACGACCCCGAAGCAGTTAAGTGCTTCCTTGCGGTCAGTCTTCTTGGATGGGATTATGCTCTTCGGAATTCCGAAGAGGCTTTAGACTGCATTATCCACTATGCGCCAGATCTTGCAATTAATTTTCAGCGTCAAGCTTTAAAAAAAATCACACCCTTTGTGAAATGCGGCTCGGCTCCAATCGGCTGGATAGACCGGGATCGTTGGGAGAGGATGTTTAAATGCTACGGTGTCGAACATTCGGACTCCTTGCTGTTCGACGATTTTCTCCATGATATTTACGGAAGCCTGGTATTCGAAGATGTTTGAGTGGATAAACCGAGATATTACCAAACGCTTCGCGGTGTTATTCCTGCTGGGGTGCACAATTCCCGCTCTAGTTGTCGGCTCCGTCCTTTTTTATAAAACACGTGCCCAACTCGAAACGGATACTCAAAGGGAACTTGCAAACATCGTCTCTCTCAAGAGAGAATGGCTCGAAACCTGGATAATGGAGCGGGAAAGGAGTCTCGAAGATCTTTCGAACAGCATATCCCACTTCTTTCATTTTAAGAACGAATTCCAGATTAAAAATGCCCTCTCTCAATTTTTGAGCAACAATCCGGACTTTCTTGAATTTAGTCTAATCTCATGGCCGGAAGGGCATGTCGAGATTTCCACGGATATAGAATCTGAAGGAAGACTCCTATCCAACAGAGAGTATTTCAAACGGGCCATAGCATATTCGGGGGTTCAACCGATTTTTTACAGCGTTCATCGCGGCGAAGTGGGTCTTGTTTTCGTAGAGCCTATCCGCGATGAAACGGGGAGAGTAATATATTTGCTCGTTGGCCGGGCAAGGATGGAAAAAATAACGGAAATTCTTTCATTGATGGTCCTTGAACGTGGGGAAAACAGCTATTTGATTAACCGATATGGCGCTTTTATGATAATGATAGACCATATCGAGATGGAAAATGTTGTTACATCGCCTGCCATGCATGCCTCTATCCGTGACCGTTCTGTCGGCGGCAAATATGTAAACTCAAAGGGAGAAGAAGTTGTCGGATATTGCAGTTACATCGAAGACCTCGATGCAGTCCTCGTCTCCGAAATAGAATTCAAAGACCTCATGAAACCGCAGATAACACTAATGTGGCGTGTAACCGCCGTAATCTTCATAGGTATTATCATAGGATTCGCGATTTTCTATTTACTTCTAAAAAAATCCCTGCGGCCCATTCAAACCCTCACAACCGCCGCAGAAGCGGCGGCAGGAGGGGATATGTCCATTCGAGTGAGGACAGAGGGACAGGATCAAATAACCAAGCTGGCAAACAACTTCAATTATATGACCTCGCGTCTTGAGGAGAGCATCCGCGAGCTAAAAGCGGTTGAGGAAAAGGAACGGCGCCTCATCGAAAAAGCTAACGACGCTTTCCTGATTACCGATGAGCTGGGCAATATCCTTCGAACAAACCCGCGCGCATTGGAACTGTGGGGTTACAACGAGCGTGAAGTCCAAGATATGAGTGTGTTCGAATTCTTCACCGAACAATCCGCGAAGGATTTCGGAAGATTTTTCCGTGAGATTTCGAAAAAGCGCTCCGGGAATGTTATTGAGCTGAATGCTCTAAAATCTAACAAGCAAACTTTCGCTGTAGATATAAACTCTATAGCCCTTGGAGACGGAACTTACCTTTCTATCATTAGGGACATGTCCGAAAAACGCAAGCTGGAACAGGAATTGATACACGCCCAAAAGCTCGAAAGCGTAGGCACTCTCGCCGCCGGTATAGCCCACGACTTCGATAATATTCTCGTAGGCGTGCTTGGCGCGGCATCATATTTGAAATCCCTTGAGGGTTTCGGTGAAACGGAAACAGAGATGCTCAATGTCATCGAAGAGTCTGCAGAACGAGCCGCCGGCCTCGTAAAACAGCTGATGACCTTTGCCCGACAGGACACTCCAAACCGCGAGCAAACCAGCATCGATGATCTCATCGAAGATGTAGTCAGGCTTCTCAGCAAGGGGCTTGGAGAGGACATCGAGCTTATCGTCCGCAGGTCGGAAGAGCTTCCGGTAGTTTATATCGACCCGATTCAAATCAAACAAACCCTTTTCAATATCTGCCTGAACGGCCGCGACGCTATGCCCGAAGGTGGCGAGTTATCTGTGGACGTGAATTCTGTCGAACTCGACCAGTTGTTCGTTCAGACCCATCCGAACTTGAGAGTCGGCAAATATGTTCAAATCAGTATCTCGGACAACGGAGTTGGAATTAGCGAAGACCAGATGGCGAGAATTTTTGAGCCATTCTATACAACTAAACCCGCCGGCACTGGCACCGGTTTAGGACTTGCCGTTTCTTATGGCATTATAGAAGCTCACGGCGGAACGATAACAGTGGACAGTCAACCGGGGTTCGGGACGGCTTTCCACATTTTCCTCCCTGCCCATATTCCCGGCAAAACTGCGGATGAACCAGAAAAGCCATGCATTCTTGTCGTAACAAAAGATAGCACTTCTCTTAAACTTTTAAAACTCGCCCTTGGCAGTAAACAATATCAGAGCGTTTTCGCTTCCGGAATTATCGAAGCTCAGGGGATTCCCGGAATTAGAGACCGCATTGAGCTTGTGTTCGTTGGAATCGAAGTTCTCGACGACGATCCCTCCTCGACTTTGAAAGAGATAAGGTCTTACTGTGATAAAGCGGGAGTTTATATACTCGGCGAACTTCCGGGACGAATATCAATGTCCATCGTTGACGGCTCCGTGCGCGACCGCTACGACGTAACCTCGATTATCGCCATCGTGCGCCGCTATATGGGATTCGGGAAAAGTTCTCGATAGAGGCTAACTGCGCCGACCATCATGTTATGTCCATATCGGGCAGTGATTCCATCACAAGTCGAATATCTTCGACCGGACGACAGATCAGGACCGCCGAATGCCCCGCCAATAGGGCTTTTGAAGCCAGCTCCGATAAATTATCGCCCCCTGAGGCACCTCCCATGAGAAGGTCATCGGTGAGAATAAAGCCGCTAAAGCCCATCTCTGTTATCATCGATACGATTCTTGGGGACAGGGTGGCAATTTCTCCGGTCGAATCGAGGGAATCTGCGCGGAGATGGGTAGTCATAACGAAATCGACGCCGGTTGAAATCGCGGCTTTAAAAGGTGGAAAATGAATTTCGGTGAATTCGTCGGCGGTAGCGGTTGAAACTGATGTAGCGAGATGGGGGTCGATAACCGCCGACCCAAGACCCGGAAAATGTTTCGCGCAGGACATCACCCCTCCCCGTCTCAAACCCCGAATCACTGCGGCGGAATAATCCGCGCAAATCCGCCAATCACCATAAAAAGCTCTATTGCCAAGAATATGATCCGCCGGCGCGACATCTGCCACCGGCGCGAGATCGACATCCACCCCTAATTCGGTGAGGGCGCGTCCAAGAATACGATACGCCTCTTCTGCTTCGGCGAGGGACATCGTCATAGCCACTTCCCGAGGATCGGGAGGGTTCGGAAAACCATGTTCTTTGCGAATTCGGCTTTTTACGCCCCCCTCTTCATCTATCATGATCAAAGAATTGGGGCTGGCCGATTTCAGCTCGAGAATATTCTCTACTATCGAGTCCAAATCGGAGAAATTCCTCTCGAAGAGAATTACTCCATATGGAGAAAAATCTTCAATTAGCTTCAGAAACTCATCGTCGGGCTTGGGATTATTGAACCCTAAAACTGCGGGTTTAAACACGGGTTACCTCCACTTTTTTCAATAACAGCTTGCATTCAGCCGAATAATTAGTATGTTGTTAGGATTTATAGCCATTGAAGGGAGCACTTTGGAAATAAATGAGAATACTCCGTTAGAAGAACTATTAATTAACCACCCTGATGTCGTTAAGGTCCTTGCAAGGCATGGAATGCATTCCATCGCCTGCCCTGCAGAGCTAATCGAGCCTCTTTATAAGGTCTGCGAAGCTCGGGATATGCCCATAGACAAACTCGTCAAAGAGCTCAGGCAGTTCGTGGACGAAGCGGAAAAAGAGGCCAAATAGCTACGCTGAGCTATCTTTTTTTTCCTCATATGCGGATTCCGCCATCTTCTCGTCGAGCCAGGAGTCGATTACAGACTTCTTGAACCGCCATTCTTTGCCCAGTTTTGCCGCGGGTATCATTCCGTCCTGAAGCCACTTGTAAATAGTTTGAGGCTTCATTTTGAGATACTCGGCGACCTCGGCTACTGTCATAATTTCATCATACATTAGTTATCGATTATCACGGTGTCTGGTTTAAGTTCTTCGGGAGTTTCCCCGGGCGCATTTTTCTCCTCATTTTGCCGTGCCGTGCGACGAATCTCCTCGCGCAACTCCTCTTCTGTGATACCCGGGCGTGGTTTCTCCTTGTTGCCGCCGGAAATGAAGTCAATGGTTGTGTGCCCCATATGGGCGTAGAAGTTGCTTTCCTGCGCTCTCACAAGCTGGAAAGGCTGGTTTTTGTTGCCCAGGAAAGGCCGCAAATTCCACGCCATCTGAGTTCCCACGAAGGCGAAGATTAGAATCCAAATCTTGAAAATCTGCACCCCCTGCCTCGGGTAAACGGTGTATTTCTCACATGCGTAAACGAGGCCGTCGTTGAGGGCTTTCATCCCCGCGATACCGGCCACGGTGAAAACCGCGACGTGAAGAAGCCTCAGGAAAGCATAGCTTGAGCCGATAAGCATGAAAAATACTGAAATCGGCGCGAAAGAAACCAGCACCGACGCGATGATGCCATAGGCTATGAGTATCAGCGCAAAAGACTGCCCGAAGGAGAGTTTGCTCCCCAGCAGGACATTGAACATAAACAGCGCCGGATAGCAGATAAACAGCGCCAGATAAAAGAGCACCGGCACTTTCACCGCAGATGACAGCGCCTGGAGTGGTGAATTGAAAAGCCCCATCACGATGCCGTAAATCGCGAAGAAGGCCACGCTGAGCAGAATCAGCTGAAAGTAGATGCCCGAACGGGACTTTCCCTCGAGAATCTCGTCGAACAGGCTTTCCCTGTCCCGCAGGAGTTTGGTCAATATTCCGTTGTTTTCCATCGAAACCTCCGTTATTTTTATTGAGTATAAACTGAGCTACCCTATTTGTCAATGTTTATTATTGTTTTTTACTATTTTTATTTTATATAAGTGATATTACAGTTTTGTGCCATTATCTTGTTTGTCAACCTGCATCGATTCATAAAAACAACCCTTGCGCAAAAGCTGATAATTGGTAATTTGTATTGAACGATTGGAGCAAGATATGAAACATATTGCAGTTATAGCTTTCTTTATTATTCTAACGTCAGCCACTATAGCTGAGTCCCCCTATCCAACGGAATATTCGGACGCCGAGTTTTTCGCCCTCGAGAAAGCCTCGCCGCCGGAGCCTATCGAGGAATGGCTTCAATTTTCCGGCGCCATTGCCACAGGGATAGTTCTTGCAGAATTGGACGATATGACCGCCTTCGCCCTCCTTCTGAACGGCGAGATTCCCGAAAACGCGATGATTCTCGCGGAGATTTTCTGGTCTTCCGACGACGAGAACTGGGAAGGCCCGATTCGGGACTGGGAAATCGAGCATAACGACGACGAAGGCCCCATCGACGACCGAATCTATTCGAACGTCTATTACACAGCAAACCCGCCGGCGAAGTTCTATCGCGCGAATTTCTATCTCTATGCCCAAAATTCCGCCGTGCCGCAAATCGAACGCGTGCGTTTCGTTTTCATGGACTGCGGATGGTCTGACAGAGCGCCGATGCGAACCATGTCCTTCTCCCCAGCTGAATGGCCTATGCTGGCTTATGTCGGCAGAGGACCATCCGGCTGGAACTGCGCGATACCGGACACCTTCGCCAGCGGAGTGCCGACATATTTCACGTCAATCACCCATGTAACGATTCACCACACCGCCGGCGCCACAACCACGCCCTCCGATCCGTGCGCCCAGATGCGGAGTATATGGAATTATCATGTTTACAGCCGGGGCTGGGCGGACATCGGATACAACTTCATCCTCGATCATCTCGGCAATATTTACCAGGGCCGCTACAACGCGGATTTGGCTAATCTCGATGTCCAGGCGGCACATACTGGAGGGCATAATATTAACACCATGGGCTTTTCCGTGATGGGCAACTTCGACGAAGCCGGTGTGTTTATCCACGAACCGACATGGCCTGCGATTTATGATTTGATAACATGGAAATGCTCCCAGCGGGGAATCGACCCATACGGAAGCGCATGGAACGGCGATGGAAGCTATGAAGACTACGCGCCCTGTATTTTAGGGCATAGGGATTGGGCGTCCGCTTCCACAGCCTGCCCCGGAATGAATTTTTACCCGACGATTCCGGCGATTCGAGATACGGTGTATCAGCGCCTGACCGGCGGAGGGGGAATTGCAGATTCGATTATCGTCGATAACGGCGACCCCGAATTCACCGACGGCGGAACATGGTTCGCGGGAACATACAACCCGAGCAATGGATGGTGGGGAGATTATCAATACTGCGAATCCGGCGACAGCGACGACTGGGCGATGTGGACCCCCGACCTTCCCGAGAGCGGCGCCTACGATGTTTACATGTGGTGGTATGCCGGCTCAAACCGTTGCGACAGCGTGTTTGTGCGAGTTCACGGCGTCGAGAATGAGACTTTGTTCGTTTCGCAGAAGGGAAGCGGCGCGGAGTGGCATTATCTCGGTAATTACGAGTTCCTTTACGGCACGAGTGGCTACGTCAGCCTCTCCGACCGTAGCGCAGTAAACGGCAGTGTGGTCATCGCCGACGCCGTCCTGTGGATTAACACCGACGCCCTCGCGGTCGATGATTCTCCCGCTAAGCCTTCATCTATAAGCATCTCCGCCTACCCCAACCCGTTCAATTCGTCGGTAACAATTTCCCTCGACGTTGTAGGGGAGGGTCTTGCGCCCGCCCGGGTGGAGATATTCGACGTAAACGGGCGGGAAATCGCCCAATTGCCCGACGGCGGAAACGTAGGGGCGGGTTTCACGCCCGCCCGCAACGATGGCGCGCACGATTACGAACGGGACGGCGCAAGACCGTCCCCTACGACCCGCGAATTTACATGGACGCCCAACGAAAACCTCCCCTCCGGCGTTTATCTCGTGCGGGTTACGACGGACGATGATTCAGCTACGAAACGAATAGTGTTCTTGAAATAGGCGGATAAAATGAAAATAAGAATGACTTCATTGTCCTTGGTTCTATATCTTATTTCAATCGCAATTTTCGTTTCGATCAGAACATGCCCGGCATGCAATTCCCTTATAATCCCCGAAATCGACAGCGTGGCTTTCGGGCGCAATCTCGACGGCCCGTTCGTTAATGGATTTTGGGTGGTTAACCAAAGAGACATCTGCAAATCGTCTTTCATCCCCGACGATGCAACGCGCGACTCATTAGTCTGGCAATCGCTTTACGGAAGCGTGACGATCAACTGCTATCATATAGATATTCCGCTCGGTGGCATGAACGAAGCGGGGCTTGTCGTGGAGCATCTTGCGACAGATTCCGCCTGTTTCAATTATGGCGGCACTATCCCCGGTATCACACCACAGCAATGGATACAATACCAGCTTGATAATTTCGCGACTGTGGACGAGGTCATCGCCGGCCTCGACGACTACAGCCTTGTTCCGTGGATTTTCGGTATCGTGCATTACATTATGTGCGACGCGACCGGGGATGTCGCTATTCTCGAGTATATGAATGACGGTTCCGGCGGATGCGAGCGCCGCGTTTACACGGACGGCGACATTCCGCTATACATGACTGCGATAAGCAACACGACTTATTATCGCCACACGAGCTTCATGAGTCAGTTCATCAATTTCGGCGGCGTTAATCCGATCCCGACCGACCCGGCGACCCTCTCTTCGAGCACACTCTATCGATTCGCCTATAGTTGCGAGATGATTAGGCAATACACTCTCGATCCGTCGCCCGGAATTCTCGACTACACATTCGATGTTCTCGATCGGTTCATTTTCGGAAACACGCCGATCTCTATAGTTTACAGGCCTTGCGAACGCAGACTTCATTTCTTCACAAGTCTGAATTCCGAGCGAAGAATTATCGATTTCGACGATATCGATTTCTCACGCGATAGCACGCGAGTTGTCCTACCGTGGCATCTGGAGTCCGATCCCGATTCCGGGAATTGGGTCACGAATATTGATTCGATCAACACATACATGGTTAACTACTTCGCGACTTCATGCGGTTCTATGGGTTCAGCATTTGCGCCTTACGTTCCTGAGATGTTAGCCTATCGAGCGGAAATTCCGCTACCTTCGGTCTATCTCGGCGCGGACACGACGATAACCACCGAAGACTCACTGGTTCTATACGCCGGTCCCGGTTATACAAGTTATTATTGGATAAACGCTTCAACAGCTGAGACTCTTTTTATCGACGGCACAATTCACTCACCGGGAGTATACAATATATGGGTTGAAGTAACAAATTCGGTCGGGTGCATGATTGCGGATACAATTTTGGTAACGATCTCTGAGCCAGTGTTCGTGGATGAGACATCGAAGCCGACGGCATTCGAAATTCGCGCCTACCCGAACCCCTTCAATTCCGCTGTAACAATTTCCCTCGACGTTGTAGGGGTGGGTCTTGCGCCCGCCCGGGTGGAGATATTCGATGTGAACGGACGACAAGTTGGTGTCATTGCGAGGCCGGGGGCCGCGGCAATCTCACCGAATCAAGGAGATTGCTTCGTCGGGCAAAGCCCTTCTCGCAATGACGATAAGAACGAATTCATCTGGACACCCGCCCCATCCCTTCCCTCCGGCGTCTATCTCGTGCGTGTCGTAACTCCCGACGGCGCGAGGGCGATTGCTAAAACAATTTATCTTAAATAGGAGAAGTTATGAAATCATCTCTATCGCTTTTAATCATTGCCGGATTAGCATTTGCGATGTTTGCGACAGCACAAACCAGCGTCCTCTATAATGCCGACCTATACGCCGTGGGAACCGTTTTCACGAATCGAGTGGTCAAAGACGCTCTCTTCGACCCCGGCCCCGCAGGCAGTGGTTCATGGGATTTCACCTCATACATCGACGGCGACACTTCCAGTTTCACATCTCTGGCCTACGACGCGGGGATTCCCCATATCGGGGAGTGCGCGGTTCCTCCGAATTATACTCTATATTATTCGGGCACTACGGACACATCGGAGGTTGAAGGCTGGGGTTTTTCCTATGTCGATCCGGGTTACATCGACGGCCTCGGACTTTTCGGCACTATGGATATCGACGGCGGTTCGGATTATGAGCTTCTCACAATCAACGATACATACACCCACGCCAACGAATTCCCCATCGATTATCTGGACAGCTGGACGGAAACGATCGAAGGAGGGGGATCGGTAAAGGTCGATTTGCTGACGATTAATTACAATTTCGAGGACACAAATTGGTATAATGCCGACGGCTACGGCACCATAATCCTGCCAACGGGCACATACGATGCCCTTCGCGTCAAAAAACGGCACTGGCGGCATTCATGGTCAACTCACTGGCTTTTCGGGTTCGATAAGGTCGAAAGGCGGGTTAGCTACCTCTGGTTCTGCACCGACCTGGGCACTGCGGTAACTTTTGCCGGTCCGATAGACTCCACCGGCGGACAGCCGGATTCGACATTCTCCACCGGCGATTTGACCTTGCAGGTTTTCAATAACTCCCTCGGCCTTGCGGAACATTTCGCAAGACCTGAATTATTCGCCCTCTCCGCCTACCCCAACCCGTTCAACTCGGCGGTCACCATCGCGTTTAATTGTCATTCCCGTGAGAACGGGAATCCAGATAATGTAACAATCGAGATTTACGATGTCGCAGGCAGGAAAATCGAGACGGACACTGAGCCTGTCGAATTGCCCGTAGGGGAGGCCCTTGTGGCCTCCCGCCACGTGGGTTCAGGTGCCAGCAAACTGGAGGGGACAAGCCCCTCCCCTACGCATAAAATTGTCGTCTGGCGTCCCGCCCCCTCCCTCGCCTCCGGCGTCTATCTCGTTCGGGCGACTATCGGGGGCGAAACAACATCACGGAGGGTGGTATATCTCAAATGAAAATCGATTCGCTAATCCGCAAATCCCATAAGCGAATACTCTCCAGCGAAAGGGAAGAATATCCCCCAAAAAAACCCCATCCACGCGGACGAAAAGCGTAGCCATTTTATCGAAAAGGTAAGCCTCCCCGGCGAAAGGGGAGAACATTTCATCGAATATAGCAACTATAAAAGAGATAATAACAATCATAATAGAGGTAATAACAAATAAAATAGAGACAGTAACAACTAAATCAGAGTTAATAATATCTATGTTAGAATATCTAATTACCGCGATAGATAATATAACTATTAATGTAAAGAAAATAATAATAATATTAGAAATAG